>PDWJ01006591.1_pt1 | contig 17483 bp, 14 predicted proteins | sample 1430881 | NCBI WGS metagenome assembly PDWJ01 (sample SAMN01162460, study PRJNA174530) | Oral metagenome, whole genome shotgun sequencing project. | biome: Marine environment; feature: Marine mammal; material: Swab sample of the gingival sulcus; isolation source: swab sample of gingival sulcus...
GCCGTTCATCGATCGGGCGCGCTGTCGCTACCGGGAAGTGGCACGAACTCCAGCAGATCGCCGGGCTGGCAATCCAGCGCCTGGCACACGGCCTCGAGGGTACTGAACCGGATGGCTCGCGCTTTGCCGGTCTTCAGGTTGCTGAGGTTGGCGACGGTGATGCCGACCAGCTCACTCAGCTCACCAAGGCGCATCTTGCGCCGGGCCAGCATCACGTCGAGGTTGACGACGACGGGCACCGTTACACCGTCAACTCGTGGTCGACGCGCAACACGGTGGCCTGCTCGAAAAGCCGCTGGAGTACCGCCGCGCAGGCCACGACGAAGATCACCACAGCTTCGCCGACCCACCAGGCGAGCAGCACCGAGGGACTCTTGTCGGGAAGCAGCAGTACTGCGCTGACAACGAACACGACGAGCAGGTAGCCGGCAGTTCCGGCGAACCAGATCTTGATCCGCCGGAACAACCGCACGGCGCCGGGTGAGAATGCCTCTCCCCGGTCGGTCATGGCCAGGAATGCCCACAGGGCCTGCGCGGCGACCAGCACGGGCACCGCTGTCACGCTGGCCGCCAGAAACAGCGGCAGCCGTACCGCAGCGTGCCGGGGATACGCGGCAGCCAGGTCGAGGCTGATGACGTACAGCAGCGCCACTGCCAAGCCGGTACCGGCCACCAGCAGGACGAGGATGGCCCGCAACAGCACAGTGTCCTGACGCACCCCACCAAACTACCATGCTTTTGTTGTTATTCAATAATTCTATTCCGTTTATCAAGGCTGAACGTCTGTGGGTGGGCAGCCCGGACGCTTCGCGGGTGGTTTCACGATGTTCGGCCGGGTGGTGGGTAGGGACTGCCCGAGGTGAGTCCGGTCGTGGGCCCCGGCATCGTCGGGGACGGGGCCGTGGGCGCGACCGGCTCAGGCTGGGCGCGCAGCAGTACCGCGGACCCCGCTCCGCCGACCGCCATCGCGAGGAGGATGATCCAGTCCGTGCCGGGGCGCGTGCTCTCACCCAACAACGTCCACCCGACGAGCGCGGGAACCAACGTGTCGGTGAAGTACATCGCGCCCAGGGTTCCGGTACTCGGCCCGCGGGCCAGCCCCCGGGTCAGGTGCCACTGGCCCAGTCCCAGCCCGGCGACGACCGCCACGCCGACCAGCCACGATGCGGCCGGCAGCTGCGCGACCCGCCAGGGGGGATGCGCGGCATCGGCGATGAGCAGCCTGGCGCCGATCGCCGAGAAACCGAACCCTATTCCGGACAGCGAGCCGTGCACGGCGGCGGTCAGCGTGGGAGTCAGATTCGCCGGTAGCAGCAGGCCCGCCGCGGTGACCCCGGCCAGCCCGGCCAGCACCGCCAGGTGTGGTAATCCGGGTGAAGCCACTTGTCCGGGAACCGTTGTGGTGGCAACGACCGCGACGGCAGCGACCAGCCCGGCGATGGCCGCCAGGTCTGTGCCGGTCAGCTGCCGGCGACCCGTGCGATGCCGGATCACCGCGGTGACGGCCAACGCGGCCACTACGCAGGATTGCACCAGCAGCAGCGGCATGGCGTAGCGCGCGGCGAACGTCAACAGGAAGCCGCATCCCTGCAGCACGACCCCCAGCCACCAGGCCGTAGACCGTAACGCCCCGCCGGCCGCTCGGGAACCCTCGGTGAGCTGGGCACCGGCGAATCCGTAGCTGAGCACCCCGAGGACGAGGGCTACGGCACTGGCGATCTCTGTTGCGGGCACGTGTCAGCTTCTTGGGTTCGTTCGGACTATTTGTCGGTCGATCTCACATCAAGCTACTGGCCACCGGCGCTCGATCTGGGCGACGATGCGTTGCCCGGCGCTGCCGGGCGGGTAGGGCAGCTGCCGGCCGGCCAGGTCCTGGGCCCACTGCGGGGCATCCTGCCATGCCCGCAGGACGGCACTCGCCGGGTCGCTCGAACCGAGCAACCGGCACCACCCGTCCAACAGCTCGGGGCGTTCGGTGGAGTCCCTGAGCACCAGCAACGGCCGCCGCAACAAGGCCGCTTCCTCTTGCACCCCGCCGGAGTCGGACACGATGAGGGCCGCGGCCGCTTCCAGGCTGAGGAAGTCGCGCGGGCCGACCGGAGCAACCACCCGGACCTCGCCCAGCGTGTCCGTGAGCCCGAACTGCGTCAGCTTGGCCCGGGTGCGCGGATGCAACGGGAGCAGCACCGTGACCTGCTTGGCCAGCCGGGCCAATGCGTCCGTCATCGCGGCCAGAGCACGCGGGTCGTCGACCGTCCCGGCCCGGTGCAACGTGCACAGCACGAACGGGTCGTCCGCGACACCCACCTGCCGCAGTCTGTCGTGCCGCCCGTCGGCACCCGGGAGCAACAGCTCCAGGGCTTCGGCGAGGGTGTTTCCGGTGACGGCGATCCGATCCTCGGGGATCCCTTCGCTGCGCAGCCGCTGAGCGTTCGCCTGCACCGGAGCGCAACACAGATCCGCTGCCGCGTCCACGAGGACCCGGTTGGTCTCCTCCGGCATGCTGCGGTCGTCGCTGCGTAGGCCTGCCTCCACGTGCACCACCGGCACCGCGGCACAGTTGGCAGCGAGCGCACCGGCCAGCGTGGAGTTGGTGTCGCCCTGCACGACCAGCGCGCGGGCCGGGTGCTCGGCCAGGTACCGGCTGAGCTGCTCGGTGGCGGAACCGATCTGCTCGCCGCGGCTGCGGCCGCCCACGCTGATGTGATGCTGGATGCGCATCCCGGGCAGCTCGTCCAGGATGGCGCCCCACAGGTGCTGGTCGAAGTGCTGCCCGGTGTGCACGAGCCGGGCTCGTGGGCCCAGGGCGCGGACCACCGGGGCGAGCTTGATCGCCTCGGGGCGGGTCCCGAGCACGACGAGGACGTCCCCGGCGGGGTCGGGGCGGTTCGTCCGCGCAGGTCCGCTCATCCGCTCATCCGCGCAGGTCCGCGCGGGCACGTTCCCCGGCCGGCCCGGCCGTGGCCGTGCTGTGCGCGGGAAGTGCGGCGGCTCCGGCGGCTTGCGCGTGTTGCCCGGTGCCGGTGACGGTGAACAGTTCGCTCATCCGGGTCAGCACCCGGCGCACGACCTCGACTTTGCGGGCGGCGGGCAGCTGCATGCCGGGGAAGAACTCCAGCCCGGGGGCGTCCCGGTAGTCCAGCAGGTCCAGCGGATGCAGCAGCAGTGACGGCCCGTACCCGGCGACCCGGCACGCGTTCAGGGCGGCGTCGACGTAGGTATAGGCCAGCCGCTCGTTGATGGCCAGCAGGTGCAACACGTAGGACACGTGGAACGGGGTTCGCAGCCCGGGGAAAACGGTCACCGGCAGTTCTACCAGGGACTGCCCATGGGAACCCTCGGCACCGGGGGACGGTGGTATGTCCCATCGGTAGGCCCGGTTGGGCCGCAACACCTCCCGGGCACTGCCGAACAGTGCTTCGCGCTTCTTGCGTTCGGCGGCGTCGATCTTGCTGGCGCGCAGATAGTAGGCGCGGGCCACCGGGCCGATCCAGGTGGGCAGCGTGGTGGCGTCGTAGCGGTAGCCTCGGCGGCCGAGCAGTGCCAACAGGTCCGCGGACAGGCTGTAGCCGGGGCCGCGGAACCCCACCGGGCGAGGGGCCCCGGCCGCGACGATGGCGTCCTCGGTGCGGGCCAACTCGGCTTCCAACTCGGCGGGTGAGTACCGGTGCAGCCAGGGTTCGTGCTCGTAGGAGTGGTTGGCCACCTCGTGCCCGGCCTGGTGGGCGCGCGCCACCAGCTGGGCGCCGTCCTCGCGGGCGGCGTCGAAGCCGACGACGAACAGCGTCGCGTGCACCGCGGCCTCGCCCCAGACGTCAAGCAGCCGGTCTGCCAGGACCGGTAGATAGGAGGGGCGGGACTCCCAGTCCGGGTTTCCGTGGGTCTTCAGGTACGACCATAGGTTGTCCGCGTCCAACGAGACGCTGGCGGACAGTTCTCCGCGGGCCGCCGGCTTGCCGATCATGAGACCCCCCTGCCGGTGCCCAGCGCGTCCGGCAGCAGCCGCCCGGCCAGTTCCAGGGTTGCTTCCACGTTCAGGGTTCCCCCCTCCAATTGTGCTGAACCGATGTAGGAAACGTTGTCGATGCCCAGGTCCACCGGTGGCGGTGCCGGGGCCCCCAGCAACGGGACCGGCATGACGTACCTGGCTCTGGCTACCCGTACGGCCTCGACGTCATCGGGCCCGACGCCCGGATAGACGGTGCGCAGTGCGGACAGGAAGCGCTTTTCGATGACCTCGTCGGTGTCCTCGAAGATCGGGTCCTCGGGGGCGCAGTAGCGCGGCAGGTGCACCAGGTACCGGCCGGCGGTCAGCTGCGGCGGGATCAAGGTGTGCATGCCGATGACGGAGGTGATGTCGGCGTCGTCGACGATGTAGGTGAGGTAGGCAGGATCGGGGGCGCGGCGCAGCAGCGCGGTCACGTTGATCACGCCGAGGTGCGGAATGCTGCGCAGGAGTGCGCGGGATTGCTCGGACAGGCCCGGCAGGATCCGGGCGGTGACCGTGGCCGGTGTGGTGAGTACCGCATGCGCCGCGGTCAGCTCGTGCTCCGCGGTGCCGTTGCGGTAGCGCACCCGTACCCCGTGCGGTCGCCCACTGACCTCGGTGACCTCGGCGTTCAGCACCACCTGGACGCCCAGGTCCTCCAGTTGCCGGGTGGCTTCGGCCAGGATTCGCCGGTAGCCGCCGGGCACCACGCTGAACAGGTCGGCGCCACCGCCCGCCAGCCGCGCGGTCAGCAGCCGGGAGAAGGTGGCGTGCAGGAAGTTCGATGAGACCTGCGAGGCGTAGGGGCCGAGTTTGGCGCGCAACAGCGGATCCCAGAAGGCCCCTGCCGCGGACGAGCCTGCCACGGTGCGCAGCCACCGCTGCGCCGGTACTCGGGAGAACCACGGTCCGGGCGGTGCCAGTGCACCGATGCCGATGCTGGCCGCGATGCGCATGCGATCCAGCACGGACAGGAACGGCAGCCCGGCCATCTGCGCCAGTGACGCTGCCGGGTAGGCGACTCCGGCGGCGACGACGGTGGAGCCGACCGGACGGAAATCCAGTTCTTCGGCCAGCCCTAGCTCCGCCAGCCAGGCCCGGACCCGGCGGTCCGAGGACAGGATCACGTGGTAGAAACGGTCCACCGGGACGACTGCCCCCTCAGCGGTGACCAGGTCGTGCGTGGAGGTCAGGCCGCCGAGGCTGGCGCCGGCTTCCAGCACGATGACCGGCCGGTGTGGGGCCAGCCGTCGGGCGAGGGCGGCCCCCAACATCCCCCCGCCGACGACGATGATCGGTTCGTGCGGCACGTCTACCCGCCCGACCTGGCGAAGACCTGGCCCAGGGTGCGCAGGATGATCTTCGTGTCCAGCCACAGGGACCAGTTCTGGATGTAGTAGTTGTCCCACCGGGCGCGTTCCTCGATCGAGGTGTTCCCGCGCAGGCCGTGCACCTGCGCCATGCCGGTCAGGCCGCACGGTACCCGGTGCCTTGCGTTGTAGGAGCGGTACCGCCCTTGGAAGACACTGACGAAGTGTGGGCGTTCGGGTCGTGGCCCGACGACGCTCATATCTCCCCGGAGGATGTTGAACAGCTGCGGCAGCTCATCCAGAGAGCTTCGTCTCAAGAATCGTCCGAGTGTGCTCAGCCTGGGGTCTTGCTCGATGCTCCAGTTGGTGTCGGACTCCTGCTCGTCGGCTGGGCGCAAGGACCGGAATTTCAGCACGGTCAGCGGCTTTCCGTCCACGCCCACACGTTCTTGGCGGAAAATGACGCCGGGTCCGGTGTCCAGGCGCACCAACAATGCGAGCACCGCCATCGGGATGCCGAGCACCAGCAGTGCCGCCGCGGAGGCGACGACATCGATGACCCGTTTGACCGGCCACGTCCACGAGCGGTACGTCGAACGCCGCAACCGGATCAGGGGTACTCCCCAGACCGTGTCCATGTCCCCTTCGACGTGATGGAGTTCGAACAGCCGGGGCACCACGAAAAGCTCAGTCTCCAGCCGATCGCACGTCCGGATGATGCGCACCATTTCCTCTTCGCGAATTCCTGAGAAAGCCACGACAACAATGTGGATGCTGTTTTCTTGCAGGATCCGGGCAAGTTCGCGGGGCTTGCCCAGGATGGGGAGCTGGGTCTCTTCGGAGTTCGATGGTTTGGGATCCAGGAAACAAAACGGATTCAGACCGTATTCGGGGTGATCGGCGAAGGTGGCGGCCAGTTGTTGACCCACTTGGCCGGCGCCGACAATGAGCGTGCGGTGGCTCACTCTGCGGGCGGCTCGGGCTCGGCGGATCACCATGTAGGCGATGCTTCGCCCGAGCACGATCAGTGCCAGCGCAACCAACGGGAAGTAGGTCTCGGGGTGAGGCTCATCGGCGAGCCACCGCTGTGTGTCGACGGCCAGCGAGGTGGCCACCACGGTGAGGGTGGTGGCGATGATCCACTGTCCGAGGATTGCGGGCAGATCGTCGAGCACCGAGAGGTTGAGCCGGGACCGATACAGCCTGCGGGTGCTGAACAACACCACCAGCGCGCCGGTGAAGGTCACTGCGAACAATCCGGACGCGCTGGTGCCGACCGCCGCCAACACGCAGGCCACCACATCGGAGGCGAAGGTCAGCGGCCGCACGCCTCGGAACACCGACCAGCTGCGCCGCAGCGCAGGTGACAGTGGGGCCGGTGGGCGGGTGGGCTTCTCCCAGGCGTCGTCGTGGTCTGCGGGTTCGGTCTTCCCGGGATCCGCGCCGGGGGCGGCCGGCTCGGCTGGCGGCGTCCACTCTTCGAGGAACGGGGCGAATTCACTGTCCGGCACCAGGTCCGTGACGTCCAGCGCGCGGCCAAGTTCCTCGCTGCCGAAGTAGAAATCGTGTTGTTCCGCGTCGAAGTACAGGTCGAGCAACGCTTCTGCGTCGGCATCCTCGATGTGCGTGGGCTCGGTCCAGTTCGCCGGTGCCACCGGAGGCAGGTCGGTGGTGTCCACGTGCGCGGCGACGCTGTGGGCGGTCAGCTGTGGGCTCGGGCCGTGTCCGTGCAGGTCCAGCGAGGACGCGACCGCGGTGGAGTGCGGAGTTTGGGGCGCATGCGCACCGTGTTCATCGACCTGCCGGTTCGCCGCGTGCTTGCCGGCGTAGCCCCGGCGTTTGTGGCCTAGGCGTTCCGGCACCGCCGTGTCCGGCAGATGCCGGTGCTGCGCTCTCGTAGTCTCTTGTCGCAGGTCGATGGTCATGTGAGTCTCGCCGTCGGGGGTTGGCATGGGCCAGGTATGGATGTGGTTTCGGGCAGGTGGGCGGTTCGACTCACGCACCTAACTCTCCTTCGGCTGCGAGGTGGGGCGATACGGAGAAGTTAGGGTGACCTGTCTTGAACATGGACGGATGGAGAGGCGTCATCACGAATCGTGCCTGCCCAATACACACCGTCCCTAGAGTGCCGACCAGTTCCCGCTGCGAGTCACTTTAGCGGCGATTGTGGCTGGTTTCAGTATTGCGACAATCACCGATCGGCCTCGCGTATGTACGTGTTCCAGTGTACAGGGTCGATAGAATCGCCCAAAAGTGACACTCGTTGGAAAGCTGGCGAGGTCCGACTCGCGCCCCATGCGACTCGTAATCGGTCGATTACTCCCAGTGATTGAAGTGACGCATCCGCTCGGCGATTCGCCCAAACCAATTTGTTGAACAGTACATTCCGTTACCGGATTGTGCTCTGTTGAGTTCAGGCTGGTGTCGGCGCAGTGACCTGCGGCCCGGTGAACACGCGGCGGGGCGGGTTGACCGAGTCATGCGGTCGGCAGTGGCACCATGTCAAGTACGGAAGGAAGGGAGTCAGGCGTGCGTGGACGTATCCTCGTCGTCGATGACGACACGGCGCTGGCGGAGATGCTGCCGGGTAAGGACGGCATCGAGGTGTGCCGGCAGATCCGGCAGGAGTCGGGGGTGCCGATCATCATGCTGACGGCCAAGACCGACACGGTGGACATCGTCCTGGGCTTGGAGTCGGGTGCCGACGACTACATCCCGAAGCCGTTCAAGACCAAGGAGCTGGTGGCCAGGGTCCGGGCGCGGTTGCGGCGCAGCGATCAGCCCGTGTCCGAGCATTTGAACGTCGGTGACCTCAGCATCGACGTCGCCGGGCACTCGGTGCGGCGCGGCGACGAGCACATCAACCTCACCCCGCTGGAGTTCGATCTGCTGCTGGCCCTGGCCCGCAAACCGTGGCAGGTGTTCAGCCGTGAGCTGTTGCTGGAGCAAGTGTGGGGTTACCGGCATGCGGCCGACACCAGGTTGGTCAACGTCCATGTGCAGCGGTTGCGTTCGAAAATCGAGCGGGATCCAGAACGTCCGGAGATCGTCGTCACCGTCCGCGGCGTGGGATACAAGGCCGGGCCCGCCTGATCGGCCGGCCGGCGCGAGGCCGTGCACTGGCCACGAACCGGGTGGCCGTGCAGCCGGGTGACGCACAATAGTGCCGTGATGTCGCGTTCCGCTCCGTTCTTCCGCCGCGGCGCTGATCGCCGTGCCGGGGTCGTCTCGCGCGCCGGCGACACGGGATCGCCGCAGGCATCGCAGCCGGAGAGCCCGGCGCCGGACGAAGGAGACACCTCGTCCTTTCTTCCCGAGTGGTTGCGTCGCCGGGCCTTCCGCAGCTCACCCCCGGAAGAGGCCACACAGTCCGATGAGGAGCAGGACACCACCCAGGTGGCGGCCGGGACCGGTCCTGGACCCGGTTCCGAGCGTGCCGCCCGGCTGCGGAACTGGGCGTACCTGGTGTTCCGTGCCGTGGGGCTACGGTGGCGCCGCTCCTTGCAGTTCCGCATGGTGGTGTTGGCTGCCACGCTCAGCGTGGTGGCGGCTCTCATCGTGGGTATCGGCGTGGCCGCTCAGGTCCGGGACCGGTTGCTGGAAGCTCGGCGGGTGCAGGTCGACCAGGAGGCGGCCCGCAGGGGGCAGCTGTTCCAAGATCTGGTGGACGCCAGCTCGGCCAGAACCGCCGAGGACGTGGAACAGGTGGTCCGCGACGCGCTGACCAGGATCACCACCAGCGGCGACCCCGACCCGACCGGCGTGGTGTTGCTGCGTTCGCCGTCGAGCTCGGACGCTGTGGTGGCCGCCGGATTCGCCCAAGGCGCTCTGGACGTCGCCGTGGTCCCGCTCGACTTGCGCGAAGCGGTCCGGTCCTCGTCCAGCCGGCAGATTCGCTCCGTGACGGTCAGCGACAACTCCGACCCGGGTTCGCACGACCCCGGCCTGGTCGTCGGACAGCAGGTCCGGGTTCCGCTGGGCGGCAGCTACGAGCTGTATACGGTGACCAGCCTGGCGGCCGAGCAGCGCACGCTCGACCTGATCCAGCGCAGCGTGCTACTGGGCTTTCTCGGGCTGGTGTTCATGGTCGGGCTGATCGCCTACGGCCTGGCCCGGTTCGTGGTCACCCCGGTGCGGGAAGCGGCTCTGGCCGCGGAACGGTTGGCTTCCGGTGATCTGTCCGAACGGCTTGCGGTGCGCGGTGAGGACGAACTGGCCAGGCTCGCCAGGTCCTTCAACGGGATGGCTGCGGGGCTGCAGGCCCAGATTCACCAGCTGGAGGAACTGTCCCGCGTTCAGCAGCGATTCGTCTCCGACGTCTCGCACGAGTTGCGGACGCCGCTGACCACCATGCGCATGGCCGGTGAGGTGATCTACGACTCCCGCTCGGACCTGGACCCGGCCGCCGAACGCTCGGCGGAGCTGTTGAACGCTCAGTTGGACCGGTTCGACTCGTTGCTTGCGGACCTGCTGGAGATCAGCCGGTTCGACGCCGGGGCCGCTGCTTTGGCGGTGGAGCCGACCGAGCTCAGTTCCGTCGTGCGCGCGGTGACCGAGCACGCCATGCCACTGGCCGAACGCAAGGACGTGCAGATACGCCTGCACCTGCCGACGACGGTCACCGCGGAGGTGGACCGGGTACGCATCGAGCGGATCCTGCGCAACCTGGTCAACAACGCGATCGAGCACAGCGAAGGCAAACCGGTCGACATCTGGCTGGCTGGCGACGACACCGCCGCGGCCGTCGTGGTGCGCGACCACGGCATCGGGCTGTCGGCGCACGAGCTTCCCCGGGTGTTCGACAAGTTCTGGCGCGCCGACCCGGCCCGGGCCCGCACCACGGGCGGCACCGGGCTGGGCCTGGCCATCGCTGCGGAGGACGCCCGGTTGCACGGCGGCTGGCTGCAGGTGTGGGGCGAACCCGGCGCCGGTGCGGCCTTTCGGCTCACCGTGCCGCTGACCCAGGAAACCGTCGTCCGCAGTTCGCCGCTACCCCTGACGCCGGCCGCCGAAGAGGCCGGTGACTGCGGGCAGGCCCGCTCGCTCGTCCCCGCCGACGGTGGTCCGGATGAAGCTCTTGCCCGCCCGCGCGGCAACCCGCCACGTCGCGGCACCCCGCCGGCCGGCATCCCGGCGGCCGAGACCGCGACGCCCGGTGCCGCCGCGAAACGCGATACCGCCGCGAAACCCGATAGTGCCGCGAAACCCGACACCGCCGCGAAACCTGGTACCACCGCGAAAACCGCTACGGCCGCGGAACTCGCTATCACTGCACTGCCCGCCACCGCGCGCCCCGGCGGGCGGCATGCCCGGACTCGGCCAGACCCCGACGCGGATGCCGTGGATGATGCCGTCGGTGACGATGCCACGGACACCGGGCAACAGCCGGGCGCTGCCATCGCGGACGACGGAAGGGGACCGGTGTCGTGACCCGGACGACGGCGCGACTGCGGGCACTGGGCGAACGCCGGTTCCCGCGGGTGCTGTCGGCGCGGGCGCTGGCTCTGCTGGGCTGTCTGATCCTGGTGCTGGGTGCCTGCGCCGACATCCCCGACGACGGCCCGGTGGTCGCCGGCGGAGCCCACTCCGCCGGCCGCGGGTCGGTGCTGCGCGCGCTGGTGGCCGGACCGGTGCCGGACGACCCGCCGCGCAAGATCGTGCAGGGATTCGTCCGGTCCATGGTGGGCGTCACCGGCGAGTTCGCGGTGGCCCGCACCTTCATGAGCAAAGAGCTGGCCAAGACCTGGGGGGCCGACGCCACCACGGTCGTTTTCACCGGAGCCGCGCGGGTCAGCATCCTCACCGAGGGCGCCGACGCGTCGTCGGGGCGGATCGCGGACGAGATCCAGCAGGTCTCCGCCGAGATCGAGGTCAGCCAGATCGCCGAGGTCAATGCGAACGGTGACTTCGTCGGGCGCCAGCGCACCACCACGGTGCCGGTCACCCTGGTCCGCATCCAAGGCCAGTGGCGGGTTTCCGAGGCACCGTCCGTGGTGCTGTTGTCGGTCAGCGATTTCCGGCTCAGCTACCGGTCGAGTCCCATGTACTTGCTCACCACCGACGGCCAGTACCTCAACCCGGTCACCAAGTGGTTCCCCGACACGGCGGCCGCCCCCACCAGGCTGGTGCGCGAGCTACTCGCCGGCCCTCCTGAGTGGATCGCCCCGGCCGTCACCACCGCCATCCCGGAGGGCACCTCGCTGGTCCCACCGGCATCGGTGACGATGAACGACGGTGAAGCGGTCGTCGAACTCACCGGACCGGTGCTGGACGTGAGTCCGGCGCAGCGCGCCAACGTGGTCGCGCAGGTGCGCGCCACCGTGACCGGGGTGCTGCCCGCCAGCCGGGTGCGCATCCTGGTCGACGGCGCCAGGCTGGAGGTGGCCGCGGGCCAGGCGATGCCCGCGGAGATCCCCACCACGTCCGGGGCCGCCGTCCTGCTACGACAGGGCCGGCTCGTGCGCTACGAACTCGAGACGCTCAACCCGATCGACGGACTCCCGGACCTGTCCGACGCGGCCGCCTCTCACCCGGCCGCATCCAGGGTCTCTCAGCACTACGCAGTGCTGACCCAGGACCGCGACAACCTCACCGTCCTGGCTCCCGGTGAGGACGCCACGACCGTGCTGGCCGGTGACCGGCTGACCCCTCCGTCCTTCGACCGGCTCGGCTGGATATGGACCGGCGACCGCACCGGTGCGGTACGCGCCGCGCTGCCCGACGGCTCCACCGCCGAGGTCCGCGCGGACTGGCTGAAGGGCCGCACCATCACGTCGTTGCGGATCTGCGCGGACGGCACCCGGGTGGCCGTGGTGTCCCACGTCCCGGCCCCGGAAGGCCTGCCCGCGGGGCAGGCGCGGCCGCAGGCCAGGGTGGACATCGGTGTGGTGCGACGCGACGCAGACCGGCCGGCCGAGCTGATCCGGTGGCAGGACAACGGCCTGGACCCGCGGTTGCGGGACGCGGTGGAGGCCCAGTGGATCGCACCCGAACGGTTGGTGGTGCTCTCTGCCGGCCCCGGCCCGCTGTTGCGTCAGGTTCCGCTGCGGGCGCTCATGGGTGAACCGATGGGTACCCTGCCGGCCGGTGTCACGGCCATCGCCGGTGGCGACCTCGGCACCAGATCGGTGCTCGCGTTCGATTCCGGCGGAACCACCTACGCCCAGGCGGGGCGGGTGTGGCTTGAGTTACCGGCCCTGGACGGCGCGACGGACCCCGCCTACCCCGGCTGAGCGCGTCCGGGCGGGTGCCTGTGGACAACTGCGGGAGCCCGGCGCGGACACGACACGATGGGCGGGTGCACACCCGCGGGCGGACCCCACCGCTGGACCGGCGGCAGTTGCGCCGCATCGGTGCGCTCACCGGCCTGACCGGCCTGGCCCGGATGGTGCTGCCGGTGTCCTGCCCCGGGTGCGCGGCACCCGACCGGCGGATCTGCCGGGACTGCGCGCGGGCGTTCGGCTCGCCGCCGTTGCCGGTCCCTGACCTCACCGGCCAGGCGCCGCCGTGGTGGCGCACCGGCAACCCCGCGATCAGCGCGGTGGCCTGCTACCGGGGCGCGGTCCGGCGGGTCCTGGTCGCCTGGAAGGAAGGCGGGCGGTCCGACCTGGACCCGCTGATCGCCCATGCCCTGGCAGCCTCGGTGCGCCACGCCGCAGTCGCTGCCGCCGGCGTCGGGCCGGGCCCGCCCTTGGTGCTGGTTCCCGTTCCGTCCCGGCGGGCCAGCTGCTGGCAGCGCGGCCGGTGGCCGCTGGGTGAGGTGAGCACCCGGCTGTCCGGCCTGGGTGTCGGCCTGCCGGTCCGCCCGGTGCTGCGGATGGCCAGCGGCGTGCGGGATCAGGCCGGGATCGGAGCACACGAACGGCACGCCAATCTCAGCGGCCGGCTGCGCATGGTGGCTCCGATTGCCGATGACGCGCGCGTCCTGCTGGTCGACGACATCGTCACTACCGGCGCCAGCCTGGACGCCGCCAGAAGGGCCCTGCGGCCGTGGCCGGTGGTGGGGGCCGCGGTGGTGGCGGCCACCACCACCCGGCACGGTTGAGACCCGGCCGCGCGTTGCGGTGACTGTCCTGGCTTTCTAGTAGTTTTCGCTCCGCCGGTGGATTATGGTGGGCTCACGACTCACATCGTCAGTGAGGAGGTGACGCCCGGCGGACTGGCCGACCAGTGCACGCCGGGGCAGGCGAGAGATCCACGGGTTTCGTCCTGTCCCTCCACCGAATCACATGGCAAGGAGTTGTCGTGGAAACTGTTTTCACCGCTCGTCACACTCAGGTCCCCAGCCGTTTCCAGGAGCACGCGACGGAAAAGCTGGCCCGGGTGGAGAACATCGACCCGACCGTGACCAAGCTGCACGTGCGAGTCACCCATGAGGCCAACCCCCGACAGAGCGGAAACAGTGAACGCATCGAGTTGACCGTGCACGCCCCCGGCCCGGTCATTCGTGCCGAGGCCAGCGCCGAAGACCGTTACGCCGCTTTGGATCTCGCCTTGGACAAGCTGATGCAACGGCTGCGCCGGGCGCAGGACCGCAAACACGACCACCGCAAGGGCAGCCAGCGCAACCGGGAGCAGCCACCGGTCTTGACCGGCGAGTTGCCTGGCCTGAACGGGCAGCCGCAGTCCGAGCAGGACGACGGCTCCCCGGAACTCGGCGAGTCTCCGGTGGTCATCCGGGAGAAGCTGCACACCGCGCCACCGATGAGCATCGACGATGCGCTCTACCAGATGGAGCTCGTCGGCCACGACTTCTACCTCTTCTGCGACCGGCAGACCGGGCGGCCTAGCGTGGTCTACCGGCGGCACGGCTGGAGCTACGGCGTCTTGCGGCTGCAGAACGCCGAGGACCAGGATCCGGGCGCGGCCGAACCCACCGAGGCGGCGGCCGCCGGCTGACCACCAGCACCACGGGCGGGTGCTTCGCCGGCCGTGTTCGCGCACCGGAAACGCCGGATCTGCCTAGTCGGGCGCAGCGACCAGCCAGGCCGATCTACCATGGGGGCGTTGGAGGCGTCGTCGACCAAATGGAGTACCTGTTGTGCCCAAGGTGATGGAGCGTGTGCTGCGCGCAGGCGAGGGCCGCACGCTGCGGCGGCTGGAAGCTGTCGCCAAGCAGGTGAATGCGCTCGAGGATGACATCAAGCAGCTCAGCGACGAGGAGCTGCGCGAGCAGACCACCATGTTCAAGGAGCGGCTGGAGGCCGGGGAGTCCTTGCAGGCGCTGATGCCGGAGGCCTTCGCCACCGTGCGGGAGGCGGCGGGGCGCTCGCTGGGGCAGCGGCACTTCGACGTCCAGCTGATGGGTGGGGCGTGCCTGCACGGCGGCAACATCGCGGAGATGCGTACCGGTGAAGGCAAGACCCTGGTGGCCACGCTGCCGTGTTACCTGAACGCGCTGACCGGCAAGGGCGTGCATGTCATCACCGTCAACGACTATCTGGCGGAGTACCAGTCCAACCTGATGGGCCGGGTCTACCGGTTCCTCGGCCTCACGGTGGGGTGCGTGCTGGACGGCATGCGCCCCGACGAGCGGCGCACGGCCTACGGCTGCGACATCACCTACGGCACCAACACCCAGTTCGGGTTCGACTACCTGCGTGACAACATGGCCTGGTCCACCGACGACCTGGTGCAACGCGGTCATCATTACGCCATCGTCGACGAGGTCGACTCGATTCTGATCGACGAGGCGCGCACCCCGCTGATCATCTCCGGGCCGGCCACCGGCGACGCCACCAAGTGGTTCGCCGAATTCGCGAAGATCGCCCGCACCCTCAAACGGGACGCCGACTACGAGGTGGACGAGAAGAAGCGCACCGTCTCGGTGGGGGAATCCGCGATCGAGAAGGTCGAGGACTACCTGGGCATCGAGAACCTGTACGAGGCCGCCAACACCCCGTTCGTGGGGTACCTGAACAACTCGCTGAAGGCCAAGGAACTGTTCGCCCGGGACAAGGACTACGTGGTCTCCAACGGGCAGGTGCTCATCGTCGACGAGCACACCGGGCGCATCCTGGCCGGGCGCCGCTACAACGAGGGCATGCACCAGGCCATCGAGGCCAAGGAAGGGGTGGAGGTCCAGGCGGAGAACCAGACCCTGGCCACCATCACCTTGCAGAACTACTTCCGCATGTACGACAAGCTGGCCGGGATGACCGGCACGGCGATGACCGAGGCGGCGGAGTTCCAGCAGATCTACAAGCTGGGCGTGGTGCCGATCCCCACCAACAAGCCGATGATCCGCGACGACCAGCCGGACCTGGTGTTCGCCACCGAGGACGCCAAGTTCAACGAGATCGTCAAGGACGTCGGCAAGCGGCACCGCCAGGGCCAGCCGGTCCTCATCGGCACAGTCAGCGTGGCCAAGTCCGAACGGTTGTCGGCCAAGCTGAAAGAGGCCGGGGTCTCCCACGCCGTGCTGAACGCCAAACAGCACGAGCGGGAGGCGAACGTGGTCGCCGTCGCCGGGCGCAAGAACGCCGTCACGGTGGCCACGAACATGGCCGGCCGCGGGACCGACATCATGCTGGGCGGCAACGCCGAATTCCTGGCCGTCGCCGAGATGGAACGGCGGGGCCTGGACCCGCAGGAGAACGCGGAGGAGTACGAGGGGGTCTGGCCGGACGTGCTGGCCAAGGTCACCGAGCAGGTGCAGGCCGAGGCCGAGGAAGTGGTCGAACTCGGCGGGCTGTACGTGCTGGGCACCGAGCGGCACGAGTCGCGCCGCATCGACAACCAGTTGCGGGGGCGGTCCGGGCGTCAGGGCGACCCGGGGGAGTCCCGCTTCTACTTGGCGATGACCGACGACCTGATGCGGTTGTTCAACTCCGGGCTGGCCGAGTCGATGATGCAGCGCACGCTGGACGAGGGCCAGTCGCTGGAGTCGAAGATGGTCACCCGCTCTATCCAGAGCGCGCAGAACCAGTTGGAGGCGCGCAACTTCGAGATCCGCAAGAACGTGCTCAAGTACGACGACGTGCTCAACCGCCAGCGCGAGGTGATCTACGCCGAGCGGCGCCGGGTGCTGGACGGTCACGACTTGGGCGAAGAGGTCCGCAACTTCATCGACGACATCATCGGGTCCTACGTCGAGGCGGCTACTGCCACCGGTGACGGGCAGGACTGGGACCTGGAGAGGCTGCTGAACGCGGTCGGCACCCTGTACCCGGTGTCCATCACCGAGGAGGAGCTGATCGAGGAGGCCGGCGGGCGGGACGGGCTGACCCCGGAACTGTTGACCCGGGAGCTGACCAGCGACGCGAAGATCGCCTACGACGCCCGCGAGGAACAGTTCGGCCCGCAGGTGATGCGGGACGTGGAGCGGCAGGTGGTGCTCAGCGTGCTGGACCGCAAGTGGCGGGAGCACCTGTACGAGATGGACTACCTGCAGGAGGGCATCTCGCTGCGGGCGATGGCGCAGCGTGACCCGCTGGTGGAGTATGCTCGGCGAGCCGGATCAACGGCAGGCGCTGCACTACCAGGCCGGCACCCTCGACGGTGACGGTGGGGTGGAGATCCAGACCGAGGACCGGCAGGGCCGGCGAGTGGCCGGCGCCCAGGGCAACCGGGCCCAGCGCCGGGCGGCTCGGCGGGCATCGCGCCGCTGAGCGTCCCGCCGTCGAGCGTCGCTCGGGCTGGGCGGGCGGCTCAGCCCACCTGCAGCGCGGTGACCAGCCAGCCGTTGTAGGTGGCCTCCAGGCGCAGCGCGACGGCCCGCACCCGGCCCCCGCACTGCACGACGGCGGAGCACTCCGCCACTTCGGCCACCGGGCGGCACACCGTGACCCGGCGCACCAGCACCAGCGGCCGGATCGTGCCGGCCGGTGCCCCGCTTCGCCGGGCGCACCGGCGCCGCATTTCCTGGTCCAGGTCGTGGCTGAGCCACCGCGACAGGTGAGCGGCCGGGCGCATGCCGCCCAGTGCCTCCACCACCGCTCGGGCCAGCCGTTGGGCCACCGGGTGCGGGTCTTCCAGTTCGGACAGGTCGGTGGCGCGGGCGGTCATCGCCGGCGGCCCGTACCTGGCCGGGCGGCGCACCGCGGCCGCCGGGGTGGCGAGCGTGCGGGTGGGGGCCGCCGTATTGGGCGGAGCCGGGGCGGTGGCGAGCGGGGTCGGCGCGCTGATCGATTCGGTGGCGACGGACATGGCGGACTCCGGTGTTCGGGGGCTGGCGTGCCGGGGGC
>PDWJ01002838.1_pt1 | contig 17477 bp, 12 predicted proteins | sample 1430881 | NCBI WGS metagenome assembly PDWJ01 (sample SAMN01162460, study PRJNA174530) | Oral metagenome, whole genome shotgun sequencing project. | biome: Marine environment; feature: Marine mammal; material: Swab sample of the gingival sulcus; isolation source: swab sample of gingival sulcus...
TCTTCTTTGTGTATATTAACCTTATTCCTCTCTTTTATTCTTTCTGAATTAATATTTATTTTTATGCAAATATAATTATTTTGCAAAGTTAAGTTGTGTATAAGCAATAGCGGTTCAGTTGCTTAACCCAAAGTTTGTGCATTTTAATCCGCCAAACCTTATTTCTAATTTTTTATGTAAATTTGAAAAATTAAAATAAGGTTTGTCTAAGTGCAGTGCTGAAATTAAAGTTTATTGCTTTTTAATCCACTACTGCTCACACACTTAACCGTTATGTTTAATTTAAGAGAGTAAAGATTATGATTGCATCAAAAAGTGATTGGAAAAATAACCCCATGCCTAAAGAGAGTATTTCTATTAACTTGAACAAGAAGGTATCAAAAACTGAAATGAAAGAAATAGAGAAAGGTCTTATTCCGTTAGAAATGGAAGATAAATGGTTTATTTTTTGTGAGCAAAATAGAATTTATTTTCATCGAAGTTGGTCAGGAGATTGCATCTATATTGCAGAATATAAAGAAATAGCTGATAATGAATTTGAAATTGGTAAATTGATAATAAATAGAAATCCTGAGCAATACCAATCTAATGATGTTGAATCAGATAAAGAATTGTTTGTATTTATTTTTGAAAGGTTATTGCTGGATAAAGATGTGTCTTTTCCTAGTAGAGAAACAAATGCTACAAAAGAAGAAGCGGAAATTCATAAACATGTAATTGTTGGATATGGAAGTTCAAGAAAAGATATAGAAAAACTAAAAAAATCTGATTGTCGGCAATAATGCCAATTCTTTGTATAATTATGAAATATATTAGGGGAAATTGCGTTAGAATAGTAAATCTCATTTTGAAATAATTTTTCGGGCTGATACTCCTTTTTTATTTATCAGCCCGCTTTCTTTTCTTAAAGCTCTTGTTTGTGCTGATAAAACTGAAAAAAAACTTTCTTTTACGTAAATGATATGTATTTTTGTTGCTTGTAAATCACAAGTCAGATTATTTCAAAATATATTCATGGAACAGACAACAAAAAAAAACTCATTTTTAAGGTTTTTTATATCAAAAACTTTTTTCAAACATTTTACCATAATAACCGTTTTGGCTATGTTCCTTTTTTGGGTAGCCATAAAATCTTTAGACTTTTACACCTTGCACGGCAAAACCTTTCGTGTACCCGATTTTAAAGGAAAACTACTTTCCGAAGCAAAACAAATAGCCGAAAAAGCAAACCTTAAATTGCAGGTAATTGATTCGATATACAATCCGCGCGGGAAAAAAGGAAGTATCGTTGAACAAACTCCGCCCGTTGGTTTTCAGGTGAAAAAAAACCGAAGAATCTTTCTTACAACAATAAGCTATTCGAGAGAAATGGTCGAAATGCCCAATCTGATCGGCAACTCCATGATTCAGGCAAAAAACGATCTTGAATATCAAGGTTTGTCGGTTGGCAAACTGAAATTCATAAAACATAAACACAAATTTCTGGTACAAGCTCAGGAAATAAACGGAAAACCAATTGCGCACGGTACAAAAATTGAAAAAGGAACAGCCATTGATTTGGTGCTTGGCGACGGAAACGATAGAGAAGAGTCAAAAACTTTTGTACCCAATTTTTTGGGAAATAACTTGAGGCAAGCAAAAAATAAAGCCACAAGAGCTGCACTGAATATCGGAGAAATAATTTATGACGAAACCCTTGCCGAAAATGCAGACAGCTTGAAAGCAATGGTGTGGCAACAAGAACCGAAAATGAATGAAAAGCGAGAAGTACAATTTGGAACACCGATAAATTTATGGCTCACAAACAATAAAAATAAGGTTGAAATAGCCTTGTTGGCACAAGAAAACGAAACTGTTGCCGAAACAGACAGCTTGAACACAACGGAAATTCCCGAAGAAATTCAATAAATATTTATACTAAAACCTGATAATATGTAGTTTGTAAAAACAACAAGTTCTAAATTTTATATTATCAAAAGTTGTTGTTTCATTAAATATTGTTTTTTTTAACAATCTCAAGTAAATATTTTCATATGAACAAGAAAATTGGAGCAAGCGTAATTTTACTGCTGGTGTTTACACAGTTTGTCCTTGCTCAGGAAAAAATATCAAGCCTTATTACCAACAATGCGCTTGCGGAAGCGTGGAAAAAAGAAAGCATAAGCCCGAAAAACCTGAAAGGCATAAAAGGCGATAAAATTTTGGACTTGCCTTTTTTTGACGATTTTGCCATACTTTCGGTGTATCCGAATCCGAACTTGTGGCAAGACAAGTATGCTTATATAAATTCGACACTTGCCATTGCACCGCCAAGCATTGGAGTTGCAACGCTCGATGCCATCAATGCAAAAGGGGAAATTCATGGCGTTGGGCGGTCGAATTCATATTTTTCGTCAGACACTTTGACCTCGCAGCCCATTAATCTCGACAATAGTTTTCAAAACGTATATTTGAGTTTTGCATATCAGCCGCAAGGACTTGGCGACAATCCGGAGTACGAAGATTCTTTGATTGTAGAGTTTTATTTGCCTGATGAAAATATCTGGCAAGTTCAGTGGAGCGTTACCGGAAGCGAAACCAAAGATTTCAAATGGGTTATTTTGCCCGTTGATAAACCGGAGTTTCTTAAACAAGGATTTCAGTTTCGTTTCCGAAATTTTGTGTCGCTTTCGCCGAGCAACCGTCCGAGTTTTGTCGGAAATGTCGATTTCTGGAATATCGACTATGTTTATTTGAATAAAAACAGGCATTCTGCCGATACCATTCCTGATGATTTGGCATTTACAGAACCTATCCAGTCCTTATTGCGCGATTACGAAAGCGTCCCGTGGAAGCATTTGCGCAATCAGGATATAAAAAAATACTTGCGCACAAACTTTTCTGCCGAACTGCGAAATAATTACAATGCTTCAAAATCAATAAATAACTATGGTTTTTATCTGACAGACTTGCGGAACAATAGTGTTATACAACACATTCCGGCAGGAAATGCCTCAATAGCTCCGTTTGAACAGCGAATGTTGGAAAGTGGGCAAGCGTTCAAGCTGAAAACGAATACCGACGACTCAGCAAAATTTGAAATAAAGGTAAACTTTGTTACCGACATAAGCGACCCGATAGACAACAACACAAGTAGTTATATCCAAAAATTTTACAACTATTATGCCTACGACGACGGTTCGGCAGAAGTCGGATACGGACTTTCGGGCGAAGGCTCGAAATATGCCCGACTGGCATATCGCTTTGATGTGATAAAAGAAGATTCTATTCGCGGTGTGTACATGTATTTCACGCAAACACTCAACAATGCAAGCAAAAAAGGCTTTAACCTGAAAATCTGGAACGATAACAACGGACAACCCGGCGACGAGATTTATCAGCAGTTTATAAGTTCGCCAAAATACAATGACTTTATCAACAGCTATTACTATTTCCCGCTGGAAAAAGACACGCTTCTTTCCGGAACTTTTTACATAGGCTGGGAACAGCTCTCGGAAGATTTGTTGAATATCGGAATGGACAGAAATAGAAATCAACAAAAGCGAATATTTTTTAACATCAACGGAAATTGGGAAAATTCTTCGATTGAAGGCGCACTAATGATTCGCCCCGTTTTCGGCAACACTCTTGACGCATCTTATACGAAAATTCACAAGGAGCTTGAACAGCATGATTTTTCGGTATATCCAAATCCTGCAAACCGACAGATTGTGTTGAAGTTTGACACCAACCAAAAACGCAATGTTTCTATCTTCAACCTGAGCGGAAAATGTGTTTTCGCTTCGGAATATCAGGCAAGCAGCTTTAGGATTGAAACCTCACAATTTCCCGAAGGAATGTATTTTGTGCGTGTAGAAGCTCGGAATACGCAAACGAAAGTTAAAAAAATTGTTATTTTTAGATGATTTAAAAGGAAGCACAAGTTGTATGAATCAGAACGATGAGTTATATGAAGAGCAAACGGAACTGTTTGAGCATCATAATATAGTTGTCGCCAAAGGACAATCACTGCTGCGGATTGATAAATTCCTTGTTGATAGAATCATGAACGCTTCCAGAAGTAAAATTCAGGCAGCCGCCGATGCAAAATGTATTTTAGTAAACAACAAAGCCGTCAAATCAAACTACAAGGTAAAGCCCGGCGATGTTATTCGAGTAGTAATGACCTATCCGAAAAGGGATTTTAAGGTTGTTCCGGAAGATATTCCGCTGAATATTGTTTATGAAGACGAGGATTTGATTTTGGTAAACAAACCTGCCGGAATGGTTGTCCATCCGAGTTACGGACATTTTCAGGGAACATTGGTAAACGCTTTAGCATATTATTTGAAAGACAATGAGCTGTTTAAATCAGATAATTTGCGTCCCGGATTGGTGCATCGGATTGATAAAGATACCTCAGGCATTCTATTGATTGCGAAAAATGATGTTGCAAAAGCAAAACTTGCATTGCAGTTTTTCGAGCACACAACCGATCGAAAATATCAGGCTATTGTGTGGGGAAGTTTTAAGAAAAAAGAAGGAACTATCGAAGGACACATTGGGCGAAGTTTGAAAAACAGAAAAATAATGCATGTATTCCCCGATGGCGAATACGGCAAACATGCCGTTACACATTACAAAGTACTTGAACATCTCGGATATGTTTCACTTATCGAATGTCGGCTCGAAACAGGACGCACACACCAGATTCGTGCACATATGAGCCATATCGGACACCCGATTTTCAACGACGCAACCTACGGTGGCGACCAAATTTTGAAAGGAACAAGCTTTACCAAATATAAGCAGTTTGTGCAGAATTGCTTTAAAGAAATACCGCGTCAGGCTTTGCACGCTAAATCTCTCGGTTTTGTCCACCCGACAAGCAACAAATATATGCACTTTGATTCAAACTTGCCCGAAGACATGAATGCTGTTTACAAAAAATGGCAAAATTATATCGAGAATCGAAACGAATAGTCTGCACAATAAATACGGCTTGTACTTAAAATCAGACTTTGATATGTGAACGATAATGTTTACTTTGGAGGCATTAAAATAAATGAAAAAAAATTGAGATATGACAGATAGTAAATACTTTATTCAATGCAAGGAATGCAATCATAAAATAAATAATTTTAAATCTTGGTTTGAGGTCAAACAAGCATGTCCTGAATGCGGCAGTCATCAGGCAGATGTGGTTTATTACCGCGATATGGCAGATTTGAAAAAGTTGATTCGGGACAAGAGCTTTCAGCCAAACAGCTTGTGGGGATATTTTGACTTTTTGCCTTTGGAAGACAGAAAAAACATTGTTTCAATCGGCAGCGAAGGGATTAAACCCATTGACCGCTGGACGTTCCTTGAGGATTTCGCCAAACGAAAGTATAATATTCATATAAAAGTTTACGCACATCGCCATGATTTTAATCATGCAACGGGAACATTTAAGGATTTGGCAGGAACAGTTGTGGCAAGCGTTTTGAAAGAAAACAAGATTAAAAACTTTGTTGGCGCAAGCACCGGAAATATCGGTGTTGCCTATTCAAGGTATCTTGCACATGCGGGCATAAATCTTTATTTGTTTTTGCCCGAAATATCGGTAAAGTCGCAAGAAGCAGAGATAGCCGCGTTTGGGCAGAATGTTTTCAGAACCAATGGAGACTATGCGTATGCCAAAAAAATGGCAAAAGATTTTGCCGAGAAACATAATTTCTTGCTGACAGCAGGCAATTTTTGTCCGATGCGCCTCGAAGCGAAAAAAACAATGGTGTACGAATGGTTGAGACTTTTGCCCGAATTTCCAACAGTTTTCATGCAAGCCATCAGCGGAGGTTCAGGACCCATCGGAGTAGTGAAAGCCTGTAAAGAGCTTGAAAAACAAGGCATGTTCGAGAAAATGCCGCGATTGATTCTTCCCCAGCCAAACGCATGTGCGCCAATGGCAGAAGCATGGACAAAAGCCAAAGCCGAGAATTTCCCGAAAGGCTGGGAACGCGATTATCCTGTCTATGAGAATCCGCAGACGAGCATTCAAACACTTTCTACCGGAAATCCGACAGCCTATCCGGCAATGGCAACAATGGTCAGAGAAAGTAACGGAGAAATCATATCGTCGGACGAAGAAAAAGCAGCCGATATTGCCCGACTGATAAGCTACAAAACAAGCTGGCGAATAGGTCCGGCAGCAGCAATCACAATGGTGGGATTTTTTCAGGCACTGCGCGAGAAAACCATAAAAGACGGCGATGTCGTTATGCTAAATATTGGCGAAGGAACAGGACGTGAGCCCGATTTCAAGGAAAAAACAGCCTTCCCGATGCGCAATCTTACAAATATTGACGAAATAGAACTTACAGACATAGACAAACATGAAGAAGAGCTTTGGAAAGCCGTTGAAAATGTTTGATCTAAGTTTTTTCCCTTTCCCTGTTTTCTTTATTTTGAATGCCATTGGCATAGTTTTTTTTGCGCTGATGGCATTCTATTTCTACATGGGGAAATTGCTCTTTCGTGAAAAATTGAGGCGTTTGCCTTGCAAGACAAAGCCTGCAAGACCTGCTATTTGACACAAAAAATCGCGAGAAAACAATCTTTTTGACGAAAATTTCTTTAAATCTTGCATACTTCAAAGGGTTTCAATAGTTTTATACCAAAATTAAATTAAGTATGTCGATGCCTTATAGAAAAAAGAATAAAAGCAAAAGAACAAATAAAAAGCCTTATAACAGAAAACCTGAAAAGTTTGAAAAAAACACAAATGAGCCTGTCCGTAAGAATGAAAATGAGGACTTTGCCAAAAAAGACACACCCTCTTTGTCTGTAAAAACAAAATGGGCAGGGCTTGTGTTTGTGGTGTTTATTACGATACTGGCTTTTATTCCCTCGTTTGAAAACGAAGTCTCGAATTGGGACGATGACAAATACATTTTACGGAACACACAGACCGACTTGTCTTTTGAGGGAATAAAAAAAATGTTTGTCGAGCAGCCTTATTACATGGGGAATTTCCACCCGCTGGCAATGTTTTCGCTTGCTATTGACCACAAGCTGAGCGAAAAACGCCCCGCAGACGAAAGACACCCTTTCGGTTGGGTTGATGCGTTTTGGTTTCATTTCACCAATCTTTTGCTGCACACCATCAGCACTGTCTTGATTTTCTTTTTGGCAATACGCATTTTTAAATTCCTCAATTACAGATACTATCTGTTTTCGGCAATACTAATGGCAGCCCTGTTTGGGGTTCACACCCTGCATGTCGAGTCTGTGGTTTGGCTTTCCGAGCGCAAAGATGTTTTGTATGTAATGTTTTTCATTGCCGGATTGTTGTCTTATACAAGATATTTAGAATCAAACAAAATCGGCTATTTCATACTGACATTTTTTCTTTATTTATTGTCTTTATTGTCAAAAGGGCAGGCTGTTTCTTTCGCAATTACGCTGCTTGCAATGGATTATATTTATAAAAAAAACCTGCTTTCGGTGAAAACAATAGCAGAGAAAATCCCTTTTATTGCCTTAGCCCTAATTTTTGGTATAATCGCCATAAAAGCCCAACAACACGGACAAGCAATCCATTCGATTGCAGAATATACACATTTTGAAAGAATAATGATTGCCAGCTACGGAATGACACAGTATTTGTGGAAATTGATAATCCCGCTGCATCTTTCGGCAATATATCCGTATCCATTCATGACGCATCAGTTTCCTTGGTATTATTTTCTTTCATTTATTACACCTTTGACACTGCTTGCGCTATTTATTTTCAGGATAAAAGGCAGAAACGAAATTGTTTTTTCTATTTTATTTTTCGGAATTAATATTGCGCTCTTGTTGCAAATTATTCCCGTAGGAAGTGCAATAATTGCAGACCGATATGCCTATGTTCCGTCCATTGCATATTGCTTTGTGTTGGCATTTGCATACAATTTTTTCTTGACAAAAAAACCAAAGCTGAAACTTGTAGTTTCACTTATTTTTGTAGGATATATTCTTTTGCACACTGTTTTGACCATGCAGCGTTGTACGGTTTGGAAAAACAGCATTGCATTGTGGGACGATGTGATTGAAAAATACGACAAAGCAGTAGTTGCATACAACAATCGAGGCAGCTCGAAAAAAGCATTGGAAGATTTTGACGGAGCCATTGCCGATTTTTCAAAAGCCATTGAACTAAAACCCGATTATAAACACGCAATATACAATCGCGGAACTGCCCGAAAAGACAAAAAAGACTATAAAGGCGCAATGGCTGATTTCAATTTGGCACTGTTAATGGACCCGAAATTTGCCGAAGCCTATCACAACCGAGGCATCACAAAAGACAACATGAATGACTTGCAAGGCGCAATTGCCGATTATAATAAAGCCATCGAGTTCAATATCACAGATGTAAAACCCTTTGTAAATCGCGGCGTAGCTTTCGGGAAAATGGGATATTACGAAAAAGCAATCGAAGATTTCAACCAAGCACTGCGCATGGATCCGGAAAATGCAGACGCATATTCCAACAGAGGACTTGCAAAAAGCTTTATGAAAAACTACGAAGATGCACTTCTTGATTTTTCAAAAGCAATTTCCTTGCGTCCTGATTTTGCCGACGCTTATTATAACAGAGCTTTGTCGAAAGACAAACTCAAAGACTTTGACGGAGCTATTGCAGACCACACGATTGCCATGAGATACAAAAAGGACTTTTACATGTCGTTTTACTATCGCGGACTTGCATACCTTGGAAAAGGCGAAAAACAAAACGCTTGTGCAGACTTTCGCCATTGCCTGCAACTGGGCTATGCTCCTGCCCAAACAGCAATAGACACATACTGTAAATAATCAAACACCTCCTTGAAATGAAGAATTTTGCACACACAAAAAATGATTTCAGGACAAAAAAACGAACTTAAAAGTTGAAAAGTAAAATATATCACGAATCATTAATCACTCATCACTCATCGCTCATAAAATATAAACAGATGGAACAAGAACTATTTATTTATAATACATTAAGCAGAAAAAAAGAAAAATTTCAGCCAATCAACAAAGGGCATGTTGGCATGTATGTTTGCGGTCCGACAGTATATGGCGATCCTCATCTCGGACATGCCAGACCGGCAATCACTTTTGACATGGTATTTCGCTATTTTCGTTTTCTGAAAAACAAAGTTCGATATGTTAGAAATATTACCGATGTCGGGCATCTTGAGAACGATGCAGACACCGGCGAAGATAAAGTTGCCAAAAAAGCCAGACTCGAAGAATTAGAACCCATGGAAGTGGTTCAATATTATACGCTGCGATACCGTTACTTTATGGATAAGTTTAATATTTGTCCGCCAAGTATCGAACCAACAGCTTCGGGGCATATTATTGAACAGATTGAAATGATAAAAAAAATCCTAAAAAACGGATTCGCCTACGAAAAAGAGGGTTCAGTATATTTCGATGTTGAAAAATACAACCAAAAAAATCAGTACGGGAAACTCTCCGGAAGAGTATTGGACGATTTGATCCACAACACAAGAGAGCTTGACGGACAGTCGGATAAGAAAAACCCGATGGATTTTGCGCTCTGGAAAAAAGCTTCCGCCGAACATATAATGAAATGGCATTCGCCGTGGTCTGAGGGCTATCCGGGCTGGCATCTGGAATGTTCTACGATGAGCACAAAATATCTGGGCGAAAAATTTGACATTCACGGCGGAGGAATGGATTTGATGTTCCCGCATCATGAGTGCGAAATTGCACAATCTGTTGCTGCCAACAAGGTTGAATCGGTAAAATTGTGGATGCACAACAACATGATTACAATCAACGGACAAAAAATGGGAAAATCTTTAGGGAATTTTATCACTCTCGAAGAGCTTTTTTCAGGAAAACATCAGTTGTTGGAACAGGCTTATAGTCCCATGACAATTAAATTCTTTATTTTGCAAGCACACTATCGAAGTCCGCTCGATTTTTCCAATTCTGCACTTCAAGCCTCAGAAAAAGGACTGCAAAGATTGTTTAAAGGAATTGAAACACTGTCGAAACTTACGCCTTCAGCCGAATCAACATTTAAGGTGAAAACATTCATTCAGCAATGCTATGATGCAATAAACGACGATTTTAATACACCGATTCTGATAGCTCATTTGTTCGACGGAATAAAACTCATTAACTCGGTAAACGATGGAAAAGAAAAATTGGCGCAAGCTGATATTGATGCTTTGATGGAACATTATAAGAGTTTTGTCTTTGAGATTTTGGGGATTCAACAGCCGGAATCTTCAAATGCAAAACAAGAAGTGCTTGCCGATCTTGTGGATATGATTCTGAACCTGCGCCTTGAGGCAAAAGCAAACAAAGATTTTAAAACAGCAGACAATATTCGCGAACAATTAACAAAATTAGGATTTACAATAAAAGACAAAAAAGACGGATTTGAATGGGAGTTGAAAAACTAAATCGAAAACAATTTACCGCATGGCACTGATTTTAAATATAGAAACTTCCACGTCGGTTTGTTCTGTTTCGATTGGGAACGGAGGGAAACTTACGGATTTTGAAGAAGCTGAGGGGCAAAAAACACATGCCTCACAGCTTACTGTCTTTATCGACAAACTGCTCAAAAGAAACCGGCTTAAAATTCAGGATTTTGATGCCCTTGCGGTGAGCAAAGGTCCGGGTTCGTACACCGGACTGCGAATTGGCGTTTCGACGGTCAAAGGCATTGCTTATGCTGCAAATTTGCCCGTACTCGCCATTAACACGCTCGATGCTATGGTTTCCGGATTTGTGAAAACAGCTTTGCAAATGAAATGGGAAACAAAAAATCACATAATATGTCCGCTGCTCGATGCCAGACGAATGGAAGTATATGCTTGTATGCGTGATTTTCAGATGAACGAAATCATGGAAACCCAAGCAATCGTTATTGACGAAAATACTTTCAGCAAGCTGTTGCAACAAAAAAAAATATACTTTGTGGGAAATGCCACCGAAAAAGTAAGCACCGTGCTTCAACATAAAAATGCAATTTTTATTTCAGATTTTCTGCCATCAGCCAAACATCTTGTTGGCATTTCCGAAACAGCTTTTATGAACAAGCAATTTGTTGATGTAGCCTATTTTGAGCCGTTTTATTTAAAGGATTTTGTAGCAACAAAACCAAGAGATTTGCTGAAAAAAATTTCCAAAAATAACAAAACAAAATGAACGTAATTATCTATGCTTTTGAATGTTATAAAGCATGATTTTTTTAGATATAAATTAAGTTATAAAAAAAATATAATGTATTTTTGTGAAAAATAAAAAAAGTATGCCGGAAATTAGTAGATTTTACGGAATAATTATAAGGATGTTTTTTAATGACCACAATCCACCTCATTTTCATGCTATATATCAAGATTATGAAGCTATAATTCATATTGAAAATGGAGTAATAAAAGGAGAAATGCCTCGTAGAGCTTTAAATCTTATTTATGATTGGTTGGATATGCACAAAGACGAATTATTAAATAATTGGAAATTGCTTCAAGAAAAAGGAGAGTTTAATACAATAGAACCTTTAACATAAAACAGACATGAAACTTTTAAAAGTAATTAAAGCAAAGTATGTTAATGATTATAAAATAAACTTATTATTTAACAATCAATATTCAGCAATTGTCGATTTGCAAGATTCTATTTTTTCAGATAAACGAGAAATATTTAAACAATTACAGGATATTGATTTTTTTAAAAGTTTCACTCAAAATAGTTGGACAGTGGAATGGGAAAATGGAATTGATTTAGCACCGGAATTTTTATACGATTTAGCTATGAAACAAACAAAAGCCCATAATTTTGAGTATAAGCAATAGCCGTTTTTCTGAGTACCACAGAGAAAAAGAAACTGCAATTGTCGCAAACGTATATACTTAATCATCATTGACTTATATAGTGTAAACAGTGTTGTTATATTACAATACTTCGTTAAAAATTTGAACTTAATTGATTTCGTAAATTTATAATAACATGCTTAGTAATAAATTTGAAAAAAGACATATCGGTCCGAGGGAACACGATATTTCTAAAATGTTGGAGGTAATAGGTGTCAATACTATTGATGACCTAATATTTGAAACAATTCCTTCACGCATCGAGCATACTCACCCGCTGAATCTTCCCGAAGAAATCAGCGAATTTGAGTATCTAAACCTAATAAAAAAAATAGCTTCGAAAAACAAAATTTTCCGAACTTATATTGGACAAGGATATTACGGCACGGTAACTCCTGCTGTTATTTTGCGCAATGTCTTTGAAAATCCGGGTTGGTACACTTCCTATACTCCGTATCAGGCAGAAGTTTCGCAGGGGCGACTTGAGGCGCTTTTGAATTTCCAAACAGTCATTTGCGACCTGACCGCCATGGAACTGTCCAACTGTTCGTTGCTCGACGAGGCAACCGCAGCCGCCGAAGCCATGATAATGATGTTTAATGCCCGTTCGCGTGCTATGGTCAAAAAAGGGGTCAATAAAATATTTGTTGATGAAAATATTTTCCCTCAAACCTTAGATGTGCTAAATACCAGATCCAAACCTTTGGGCATTGAAATCGTAAGCGGAGATTTCAGAAACATACGCCTTGATGACAGCTTTTTTGGCACAATAGTTCAATATCCTGCTGCAAACGGCGAGATTGTCGATTATAAAAACATTGTAGAAGATACACACAAAACAGGCGGATTGGTTTCTGTTGTTGTCGATATCATGAGCCTTGCCCTTTTGACACCTCCGGGCGAATGGAATGCCGATATTGTTGTAGGCTCAACCCAACGCTTCGGGATTCCTTTAGGTTTTGGAGGACCTCATGCCGGCTATTTGGCTTGTCGCGAAAAATTCAAAAGAAACATGCCCGGTAGAATCATCGGAGTGTCAAAAGATATGCACGGAAATCCTGCCTTACGCATGGCTTTGCAAACACGCGAACAACACATCAAACGCGAGAGAGCAACATCAAATATTTGTACGGCACAAGCATTGTTGGCGACCATGGCAGGTTTCTACGCCATTTATCACGGAAAAGAAGGAATCACGGAAATAGCCAACTCAATTCATAATTCAACCTACACCCTCGCAAACAAACTTAAACAACTCGGATTTACCATTGAAAATTCAAGCTATTTTGATACTTTATCCGTAAAAATAAAACCAAATGCCAAGATAGAGGAACTCAGAAAAGAAGCAGAACGTTTTGAAATCAATTTCTTCTATAAAAACGCAGATACAGTTTCCATAAGCCTTGACGAGACAGTTCGTTTGAAAGACCTGAACGATATTATTCGTATTTTTGCAAAAATTTCAGGCAACGAATTTGTCGAGCTTAAAACAATTGATACGGCAAATGTTCTCGGCGAGAATTTTAAACGAAAATCAGATTTTCTAAGCAACGAAGTGTTTAAAAAGTATCGTTCGGAAACAGAAATGATGCGTTATATGAAAAAATTGGAACGTCGGGATATTTCATTGAACCATTCTATGATTTCTTTGGGATCGTGTACAATGAAACTGAATGCAGCTGCCGAGATGATTCCTATTTCATTGCCCGAATTTACCAATATTCACCCCTTTGTTCCGAAAGAACAAGCTTTGGGTTACCACCGTATTTTTGAAGAGCTTGAAGCATACCTGAGCAGACTGACCGGTTTTGTTGCTTGCACCTTACAGCCCAATTCCGGAGCTGCCGGCGAATATACAGGACTAATGCTTATTCGCGAATACCATATAAAACGTGGCGATAAAGAGCGTAACTTAGTATTGATTCCGGCTTCGGCTCACGGAACAAATCCGGCAAGTGCAGTTATGGCAGGAATGAAAGTTGTTGTTGTTCCGTGCGACGAAAAGGGAAATATTGATGTAAATAAATTAAGAGAGCTTGCAATGCTTCATCAAGACAAACTGGCTGCTTTCATGGTAACTTATCCTTCAACACATGGTGTTTTTGAGACAGATATTATGGATATGTGTAAAATAATTCACGAAAATGGCGGCTTGGTGTATATGGACGGAGCAAACATGAACGCACAAGTAGGCATTACAAGTCCGGGATTTATCGGAGCAGATGTTTGCCATTTGAATCTACACAAAACATTTGCCATACCACACGGCGGCGGCGGTCCGGGTGTTGGTCCTATTTGTGTTGCCAAGCATTTGGCTGAATTTTTGCCGGGACACAAACTTGTCGAAACCGGAGGCGAAAACGCCATCTCGGCTGTTTCGGCTGCACCATTCGGAAGTGCGAATGTCTTGCCTATTACCTACGGATACTTGAAAATGCTCGGATTGAAAGGCTTGACAAAATCGACCAAAATGGCAATTCTGAATGCAAACTACCTTGCATCTTCACTGCAAAAACACGGTTTTAAAATTTACTATACAGGCGTTTTGGGCAGAGTGGCTCATGAAATGATTCTTGACTGTCATTCGTTTAAGAATGAGGCAAATATTACAGAAACTGACATTGCAAAACGCTTGATGGATTACGGCTTCCATGCGCCAACACTTTCGTTCCCTGTTCACGGCACACTGATGATTGAACCGACCGAAAGCGAATCGTTGGAAGAGCTTGATCGATTTATCGAAGCAATGGTTTCTATCAAACAAGAAATCGAAGAAGTGAAAAACGGCACTGCTGATGCTGAAGATAATGTACTGAAAAATGCTCCTCATACGGCACAAGCTGTCATAAACGACGAGTGGAAGCATTCCTATTCAAGGAAAAAAGCTGCCTTCCCGCTTAAATGGATCGAAGAGAACAAGTTTTGGCCTTACGTCGGAAGAGTTGATGATGCACACGGCGATAGAAATCTTATATGTACTGCTCCTCCTTTAGAGAGTTATACTGAGAAATAATAGAAAAAACGAAAAAAGTTCCTCTGCCCGAAAGCAAAGGAACTTTTTTTTTTACAATTTTTCTTTCACAACGCCTTTTCGGTAGGCAGCCAAAAGGCTGTTTAAGTCTTGTATTTGTTTTTGCAGTTCTTTACCATTGTCCGTATCGCGCACCCGAATTCTCAAATTGTTCTGTTCGAGTATTGTGTGCGACGAAATGATGTCATAGTCTTCTTCAATGGCTTTTTTTCTTGACGAAAACGGCTTGTGAGCGGCTAAAATCAGTCCGTAAGAGTTGTAAATTAGCGTATAACCTGCATTTCCCGTAACGGGTTGATAGGCTTTTGCCAATCCGCCGTCAATGACAATCATTTTGCCGTTTCCTTTCAGCGGACTTTCTCCTTTTTTTAGTTTTACAGGCATATGCCCGTTTACGATATGCGATTTGTCCGGATCTAATCCAAACTCTGTCAGAATCATGTTGCAAACCTCTTCTTTGTCGCGCAGATAGAAATAAGGATTCGTTTCTTCCTTGTGAGGCGTTTTGTCGTTAATAAAATACCTTTCAAAAGTCGCCATTTTCTTTTTACCGAAAAGCGGCGAGTATGGACCCGGCCAAAGGTAATATATCAGATCCAAGTCTTTGTCGGTTATGGTTTGGTTTCTGAAAGCGGAATAGCATTTGCGCGCTTGTTCGTCAAACTTACAGACAAGTGATTTTCCCGAATAATATTTATTGCCGAACTTTACTTTTTTAAAATTACCGTCTTTATCCAAAGGAATACAACCATGATAGAGCAAGTTATTGTTGTAAACCAGAAACATATCGCCTTTATCAAACAGAAATTTCGTGTGTTTTTGTAGTTTTTCGCTTTTTTTGAATGAATTTGTCAATCGCGTGATTGCTTTTTCTTCGTCGTCGTTTAATTGATACGGATTTTTCGGGTCTATTGTCGGGAAATGTTTGTCGTTAAGCGGATATTCTTTTCCCTCTATCACGATTGTTCCTTTTTTGTAGTCGATTTTATCCAGAAGAAGACGATTTTCCATTTCAAATTCCGGATTTCTTTTTATTATTTCGGCTTCAAGTTTAAACTGAATGATAGCAATTGCTTTTTGCATTTTTGCTACCAGTTGAATTTGTTTAGGCGTTAATTTATTATCTTCCATTAGTTTTGGCTGAAACTTTTCGCACGGATCGTCTTTATAATATTCCATTGCGAGAGATGCAAGCGGGTAGATATTGATTCCGTATCCGTCTTCGACCGTGTCAAGATTATCGTATCTGGCGCATATTCTCAAAACGGTTGCGACAAGCGCTTTGCAACCGAGCGCTGCACCCATCCAAAGCGCATCGTGATTTCCCCACTGAAAGTCAATGTCTTGATATTGCATCAGGACATCTAAAATTTTGTCGGGGCTTGGACCTCTGTCAAAAACATCGCCAACAATATGCAAGCGGTCGATGACCATTCTCCGAATCAGCGAGCAGATGGCATCAATGAATGCGTTGGCTCTTTGGGTGCTTACAATCGAATCGATAATGCGATCGTAATACTGCTGTTTGTTGATGTGTTCTTCCGATTCGTGCAACAATTCTTCAATAATATAGGCAAAATCTTTCGGAAGTGCCTTCCTGACTTTCGAGCGTGTGTATTTCGATGTTGCGTATTTGCAAACCTTTATAAGTCTGTGCAATGTGAGTTTATACCATTCTTCTTTGTCTTTTATGCCTTTTAGCATGAGCTCCAACTTATCTATCGGATAATAGATAAGTGTGGCAAGCTGTGCTTTTTCCACTTTTGTTAAAGTATGCTTGAATATTTCGTCAATTCTTCTGCGGATAACGCCCGATGCGTTATTCAGAATATGTATGAACGACTCATATTCTCCGTGAATATCAGACATAAAATGTTCTGTTCCTTTGGGCAAGCCCATAATTGCCGAAAGGTTGATGATTTCTGCGCTTGCAGTCTGAATGCTCGGATATTTCTCAGACAACAACTCCAGAAATTTGATTTCTTTTTCTTCCATAGTTGAGGATTTTTTTAACGATGAGAGTTACTCTGTTAATACATATTAACAAAAATAAAATATTGTATGCAGATTTGTTGCAGAAACAATGTGTTTAATAACAACACTTCGCTCCGAAAATCGATTTATTTTAATGATTTTTAAGTTTGTAGGATTAAATTTTGAGGAATTTTATGAAATTCAAAATTGGGTAATAGATTGCGAAACGAGCGAAGCGAGCTTGCCAAACGGCAAATTGCGTTAAGTACAAGTCAATAAAATACATTAGATTAAAATTATTGGGTAACCTCCTAAAAATACGGGTGTTATTTAACCCAATAAAATTACTAAATCTTTGAGATTTGGCAATTTTTTCTCAGTTTATTTTTATGAGTGATAGGTGATGAGTGATGAGCGATTTGCTTACGCCAAAGGTTGCCAAAACATGTTGTCCGCTAAGCACGACGAACTTAAAATTATTTTTCTTATGCTCTCCATCGGGTTTAAACCCGATGGAGAGGCAGAGGTTTGTCTTTGCAAGGATGCAAAAGATAGGCTACTCGATTACAAGTTGTGATTTTTCGGTTTTGTCGCCGTAGGTTACGTGAAGATAATAGGTGCCGGCA
>PDWJ01002931.1_pt1 | contig 17473 bp, 13 predicted proteins | sample 1430881 | NCBI WGS metagenome assembly PDWJ01 (sample SAMN01162460, study PRJNA174530) | Oral metagenome, whole genome shotgun sequencing project. | biome: Marine environment; feature: Marine mammal; material: Swab sample of the gingival sulcus; isolation source: swab sample of gingival sulcus...
TTCAGAATAATAGGCAACATGTGGTGTGATAATAATGTTCTCAAGCTGATATAAAGCAGACTGATAATTTACTTCGTCAAAAATAACATCGGTTCCGGCAGCTAACAGATAATTTTTTTTGAGGGCCTCATATAAATCGTTTTCTCTAATAATTTTACCTCTGGCGGTATTAACTAAGATGGCGTTTTGGGGCAGCTTTTTCAATAGAGAGAGCGTTACCATTTCTTTTGTTTCTGCCGTTAGTGGTGCATGCAACGAAATTATATTGCTTTTGGCAAATAGTTCGTCCAAGGTTTCAATTTTTTCAACACCGTGTTGTTCAAAGATATCAACCGCGACATAGGGATCATAAGCTATCGCTTTCATGCCCATGCTTTTTATGATTGGAGCTATTTTTTTGGGTATTTTACCAAATGCCAGCATGCCGTATGTTTGACCACGCAGACGATGAATTGTGCCTAAATTGTAAATATCAGTAGTATTCCATATTTTGTTTCTGGCAAACTTATCATAGATTTTTAGTTTTCTAAGACAGGCAAAGACCAGTGCCACGGTGTGAATGGCAACTTCTTCGACACAATAAGATCAACTCCGATGCTTTGAGTTGCAATAATTTTACATTTTTTCATGGTTGAAATCGTATTTTTATTAAATTTGGTACAAACGGAAATGACACCGTTTGCCTCGGGTAGTGCTTGATTAATGCGCGCTTTATCCTTGGCTGAGAGATGGCTTATTTTGATGTTTAACCTTTCATCATAAGAGGCTGCTTTTAGCAGAATATCTTTTTCTATAGCTATATCAGCCTTTTCATTGTTAATAACTAGAACTTTAATCGTCTTCATATTTACGGCTCCCTTTAGATCATTTAGCTGTGTCATATTTTTGCTAGTTAAGAAAATAATCGTTGTAGTTATTATACTATTAAAATACTATTAATACAAACATTTCTATTGTTGTAAAGCAAAATTTTGTGAAACAACACAAGAAAATTATCAATATTGACACTTATTTAATAGTAAAAATGATTGAAATATCATTGGAATTAAATTATAATCACTATTGTAGTGTCAGTGCCTAGCACTGTAATGTAAAAATAAATTATAGAGAGGAGTATTAAATGTTTAAAAAGATATCAATATTAATTTTAGTTTTTACCATTATTTTGGCAGGCTGTTCAGGTGCGCCTGAATTGACGGCAAAAGAAACGCTTGATAAGATGATGGAAAAACAAGTTGAAATGGACAACGTCGCTGCTAAAATTGACATGGTGATGAGCATTGAATTTGATGAAAGTAAAATGAGTGACAATCCAGAGGCTGCTGAGATGTTAAGTATGTTTGAGAATATCAAAGCAAGCCTAGACTTTAATGCTGTTGATATGAAAAACGACTTTAAGATGAACTTTGATGGCAGTTTCGATTTAAATGGTATGAGCATGAACATTGACGGCTATATCGATAAGGAAATGGCTGCTGTTAATTATCCGATGATGGGTAAATACATCACTATTACCTATAAAGATTTATTTGATTTAGCCAAGGAAAATGGTGAAGCTGAAATTCCAAGCGATATCGTCGAGCGCGTTGTCGGTGATATGAATAAGGTTTTTGTACCTAAGGTGATTAAGTATATGACAGAATCGTTTACTGAAGAGGATGTCAAGTTTGTCGATGATTATGTATTTATGGTTGACGGCGAAGAAGTAAAAGAAAAAGCTGTCGTCTATACGATTGCTCCTGATAAGATGATGGATATATCACTTGGCATGTATAAGGCTTTGGCTTATGATGAAGAGGTCTACAACACGTTAAAGGGGTATGATATTCCGGATTTCCCGGCAGATTTTGAGACTTTTAAAGCCGAATTTGATAAAGTGTTTGCCGAAGTAGAAAATGATGAAGTACAAGCTGAGATGAAAGAGGCGTTTGAAGGTATGACATACGATATCGCGATGGCTTATAATGATGACTTTACGACAAAGTATGCCAAGATTACAGTCGATATGAAAATTGATACAGAAGACGAATCGGTTGGTGAAGTGGGATACAAATACGACGTTGATGTGGTATATAACTACAAAGATGTCAAAGTCGAAAAACCTCAATTAAATGATGAGAACAGCATGGACTTTATGATGTTCTTGCAGGGAATGATGATGTAATAGCATTGCATGCTATAATCATCAACAATCTGAGAGGAGCCCTTATAGGCTCCTCTATTTAGTTGCACACAGAAGCTGATTTGATTATCGATCAGCCAAAATACTAACTAAAAGTGTAACAATATGATATAATGGCTTCGGAGGTCAATATGAAACGAATTATAATTTTAGTGACGGCCATTGTCGTTATAGCAGCAGCTTTCTTTTTTTATTATGATTCTCACGATAAAATCTCGGCAGAAGATGTAAGTGCGATTACATTGCGTACAGCAACTGGTTCGATTGAACTAAATAAGGCTGTCTATCAGCAGTATGTCGATTTATATAATAGCGCCAAATGGCAAAATATGACCGATGATAAAGTGACTAGTGATGAAAATGGCTTGACAGTCGACATACTAAACACTGATGATACACACAAAGAATTTTTTATTGCAGTAAATGGCGATGAATTATTTTTGGTTACAGAAGCTAAAATCGGTTATTTCGAGGATACACCCGACAGAGACTTGTTGTTTGATGAAACTATTTTAACTGGGCTCGAAAAGCCTTTTGCTGCGCCACAACTCACCGTTAATAGCGAGTCTAAATCATATCAACTGGCAGCTATTAGTTCGCTTTGGCAATATCAAGATATTTATGGTGTAATAGCTGAACAGGCTAACGAATACTATAATGAGGTGTCAACCGGTGAGTTTGTCTTTACTGAGCCGGAGTCGACGATTGAATTTAAGCTCGACGCCGACTTTCAGGTTGATACAATTGAGGTAACAGCCAATCAAACGGCAGTTACAGTACAGGAAATATCCGATCAGAATTATCAAATTGCCATTTTACCTGAAATGGGTGAAATAGATTATCAAATTAAAGTTACAACCGAGGCGATACCACTTGGTATTTATAATAGTACGGCGCAATTTGTTTACGATTTACCAGTCGTTCAAAATTTTACACCGCGTGCCTCAGTACTGCAAGACGAACAAGTTGTCGGTGGTTTTTTCTTGATTAAGGGCAAATATTTTAATGAAAACACTGAAATGTTGGTTGAACAGTCGATCATTGATACGCCAATATTGCCGTATGCTGTCGGTAATGATGTTTTAGCTGTGATACCACTTGACTATTATGCTAAAACCGGTGAACACGAGGTCGTGTTATACGCTGTCGAAGAAGGCGAAAAAACCGAACTGGCGCGGCAAAAGCTTACTGTTTTAGAACGTGATTACGAGATGCAAGATTTGACAATTAGTAGTTCAACTGAACAGACTGCTCGAACGGCTGAGGCTTATCAAGAATACCGTAGTGATTTTAAGCCGGTACGACAAATAAGTGAACCTTATCAAATGTGGCAAGGTCAGTTTATTATGCCGATTGAAGGGCGCTTGACGACCGATTATGGTGCTAAGCGTAAGGTCAATAATGAATTGACCCGCTATCGCCATGACGGCATCGATTTAGCAGCACCAAGCGGAACCGAGATTATGGCATCAAATAGCGGTAAAGTGGCATTTTCACAAAGATTGATTTTAACCGGCAATTCGATTATAATCGACCACGGTTTGGGTTTTTTTACGTACTATTTACATATGGATGAGCGCCGTGTAGAGGTAGGTGAAATGGTCGAAAAAGGTCAAATTATCGGCACGGTTGGCACAACTGGTTTTTCGACCGGACCACATTTACATTTTACGGCATCTTACCATTTAAACAATATTAATCCATATACTTTGCTGGATTGGTCCGGCGAATGGCGCAATGAGGCAAGTGAAGACGAGGAGGAATAAATGAACATCACACAAGTTGGCGATAAACAGCTTGGCATTACAGCCAGTATGGCGACGCGGCATGGTTTAATCACCGGTGCTACCGGTTCTGGTAAGACCGTTAGCATTAAATTATTGGCAGAGGCCTTTAGTAATATTGGTGTACCGGTTTTTATGCAAGATGTTAAAGGTGATTTGTCCGGCTTTATCACACCTGGCCATGGCTCTGAAAAATTTTTAAAGCATATTGCCAAATACGATGGCAAAGAGCCGCAGTATAAAGATTTTCCAACTATTTTTTGGGATATTTTTGGCGAACAGGGTCACCCGCTTAGAACGACGGTTAGCGAAATGGGGCCGCTGATGCTCAGTCGTTTGCTACAGTTAAATGAAACGCAAACCGGCATCATCTATACGATCTTTAGAATTGCTGACGATAAGGGTTGGTTAATTCTGGATCTTAAAGATTTTATCGCCTTAGTCGATCACGTTGCAGCCGAACGCAAAAGTTATCAGGTTGAATACGGCAGTGTTTCAACGCAGTCAATTGGCGCCATTAAAAGGAAATTATTGATGATGGAAAGTGATGGCCTTGGACAATTCTTCGGTGAGCCGGCTTTGCAGATTGCCGATCTAATGCACCTGACAAATGATGGTAGAGGTGTGATTAGCGTACTAAATGCTGAAAAAATAGCGCAGACGCCGTCGACTTACGCTAGCTTTTTGTTATGGCTCTTATCTGAACTATTTGAAGAATTACCTGAAGCGGGTGACTTAGATAAACCAAAACTGGTTTTCTTCTTTGACGAAGCGCATATTCTGTTTTCTGATATGCCCAAATTTTTATTAGAAAAAGTAGAACAAGTTGTCAAACTAATTCGTTCCAAAGGTGTTGGCGTCTTCTTTGTTACACAAAATCCGGCCGACATTCCCGATGCAGTTTTAGCACAATTGGGTAACCGCATCCAGCATGTTTTGCGCGCTTATACGCCCAAAGAGAAAAAAGCAGTAAAGATAGCCGCGCAGTCTTTTAGAGAAAATCCGGCATTTAAGACTGAAGATGTCATTACCGAGTTAGGCGTCGGTGAAGCCTTAGTTAGCTTTCTTGATGAAAAAGGCGTCCCCAGTATGGTTGAACGCGGTTATATGTTGGCGCCAAGCAGTGCAATCGGGCCAAGTGATGGAGCGGCTGTCAAGGCGGCAATCAAGAGCGATTTAATTGCCGGAAAGTATGATGAAGTAATCGATCGTGAATCGGCATATGAAATATTGACCCAAAAAACTGCTAAAACTGGTCAGCGTGAAGATTGGCAGGTGCGACAAGCAGAGCGCCGTAAACAGGCAGAGCAGAAAAAAACTATAGCCAAGCCAAAAGCAAAATCAAAAAGGCGCACCGACTCGGCGATGGATAAATTTTTTAAGTCGGCTTCTTCGGCGATCGGATCACAACTGGGGCGCAGTTTAATACGCGGTATTATGGGCACATTCAATAAGCGCTAGACTTAATATCGAAGGGGGCGGATATGGAAAATAAAAAACAATACACAATTCTTAAAATTAAGCGTACGATAGCCGCCTTAAATAATAATGGCATGGTTGGCTATCATATAAAGTCAATTGAGCATTTGTTCGAAGTGTTGGATAGCTTAGTTGAAGACGGTAGTTTGGTCGCACACGGTGGCGCAATGACCTTGCACGAACTGGGAGTGTTAGACTGGCTTAGAACGCGTAATATCGATTTTTTAGATCGCAATAAAAAAGGCATTACTGATGCCAAAGTGGGTAATATTCGTCGGCAAGGGTTGTTGTCAGATGTTTACTTTACCTCGTCAAATGCCATTACCGAAACGGGACATTTGTTTAATGTCGACGGCATTGGCAACAGAGTAGCAGCGATGATTTACGGGCCAAAACGGGTTATCGTTATTGCCGGCGCCAATAAGATTGTCGCTGATGATAACGCTGCAATCGAGCGCGCTCGGCGCGTTGCTATACCACTTAATAACATCCGCTTAAATCGCGGCACACCTTGCATCGAAAGCGGTTATTGTGATGACGGTTGCTCTGACAAATGCGTTGCGTCCAGTTTTGTATTCCTTAAGAATCAAATGATGCGCAACCGTATTCATGTGCTTATTTTAGAAGGCAGTTATGGATATTGAGAATTCTCTCAATATAATACCTGTGCAATAGGGAAAAAATATTAATAAAAACCGATAAAAATACTTGTTAAAAATCTGTAAAAATGTTAGAATAAAATGACATATTATTAAAAGGAGGTTATTTATATGAAACGATTTCTTGCAGTTTTACTAGTTTTTTCGTTGGTTTTTGCACTTGTGGCCTGTTCGTCAGATACAAGTGGCTCTGGCGAAGCAAGCGGAGATGATTCTGGTTCTGGCGAAACACAATTTGTAACCCTTGTTACTGGTTCAACTGGCGGTACCTACTATCCTGTAGGTACTATTCTGGCGACGCTATGGTCAGATAAGTTAGCTGACAAAAATGTAAAGGCGTCTGCGCAGTCCAGTGGCGGTTCAGTTGAAAACCTCAATATGTTAAAGAGCAATGAGGCTCAGTTGGGCATTGCAGTAGCCAGCTTAGGTTATTTTGCCTACAATGGTCAAGAGGGTTTTGCTGACAACAAAATTGAAAATTTAAGACTGGTATCGGGTTTATGGCCGGAGTTATCGCAGTTTGTAGTAACTGAAGCATCAGGTATAAACAATATTGCTGATATTAAGGGACACTCAATCAATGTGGGTGGCGCCGGTTCTGGTACAGAATACACAACGTTGAAGATTTTGGAAATTGTCGGTGGAATGACACCTGATGATTTTAAAGCTGAACATCTAGGCTATTCTGAAGCGGCTAGTGCCATGCAAAATGCACAGTTAGATGCCATGAATGCCGAGGCCGGTATTCCAACGTCGTCTGTTTCTGAAATTTTTGCTAGCAAGACAGCGGTTAAAATGATTGAATTCTCTGATGAAGAGTTTCAGACATTAAATGCTGCTGCGCCACAATTTGGTCAATACACTGTGCCGGCGGGCTTATATCCGGGTTTGGATGAAGAAGTCAAAGTGGTGGGCATAAAGTGTGCACTATTTACTAATGCAGAAGTATCTGAAGAGTTGGTTTACGAACTAACCAAAACCATGTATGAGAACAACAGTGAAATTGTCGGCGCGCATAAAGCGTTGGAATCTGTTGTACTGGAAAATGCCTTAAAAGGGTTGCCGCCGGTTCCGCTTCACCCCGGTGCATTAAAGTATTATAAAGAACAAGGCTTTGAGATTCCGGAAGGCATGGAATAAACGAATTTCAGCCCTATACCTTCTATCGGTATGGGGCTTTTTAATAAGGAGTGCATATGTTTTTTAAAAAAGATAAAGAAAAACGAGAGGCACAAGAAGCTATTTCAACTCGAAAATTTGCCGGCAAAGTCGCTATAGTCATTATGGTTTTTTCAGTTTTTGTATCGGTTTTTCATATTTACATGAACAGTTTTAGTTTGATGATATTGATTAAAAAGAACGGTATCCATCTGGCGATGATGTTGGCGATGTGTTTTTTGATGTATCCGGCGACGCGTAAAAGTGACCCGGTTAATCCGACAATACTGGATTGGATACTAAGTTTACTGGGTATCGTCGTTGGCCTTTATATTGTGTTCTCTTATGATCGCTTGGTAGCGGATTCGCTGATTCCGAAACCGATTGATTACGGCTTTGCGATATTGGCGATTGCTTTAACGCTGGAAGCGGCACGACGTGCTGTCGGTATAGTTTTACCGATATTGTCAATTATTTTTCTGCTTTATGCACGCTTTGGCAGATTGTTCCCGGGCATATTAGCTCATCAAGGCTTTACCTGGAGTCGTATTTTGACTAGAATGTATATGACTGACGAGGGAATTTTTGGGGTCTCCTTAATGGTGTCAGCCAGTTATGTATTTATGTTTATCTTATTTGGCGCTTTTCTGCAACATTCCGGAACGGCCAAGTTTTTTAACGACTTTGCCCTGGCATTTGCTGGCCGCTTGCGTGGTGGTCCGGCTCAGGTTGCCGTTATGGCCTCGGGATTAATGGGTACAATTAGTGGTTCAGCGCAAGCTAATGTCGCTACAACTGGAACATTTACCATTCCGCTGATGAAAAAAGTTGGTTATTCAAAGCGCTTTTCGGGTGCTGTTGAAGCGGCTGCTTCGACGGGGGGGATATTGATGCCACCGATTATGGGTGCAGCTTCTTTCATTATGGCTTCATTTTTGGGCATACCATATATTCAAATTATGTACGCAGGAATTATACCTGCACTATTCTACTATTTTGCAATTTTCATAGTGATTGATTTAAGGGCAAAGAAGATAGGACTAAAGGGTATGGATAAATCGACTTTGCCAGACTTAAAAACGGTACTAAAAAACGAGGGGCACTTGGCGTTGCCGATAGTCGTCATTTTGGTCATGTTGGTTAGGGGGATAACGCCACTTTATGCGGCTTTTTTTGGTTTAGTATCGACAATTGTATTTAGTTCGTTAAGGAAGAATACTAGAATGAGCTTTAAAGATTTCATCAATGCGCTCTCTGATGGTGCTACAACTGCAGTTAGTGTAGCGATTGCCTGTGCGGTTGTCGGATTTATTGTCGGGGTTGTAGCTATGACAGGATTAGGACAAGTCATTGCGCTCAACATTATGAGTCTGTCAGGCGGACAAATGTGGTTGGCGTTATTGCTTGTTATGATTTCTTCAATATTCTTAGGTATGGGTTTACCGGCAACGGCGTGTTATATCATTACAGCAAGTGTTGCAGCGCCGGCGTTGATTGAAATGGGGGTATTACCAATTGCCGCACATTTCTTTGCATTTTATTATGGCACACTGTCGGCGGTTGTTCCACCAGTTGCGCTTACTTCATATACGGCTGCTGGCATATCAGGTGGTAATCCAACCCAGGTCGCAGTTAGTGGCTTTCGTCTGGCATTTGCCGGAATTATGATTCCATTTATGTTTGCTTATTCACCAATTCTATTGATGCAAGATGTTGAAATAACGAGATTGTTGCTGACGGTGGTAACCGGCATAATTGGAATTATTTGCCTTGGCGCAGCAAACGAGAATTATCTATTTGGAAAAATGAGAATTTATGAGCGAATTCCTGCTTTTGTTGCAGCTGTTTTATTGGTTAAACCCGGTATTACATCAGATGTTGCTGGGTTGGCATTGCTAGTATTATTTGTAGCTAGCAATTATTTTCGCTATAACAGATTAGAAAAAGCTTAGTGATTTTAGTGAAAAATTATCAAAGCTCATCTTTAGGCTAAAGAAGTGTACATTTATGAACGATTTAGTCTATGAGATGAGCTTTTATAGTATTACAAGTTATTTATTTCTCTAACTGTTTTCAATTATTTATTTGTGGTATACTTGACATGAACAAATTAATTACGGAGGTTATATGTTAGATAAACAAATTATTGAAGCAGTGCTTGCAAAAGCGCTATCAACCGGCGCTGATTTTGCCGAGTTATTTTATGAGGATAAAATGACAGGTGGCATTGCGGTGATAGATGGCAAAGTTGATGACTTAGCCAGTGGCCGCAGTCACGGTGCAGGCATACGTATTTACAAAGGTCTAAATAGCGTTTATGGTTATACTAACGATACGTCGCAAAAGGCCTTACTGGCAACAGCAGATAAAGCTGCTGCGGTAATTGGTGACTTAAAAGCTGATGGTGCAATTGATGTTGTTGTTGAACATCGCACGGTTGGCAATATCTGTCCAATTCAACGCTATCCGGTCGATGTAGCAGCTGACGATAAAATTGCCATTCTAAAAATGATGAATCGCGTGATGCGCAGCGAAGGCGATTTGATAAAACAAACAGTTGCACGCTATTTAGAAAGCGATCAACGCGTCTTGATTGCCAATTCAGAAGGGCTATTAACCGAAGACCGTCGTACCCGGACAAGATTGGTTGGTCAAGCGATTGCTTCGCTTAATGGTGAACAGCAAACCGGTCATGATGGGCCGGGTGTACATATGGGCTTTGAGGCTTATAAACAAGTAATTGATGCTGAACAGGTTGCCAAAACAGCAGCCCAAATAGCCAGCACGATGATTAAGGCCGATTATGCACCGGCCGGTCAGATGCCGGTGATTCTTGACAACGGTTTTGGTGGCGTTATTTTTCATGAAGCCTGTGGCCACTCATTGGAAGCTACCGCTGTTGCCAAAGGTGCATCTGAATTTAGCGGCAAACTAGGTGAACAGATTGCCTCACCGGTGGTAACGGCAATTGATGACGGTACGATCGCCAACGCTTGGGGATCGCAAAATATCGATGATGAAGGTATGCCGACACAGCGCAATGTCTTAATAGAAAATGGTATTTTAAAAAACTATTTAATTGATCGTCTAAATGGCAAGCGTATGCAGATGGCACCAACCGGAAGCGCGCGGCGTGAGTCTTATAAGTACGAACCGACCTCGCGCATGACCAACACCTACATAGCAGCCGGTAAAGATAGTAAAGAAGCGATATTTGCTTCGGTAGATCGTGGTTTTTATGCTAAAAAACTGGGTGGCGGATCGGTTAATCCGGCAACCGGTGAATTTAATTTTGCCGTTTTGGAAGGCTATCTAGTTGAAAAAGGGCAAATTGTTAAGCCATTACGCGGTGCCAGCCTAATCGGCAAGGGTTCAGAAATTTTACAAAAGATAGATATGGTGAGCGATAATTTAGCGCATTCAGCCGGCATGTGCGGCTCGTTAAGTGGCAGCATACCGGTTAATGTCGGTCAGCCGATGATTCGCGTATCCAGTATGACGGTTGGCGGTAAGTAAGGGGGGCTTATGAAAATAGATAAATTTGCAAAAAAGGTATTTGAAAAAGCGGCGCAGTATGACTTTGACGCTTTTGAATTGTACTATCAATACGGCAACGCACTCTCTTTACAGGCCTATCAAGGCAAAATTGACAGCTATGCCGATAGTAATACGGCTGGGGTAAACTTTCGGGCGGTTGTAGGCGGCAAATCGGGTAGTTGCTTTAGCGAAGTGCTTGATTTGGCGGCGATAGACTACTTGGTAGAAAGCGCTTATCAGGCAGCTTTACACATTGAAAATGATGATGATATTTACTTGGTATCACCAGGGCTTGATTATCCTAAGCTCAATTTATTCAATGAAGAATTGGCCGCACTGGACAGTGCGCCCAAAATCGATTTAGTGATCGATGCCGAAGCACGTGCCTTAAATGATGACATCATCAAGCACGTTGATGGTGTCAACTATGGTGATGGCATGACCGGTTGCCGTTTGTTTAATTCCAACGGTGTCGACATCGCCTATCAAACGAACAATGCCTATGCCTACATTAGCGCCATCGGCAGTGATCAAGATGCGACCTATTCGGCACTGGCAATTGCCTATGGCCGAGATTTTGATGATCTGGTTAAGGACGACATCGTCAGCAAGGCACACGATAAATTGGCTGCTAAATTTGGTGCTAAAACTGTACCGACTGGCCAATATCAAGTGGCCTTTGCTGGTGAGGCCTTTGCCAATTTATTATCGGTTTTTATCACTAATTTTAGCGCTGAAATGGTGCAAAAGGATATGTCATTGTTAAAAGGTAAAATTGGGCAAACCATTGCTGCTGAACAGTTTTCGTTGATCGATGATCCGCTGTTGCCAAATGGTTTAGCTAGTGCGCCCTTTGATGGTGAAGGCGTGCCAACTTTTAAGAAGCATTTAATCAAAGATGGCAAACTGGAAACATTTTTACATAATATGAATACGGCTAAAAAAGACGGTGTAACAACAACTGGCAATGCCTCACGTGGCTCGTTTAAATCGACTATTGGCGTGGCGCCAAGCAATGCCTTTGTAGCTCCCGGTACGGTTTCGCCAACTGAATTATACCAACAGCTAGATAATGGAGTACTGATCACTGAATTAGATGGCTTACATGCCGGTGCCAATGCGATTAGTGGTGATTTTTCACTGTCGGCGCGCGGTTTTAAAATTGAGAACGGTCAAAAGACGACAGCGGTTAATCAAATTGTCGTATCGGGCAACTTTTTTGAGCTTATTAAAAATATCGTCGCCATTGCCGATGACTTGGAATTTGTCGCTAGTCCAATCGGTTCACCGTCGGTTTACGCCGGCGAGTTAAATGTTGCCGGTGCTTAGACCGAAATATTGGATAGCTTAATATTTTGATTGCGTTCGGCAATATGTTTAATTGACCATTCATTTTGGAATAACACAGCCGGTTTTTCCTGCGCGGTTTCAACCAGCAGTGTATCCATCGTCTTGGCAAAGCGATTGAAGTTGAATTCTTCGGCAATGATCCAGCGAATATAGCGATAGGGTAGTGTTTCCATCACAATTTCGACACCGTATTCGTTATTTAATCGGTAATTAAGTACTTCTAATTGCAGTATGCCAACGACGCCGACGATTAGTTCTTCAACGCCGATATTCGGTCGTTTAAATACTTGAATAGAACCTTCTTCAGCCAATTGTTTAATGCCCTTTAGAAATTGTTTGCGCTTAAGGGCATTTTTGGTATAGACCTTGGCAAAGTGTTCCGGTGCAAACGAGGGTATGCCACTGTAGGTTAAATCCTCATTATTTTCCGATAGCGTGTCGCCAATATGATAAATGCCTGGGTCGTGCACGCCGATGATATCGCCCGGAAAGGCCTGTTCGACAATTGCTCTATCCTGCGCCATAAATTGGGTCGGTTGGGCGAGGCGCACCTTCTTTTTAGTCGGAACATGAAGCACTTGCATCCCTTTATTAAAGACGCCGGAGCAGATGCGTAAAAAGGCGATGCGGTCGCGGTGCTGTGGGTTCATGTTGGCCTGAATTTTAAAAATAAAACCGGAAAAATCGGCAGTGGACGGAGCAATAGTTCCCAAATTGCTGTCGCGTGGCTGCGGTGCCGGCGTCAGCTCTAAAAATGATGTCAAAAATGGTTCGACGCCAAAATTGGTCAAAGCGCTGCCAAAGTAGACCGGCGTCAATTGGCCGTCTAGAATAGCTTCTTCCGAATAGTCATCGCCGGCGATGTCGAGCAGTTCGATATCAGACAGCAGTTTTTCTTGTAAATCGCTGCCGATTAGCTGACTAAGGGTGTTGTCTTCAATAGCACAGGAGACGATATCGGCTTTTTCGATGCCGTGATTGCCGCCGTCAAATTTTATAATGGCATTTTTACGTCGATCGTAAACGCCTTTAAAGTTACTGCCTTCACCAATTGGCCAATTCATAGGGTAAGAATTTATATCGAGAATTGATTCGATTTCGTCCAACAAATCAAATGGATCTTTGCCAATGCGATCCATTTTATTGATAAAGGTAAAAATTGGGATGCCGCGCATTTTACAAACTTCAAATAATTTTTTGGTTTGCGCCTCTACGCCTTTGGCGCAGTCGATCACCATAACGGCAACATCGGCGGCCATCAGTGTGCGATAGGTGTCTTCTGAAAAATCTTGGTGACCGGGTGTATCTAAAATGTTGATGCAATAACCATTGTAATTGAATTGTAATACCGATGAAGTTACAGAAATGCCGCGTTGTTTTTCGATTTCCATCCAGTCGGAAACAGCGTGTTTTTGAGCGCGACGCGACTTGACTGAGCCGGCTTCGCGAATGGCGCCACCATAAAGCAAAAATTTTTCAGTCAGAGTGGTTTTACCGGCGTCAGGATGTGATATAATAGCAAAGGTACGACGTTTTGCAATGGCGTCTGCCAATTGTTGAGTATTCATTGTTTTTCCTTCCGTGTTTGCTGTATAAAAGTCAGCGGGCTATATAAGATATTAATAGACCGCGTAAGGAATGTCAAACAACTTTTAAAAAGAGAAAAGAGAAAGGTAGATTTATGAAGCGCAAATGGGTTAGCAAGTCATTATTGGCCGATTTAAGTTTGTTGGTTGTCGCTTTTGTGTGGGGTGGTGGATTTGTCGCCGTTAAAGATGCCCTTAACACTTTAAGTCCAATGCTATTGATGGCATTTCGCTTTACGATCGCTTCGACGATTATTTATGTTTTTTTTAGAAAAAAGATTGGTAAAATCAACAAGAGTGATTTAAAGGGTGGCGGGGTCGTTGGTTTAGCATTGTTTGTCGCCTTTGCCTTTCAAACGGTTGGTCTGCAGTATACCACGGCGTCTAAGCAGGGTTTTTTAACGGCGATTTACGTCGTGTTGGTACCGTTGTTATATTGGTTGATCTATAAAAAACCACCGGCAAAAAAGGTGTTTTTAGCCAGTAGCTTAGCAATTGTTGGCATTGGTTTAATCAGTTTGGATGGCGGTTTGACTATCAATTTAGGCGACGGTTTGACATTGGCGTGTGCCTTATTTTTTGCCCTACATATTCTTTCAATCGAATACTTTTCAAAGGATATGAATGGTTTTAAGCTGGCCTTTTTACAAATGGCGGTTGCTGCATTACTCTGTATTGTAATGGCCTTTTTAACTGAGCCGGTAAGATTGAGTTTAACGCAGCGCGAATGGATAGCGGTACTGTATTTGGCGGTGTTTTCGACATTTATCTGCTTTACCATACAGACGATTGCCCAGCGCTACACATCTTCATCACATGCCTCATTGATTATGAGTTTGGAATCGGTTTTTGCCGCACTTTTGGGCGTATTGCTATTGGGTGAAGTGATGACAATTAAGATCATCTTTGGTAGTGTTTTGGTATTTATTGCAATATTGATTGTAGAATTGAATTTTGGTAAAAAAGAGCCAATTGAGGAGCGTTCGTGACCGAAAATGTAAGAGACTTAATCAATAATCTATTGCGTGCCGTTGAGTATGAGCGCGAAGCTGAAAGACGTCGTCATATTGAAGAAATCAGGCAGTTAAGTGGTGCTCAGCGCGAAGAAAAAGGGCGTGCCCTAATTGGCTTAATAAAGCGTAAAGCAGGACGTGCCCTAGGTGGGGATTATTTGTATACCTTTCGCAAGAAGGGCAGCGGTTTTTTACCCGACACCCAAATTAATGTCGGCGATCAGGTAATTATCAGCCAATTTGATCCACTCGATTCACATAATCCATCTGGTACGGTATACGAAGTGACAGCGCGTAATTTGACAGTATCTTGTAATGTGGCCTTGGCGATGAATAACAGTCGACCACTGCGGCTTGATCTCTACGTCAACGACACCACTTTTCAGCGCATGGAAGCGGCTCTGACCGAGTTAAAGAGTAGCTTTAACAGCAAATTACAGGCAATATTATCTGGTGATTACAATGCCAATTCAACGCCAAAGGGTTTTGTCAGTGCAAAACTAAATGACGTACAGCAACGTGCCGTCGATTACGCTTTGGCAAACAACGGTTACTATAGTATTCAAGGTCCGCCCGGTACCGGAAAAACGCATACAGCAGCCCATTTAATAACGGAAATTGTCGCCGCTGGTCAGCGCGTCTTAGTAACGGCAGATTCCAATGCAGCGGTAGATAACATCTTGCGTAAGTTGTCTGAAATGGGGCACAAGGCTTTGCGTATAGGCAATCCAATTCGGGTCAACCGCGATTTAAAACATCATACTTTGGATTATAAAGTGTTACAAAGCGTGTTGTATCAAGACTACTTGCAAACCGAGCATGCAATTGAACTATTAAAGGATAAACAAACCAGATATGAACGGCCGACTGCCAAGACGACGCGTGGTCTAAAAGCAGATAGATTGGTCGCATTATATAATGAGGACAAGCAATTGCGTGGCCTCAATAAGCATATGGTGAGACGTTTTCGACCTTGGCTTAAACTGCAGTTAAAGATTGATGATTTGTACGATAACTTGCGTGAGGTGAAGGAAGAGATTCAAAATAGTTTGTTGACCTCTCATCGCATCATTTGTACAACAAATTCAACAGCTGGTTCAGAACTGCTGACTTATCAACGGTTTGACTGGGTGATTATCGATGAAGCGGCACAGGCCTCAATTCCGTCCAGTGCAATTCCAATATTAAAAGGTGAACGCTTTGTGTTACTGGGCGATCACTTTCAATTGCCGCCGGTTGTGCTCAGCAAAGAAGCCAAAGAATTGGGCTTGGACCAATCATTGATGGATTATTTAGCAGTCTGCTATCCGTTTCAGTTGACGCGTCTAAGTGTGCAGTATCGCATGCATCGTTCAATTAATAACTTGGTCAGCGATTTGTTTTATGATGGCCAGTTGGTGGCGCACAGTACGGTTAGAGAACGCAAGTTTGATTTTACTAAAAGCGTGATTGATCTCTATCAGGTAACGGGTAGAGAAAGGCGCCTTAAAGACAGCAAATCTTATTATAATGAAGCCGAAGTTACTTGCGTTGTTGATCTGGTAAAGAAAATGCTAAATCGCGGTCTATCGCCTAACCAGATTGCCGTTATTTCGCCTTACAAAGCCCAGGTTAACGCTTTGTTAATGGCGCTTAACCAACAGTTGGAGATCGATACGGTTGATGCTTTTCAAGGCAGAGAAAAAGACCTTGTTATTATTTCGTTTGTGCGTTCTAATATACACGATAGCATTGGTTTTTTAAGCGATTATCGGCGGCTAAATGTTTCAATTAGTCGCGCTAAAAAGAAGTTAATTATGGTCGGTGATTTTAATATGCTGATAGCGCACCCGCTATTCGAGCGTCTGATCAAAGTGCTGGGCACCGTTCAACTTGTCAATATGCCACGGTTTAGTACGTCATCCGGCTTGGAGGTATCATGCAGTCCTATCACTATTTAGCGCAAGTTTATGATATATTGCAAGAAGAAATAGACTATGTTCGTTGGTATAAGCGCTTTTGCCGCTGGTTGGCAGAACATGACTATAAATTTAATAAAATATTAGAAATCGGTGCTGGTACGGGCAATATGACGGCCAATTTTATCGCCGATAATATTCAAGTGACAGCGCTTGAACCTGCTGAGGCAATGCTACAAGTGTTAGTCGAAAAATTTGGTCAGCAAAAGCGTACACTCAATTATTTTTGTGGTGATATTGATAGTTTTCAAACGGCCAATCAGTATGATGCCGTGGTCGGTTTTTTAGACGTTCTAAACTATGTGCCGCACGCTGATATAAAGCGCTTTTGGCAACGTGTTGTCAAATTGACTAAACCGGGTGGTTTGATTTATTTTGATATGTCAACGCGCTATAAGCTGGAACAGGTTATTGCTAATCATACATTTGCCGAGGGCTTTGCCGACTTTGCTTATATTTGGCAAAATGAATATGATAGCAGCACAGCTACTTTGGATTTTGAGCTGACAATTTTTACGGAAACGCCTGATGGTAATTACCAACGACATGATGAACAGCATTGTCAATACGCTTACACGGTTGCCGATATTATCGCCAGCTTACCGGCAGAGTTGCGTTTTATTGAGGCTTTGGGCAATGATTTTATACCGTTAGCTGATAATGACGAACGGGTGCATCTCTTTATTGAAAGGCTATAAGATGGCAAATTTAATTAAAGTGTTAGACAATAATGGTGACTTTACATTGACATTAATCGATGGTACAGC
>PDWJ01002839.1_pt1 | contig 17470 bp, 12 predicted proteins | sample 1430881 | NCBI WGS metagenome assembly PDWJ01 (sample SAMN01162460, study PRJNA174530) | Oral metagenome, whole genome shotgun sequencing project. | biome: Marine environment; feature: Marine mammal; material: Swab sample of the gingival sulcus; isolation source: swab sample of gingival sulcus...
AGGTGTTATAAAGGTTATCTATACAAATATAACATTTTTTTGTTAATAGCAAAACATTTCTTAATGATTGTTTTTCTCACTAAATTGTCTGTATTCTACTCAATATTATATCTTTTTTCTATTTTATAAATATATTGGATAAGAGTAAGTATCCTATATTTAGTATAAATAGTATATCGATTGAATTTTTCATGCAAAATTTGCAGCAAGAAAGAACTTTATTTCTCCTATTGCGCGCTGACTTTTATTTCAATTTCTTATACATTTTCAAGATTTGCTCCGAAGTCCCAATATTATAGCCTGATGAGAAGTAAAACACTTCGCCTTTTGGATTTACTATGATGAATACGGGAAGAGTTTTTTGATTGTCGAAATTCTGAGATTTTTTATAAAAATCCTTAAAATTTGTCCGATTGTCATCTATCTTAGCAGCATAAATTTGGGGTAATCGCTTGTCTATCTTTGCTTTTTCCTGATTATTGGCACAATAAATTTGCATATTTATATTTTGTTCCGTAAACGTGGTTTTCAATGCCTGAAAATCGTTTAAGAAGTGATTGCCGGGTTCTGTGCTTGGGTCTAACCAGCCAATTACGGTTAATTTATTGTTTGTCAATTTGTTTTTCCACTGCGCAATGGGCTTGGGCGTGCTTTCGTCAAGTTTGTAACTCAACACGATTTTGCGTTCTTCGTCCTTTGCTATCTTGATAAAACTAATTTTGGTTAAAATCGTTCCATTTTTCAAACGATTGCCTGTAAGTATTTGATAATATCCCGCTTCTAACTCTTGTTTGTCAGGAAATTTGCTCAAGGGTTTGTCCCAATCGTAGTGCAAGGTTTCAAAACTGCCGTCTTTAAATTTGGCAATTCCGAAGTGTACACGATAAAGAGGCTCAAGCGAAATATCGTTGTTGTAGGCAAGACTAATTTTTGCCATATCCGGATTGGAGAAGCTCGTATTTTTCGCAAAAACAATGTTTTTCCACGTGTTATCATCGTAATATTGAATGGTATGTGTGGCAGGTTCAAGTCGAGCAGGTATGCCCAATGCACGAGCCGTTGATATGAAAAATATTTTTCTGCCAAAATCATTTGCAACTTTTAATTCATAAGTCCCAATTGGTTGATTAACAATGTTGTAATATGTATTTTCATTGTCTATTTTCACATTGTCTTTTGTCCATTTTATTAATGCTTCGATGGTTTCCTGTGGCGTTTTCTTAACTAAATTTTGAAATTTATCTTGTAAAAATTTCCTGCAAGAACTTAATCCTTCCCAATAAACACGCGGATTTAAAACATACTGATTTACTATTGTTTCAGGGTAATTTTGACCTTCAAAAACTCGAAAATTATCAATATGATTGAGCAAAATATTGTAATCAATATCATAAAAATCTTTCTTGGCAATATTTTCTAATAATTTAACGCTCAAATCCTTGTGGTTTTTTGTGCTTTGGCGTAAATAATTTTCAATACTTGCGTAATTTCCACGACTTTGGCTCATGAATGTCCAAACCTTATCTTTCTCTAAGCCTAATTCGGCTGCCAATTTGTCGGATTTTTCTTTTGTGTAGAAAGTGACGATATAGCTGTTGCGCAAAGAATCTTCGTAGGCAAATCGGCGTTTGTTTTCTTCTTCGCCGGCTGCGTCTATTTTGTCAAGCGATTTTTCAACAGGTGGAACATTCTCATATTCAACAGAAAACTCATCACCCACGTTTTTGTTAAGTACAATTTGCAAAGTATCCGTTTCGGCAACAGTAATTTTCTGAATGGCAAATTTCTTTTTCCTATCAGATGCAAATATTCTCAAATCGCCAAGTCCTGTTTTCAGGTGTGCCAATCCGTCGGTTTGGGTCGTTTGTTTTTTCAAAGGATAATATTCGGCATAATTATACAAACCAAATTCCACCAAAGCGTTGTTCACTGGATTTTTGTTTTCGTCAAGCACTTTTACCCAAATATTTTTTACGGGAGCATAATATTGCAAGACGTTCAAAGTGGCATATTTTTCTTTCTCGTTTATCACATCTTCGCTGCCTTGATATTTGCCAAACGCCTTTGTGTGTACCATCATAGCTCGCTTCACGGGAGCTGAAAACCAGCCCTTATTCAACACGGCTTCGGGTTCGCAAGCTCCGAGATATTTCCATGTTCCATCTACGTACACCTCCACCCAAGCGTGATTGTCATCGGTGTGCGCCCAGCGCGGCGTGTAAACCTGTCGTGCAGGGATAGAAACTGCGCGAAGTGCCGTTACCGCAAAAGTCGATTCTTCGCCACATCGTCCAAAAGCGGCTTTTATAGCTCCGAGTGGCGACACAGTGCGCGAGTCTGTTGGCTGATAATTAACCTGTTCGTGGCACCAGTGGTTTACTTCCAATGCGGCATCGGTTAAGGTCATATTTTTAATGCGCGGATATAATTCCTTGAAAAAAACAGCCCGCGATGAGTCTAAATTTTCGTTATTAACTCTGTGAGGCAAGACAAAATGTCGGAAAACATCTTCGGGAATGCTTGCGCCCCAGCTGAAACTGTCGCGTGCTGCAAAGGCTAAATTGACGTTTTGCAGAAAAAACGCGCCATTGTAATCAGCCAAATCGTTGATTGGCATGTAGGCGTACAAAAATTTAAGCGCCTCGCTGCGTTTCGTGTCCAAACCCTTGAATACCGAGAATAATGCATCAGCCCGACCTGCTGCAAGTTTTTTCACTTTGGCAAAATCGGCTTCTACTTTCTTCAGATAATCGCTATTTGTAATGAAATGTTCATCGCTTGCAGCTTCATTTTTTTGCTTACAAGAAATTCCTATCGTTAGTAATAAAGATAAAAAATAAACGGATATTTTTGTTTTATAATTCATTGGTTATAAGTTGGTTAATTAATAATTTTATTCTTGACGAATCGCTAATTTTTCGGGTAAATTCGGGTATCTCAGGTGTACAATTAAACAGTACATTTTTGTTCGTATAAAATGGCGGCTCTTCTTTTTCGCTGCGCAAGGATGCGTGAAATGCTTTTGCTCCGCTGCGCTTTGCAATTTCTAAAATGTTGTGTTCATCTACGCCACTTCCTGCCATTATTTTAATAGCATTTTCGGCTTGCTTGTTTAATTTTGCAAGCAATTCCACGCCGTCTATTGCTTTGTTTTGCTGCCCTGATGTGAGAATGCGTTGTACACTTAGATTTTTTATATCTTCTAATGCTTTTGTCGGATTTTTGCATACATCGAAAGCCCTGTGAAAAGTTACGGGCAATGATTGTGCAGCAGCAATAAGTTTTTTGCACGCTGCTGTATTTATTTCACCATCAGATGTCAAGCAGCCAATTACTATTCCGTCAGCTCCTGCTTTCACGGCTGCTTCTATGTCTTTCGTCATTATTTCTATCTCGTGTTGGCTGTACACAAAATTGCCTTTGCGCGGACGAATTAATACAAAAACATCAATATCTACCCATTGTTTTGCTACAGATATTAAGCCAAACGAGGGCGTTGTGCCTCCTTCGCACAAACTTTCGCACAGTTCCACCCTGTCGGCACCTGCTTCGGCTGCTGCCAACACCGACTCGATGGAATCTGCACAAATTTCTATTTCAAAATCGCTGCGTTGCATTATTTTTGTTATACTCTTCAATTTTCAGCAGTATATTTTTCTGCAAAAGTACTGAAAATATACTTTATCGGGCTTTTTTTTACGGTATTTCTTGTTTAATATCTGTAATGTTCGGGTTTGAAAGGTCCATTTTCGTTTACTCCGATATATGCAGCCTGTTCCGGTGTTAGTTTTGTTAGTTTTACGCCAATATGTCCAAGATGCAGTCTTGCAACCTCTTCGTCGAGTTTTTTCGACAGGCGGTAAACTCCGATTTCGTAATTGTTTTGCCACAAATCCAGTTGTGCCAAGGTTTGGTTTGTAAACGAGTTGCTCATCACAAACGAAGGGTGTCCGGTTGCGCAGCCCAAATTCACAAGGCGACCTTCTGCCAAGAGAATAATGGAGCGTCCGTCGTCAAAATAATATTGATCTACTTGCGGTTTTACGTTCACTTTTTTAATTCCGGGCAGTGCTTCGAGTTTCGCAACCTGTATTTCATTGTCAAAATGACCAATGTTACAGATAATTGCGCCATTGTTCATTTTTTGCATATGTTCGGCAGTTATTACATCTTTGTTTCCTGTTGCTGTTACAAAAATATTTCCTTCGTCAAGGCTTTCTTCAATAGGTTTCACCTCGAAACCTTCCATTGAAGCCTGAAGCGCACAAATTGGGTCTATTTCGTTTACAATCACTCTCGCTCCATAGCTTCTCATTGATTTTGCACAGCCTTTTCCTACATCGCCGTAACCACAAACAACCACTACTTTACCGGCAATCATAATGTCTGTTGCTCGTTTAATGCCGTCTGCCAATGATTCCCGACAACCGTAGAGATTGTCAAATTTTGATTTCGTAACCGAGTCGTTTACATTAATGGCAGGGAAAAGAAGTTTTTTGTCTTCTTTCATTTGGTAAAGTCGGTGTACGCCGGTTGTTGTTTCTTCCGAAACCCCTTTGATTTCCTTCGCCATGTTTGTCCATTTCTGAGGTTCTTCCTTTAGGGTTTCTTTCAGGTTCAACAGTAATTCCACTTCGTCTTCGCCTTCTGCTTTTCTGTTTAATATAGAAGCATCTTTTTCGGCTTCGCAACCCATATGTATCATTAGTGTAGCATCGCCGCCGTCGTCAACAATCATGTGCGGACCTTTGCCGTCCGGAAAGCTGAGTGCCATTTTCGTACACCACCAATATTCTTTCAGCGTTTCGCCTTTCCATGCAAAAACAGGAATGCCCATGTCGGCGATGGCAGCGGCAGCATGGTCTTGGGTCGAGAAAATATTACAACTTGCCCATCTGACATCTGCGCCAAGTGCGTGCAATGTTTTTATTAATACTGCTGTTTGAATTGTCATATGAAGCGAACCCATAATTCGGGCACCTTTCAGCGGCTTATCTTTTTCGTATTTTGCTCTTAAACTCATCAAACCGGGCATTTCTTTCTCTGCCAATTCTATTTCTTTCCTCCCGAATTCTGCCAACTTAATGTCTGCTATTTTGTAAGCTATTGTTTTTGTCATTGTTTCCATTGTAAATATTTTATTTGTAAAATTTGTGCAAAAATATAAAATATTCGTTTCGCAAGGCAAACTTGGCTGATTATTTTTATTGAAATGGCTTGTCTCCTTATTTTTCTCAATTCGGGCATTATGCTTTTTGTTGATATTTTGTATGAATACGTGTTGCCTATTCATCATTTCGTTTAATATCCATAAATACTGCGGTTTCGTTTTTCAGAAAATTAATAGCTTTTTTGAGGGGCAATTCTTCTACGTGCATGCTCATGTCCAGAATTTTTTTGCTTAATTCAAGCGCGCTTGTTTCCTCTTTCGCTCTGCTTCCGGCGACATTTATCAGTTGAATAATATTTTCTTTTGCATTCACCGCAGCTTCCCATGCTTCTGTCGAAATATATATTTGTTGCGATAAATTGTGTTCAAACTCTTTCCTGATGTTCTGAACCAGTATTTTTTGCAGTTGTTTTGCTGTCATGTTCGGAATCATCACCCTTGCTATCAGAGATTCGGGGGAAATGCGTTCTAAAAACAAAACCATGCGTTCGTATGCCTGAAGACGAATTGGTGTGATGAGTTTTTGGTTTTGGGTCAGAAGTTCCATCCTGCCTCGCCTGTCGTCTCGCGCGAGCATCATTTGCAGCATGTAGTAGGCTGTGGCAAATACAACGAGCGAAGGAAATACATATTTGGCAATTTCAATCAGGTTTTCCATGTTTTTTATGTTAATTGTATTAATGTTTTTTGTGTCAATCTTGCAAAAATTAAAGAAGCATTGTTTACTGCTTTTTCTGTTCAAAGGCTTGAAAATTAAAAATCATCCATTTTCAATTGTCCATTATCGACTGTTGTATATCCTGTATCTTCGGCTAAATCTTTGCTTTCGGCAGCTTCAACAGCCAATCTGTCGCAGCGTTCGTTTTCCGGAATATTGGCATGTCCTTTTACCCATACAAATTTTACGTTATGTTTTCTGTACACCTGTAAGAAACGTTTCCAGAGATCCGGATTTTTTTTGTTTTTAAAATTTTTTTTCACCCAAGCAAAAACCCAGCCTTTTTCCACTGCATCGACAACATATTTTGAATCAGAATATACTGTTACATCGCTTTTTTCAATTTTTAGAGCCTCAAGCCCAACAATAACAGCAAGCAGCTCCATACGGTTGTTTGTTGTGTGTTTGTAGCCTTGACTCAGCTCTTTTCTGTATTTCCCCGACATGAGAACCACTCCGTATCCGCCGTTTCCGGGATTTCCTTTTGCAGCTCCGTCTGTATAGATTGTTATCTTTGGCATATTTAAGTTTTTTTTATTCTACACGACATTTTTATCCGACATTTCCCTCTCTCTATTCCGTCTGTTTGTGTGTTTTTAGTTATTAGAAAACAATATGTTATTGTTTTTAGATATTTCCACCTCGTTTTTCGGATCTCCTTCCGGAAGAGGGAAATTTATCGCAAGATAATAATTTTGCGGTGTATCTAAAAATTTTCAATCATGGCAATTTATAGATGAGTGATGAATGAATTGTTTATTAGTGGAAAGACTAAACAAAGCCTGCATAGAATACAAGTGTATAAATAATGCGAAAAAGAAGAAAAGATTTGAAAAAGATATGCAAAATGAATTCAAGTATAAAACTTGAACTCTGTTGGTAGAACTTACACACTTTATGAGATACTACCGGATAAACTCAAAAAATGGTTACGCTCAATGGTAAAAAATATGAAACCGGAAACAATACAAGCAATAACCTCTAATCATCATTATTTATATGCTTTTAATGCGGCATTTAATAACAGAACTGGTATAACAAGGGAGCATGCTCCCTTGTCTAAAAGAATCTAATTTTCAAAAAGCTTGACAGCCCGGGGCGAAAATACCGCAAAACAGCGCAAATACACAGGTTTGCCCCTGCGGTTTTCCGAGATAGAAATCAATTGTAAAATAAATTTATCGTATGTTTTGCCGAACATGCGATTTTAACTTGCAGCTTGCACAAGTGCTGCATGTTTTGCATTTTTTGTTTTTTTCAGGCAGGAAAAGTCTGCCAATTTGCCAAAAGACATATAAGAATGCGCCAAAAACAATAATGAGTGCTATAATTTCCTGTATCATAATTACTTTTGAATTATATGAATAAATTACCGAGCTGATAAAACAAAAAAGACACCAACCATGCCAATGCCGTGGAATAAAACATCACAAATATAGCCCAGTTCCAGCCTATTTCTCGTTTTACTACTGCAATGACGGCAATGCAAGGGAAATAGATTAGGATAAAAAGAATAAAGGAAAAGATAACCAATGGGTTGAGTGCTTTGTTTTCAAGCAGTTTTTGTTTCAAGTTTTCTTCTGAATTTTCATTTCCCCATTTGTACAGCACGCCCATTGTACTTACGACAATCTCTTTTGCTGCAATTCCCGACAGTATGCTGATGCTCATTTTCCAGTCGAAACCCAAAGGACGCAAAACCGGTTCGATAAATTTTCCAATTTGTCCGATGTATGACTTGCTGTACTTTTCTTCTTGGAATAAGTCTGAAAGTTGCTCTATTTCTTGTTGTTTCTCTTGTTCAATCTTTTCGGCTTTCAAAGGGTTGTCTTGCTTAATGCTGCTGATTTTTTTGTCATACTCTTTACGGAGTTGTTCTTTTCGTTGTTCGTGTTGTTTGGTCAGCATTTCATTTTTCGGATAATATCCGAGAAACCAGATTATTATTGAAGCGACAAGGATAATTCCTCCTATTTTTTTCAAATATTCAACGGCTTTGTTCCACATGTGTATTAATGTTGCTTTTAATGTAGGCATGCGGTAAGGTGGAAGTTCCATTACAAAAGGCACTTCCTCTGCTTTGAGGATTGTTTTCTTGAATATTTTTGCAATGATAACAGCGAGTAAAATGCCGATGAAATAAATGAGCAAGAGCATTGTTCCTGCATTTTCGGGAAAGAATGTTCCTAAGAGCAGGATATAAACCGGCAAACGCGCACTGCACGACATGAAGGGATTTATCAAGATTGTCAGTATCCGATCGTTGCGGTTGCGAATGGTTCGTGTTGCCATTATTGCCGGCACGTTGCAGCCGAATCCCATCAATAAAGGAATGAAGGATTTGCCATGTAAGCCTATTTTGTGCATGATTTTGTCCATAATAAAAGCTGCGCGTGCCATATAGCCTGAGTCTTCAAAAAACGAAATGAAGAGAAACAGAATCAAGATATTGGGCAGAAAGACAATTACTCCGCCAACGCCTCCGATTACTCCATCTACAATTAAACTCTTCAACACGCCATCGTCCATTGCTTCTCCTACGCTTGCTCCCAGAAGCTCTATCAGGTTTTCAATCCATGTCAAAGGGTATTCTCCGAGAGTAAAGGTTGCTTGAAACATTGCCCAGAGCAGGAAAATGAAAAGAGGAAAACCCCACAATTTGTGCGTTACGAAAGCATCTATTGTTTCCGTGATTTTTCGTCGCTCTTTTGCTCCTAATTTGTAGGTTTCTTTCAATGCTCCGGCAATAAATCCGTATCTGGAGTCTGTAATGACCGTCTCACTGCTTTCGCCTAAGAGTGATTTTATTTTTTTTTGTTCTTGTTCTTGCGTTTTTTTTATTTCATTGAAATTTGAATATGTTGACAAGGAAAAAAGAGTACTTTCGTCGTTTTCAAGAAGTTTCACGGCAATAAATCGTGGCGATACTCTATCTGCAAGTCCTTTGTTTTTTTCTATTTTTTCTCTGAGCCTGACAATTCCCTCTTCTACCACTTTCCCGTAATTTATATGAATATGCCTGACTATCGGATCGCGATCTTCATATACTTCAATCAGTTTGTCGAACAAATCGCCAATGCCTTTTCCTTTTTTTGCCACGGTCGGTATCATCGGAATGCCCATGAGTTTTCCGCACGAAGCGTGTTCAAAATGGTCTCCTTTGCTCAAGAGCTCATCGTACATATTCAGGGCAAGCACCACTTTTATGTCCATGTCGATAAGTTGGGCGGTCAGGTATAGGTTTCGTTCAAGGTTCGAAGCATCAACAACATTGACAACAATATCGGGCTTTTCGGCAATAATAAATTTCCTGACATACAATTCCTCAGGAGAAAATGCCGATAGTGAATAAGTTCCGGGCAAATCTATAATGTCAAAGTCGTAGCTTTTATGCTTGTAATGCGCTTGTTTTGCCTCTACGGTTACTCCGGCATAGTTGCCGACATGTTCTTTTGAGCCTGATGCAAAATTAAACAAGGTGGTTTTCCCGCTGTTCGGATTCCCGACAAGAGCAACTTTCACTTGCTTTCCCTTTGTTTTTGCCGATACTTTCAAACTTTCGTCGTCGATTACTTGTGCCACATTCGTGCGAATGCTCTCTTCCGCCGTTTGGTTTGTAATCACTTCAACCAGTCGGGCTTCACTTCGTCGCAGCGAAATGTTGTAGCCCATAACTTTGTATTCTACCGGATCTTTTAAAGGGGCATTTTTTATAACTTCAACAACTTGTCCTTTGACAAATCCCATCTCTGTAATTCGCTTACGGAATGCTCCGTAGCCTTTTACTTTTACAATTACTCCCTTATCGCCGTTTTTTAATCGTGATAGTTCCATGAATAATATATTTTTCAGAATTTTGCGAAGTATCTCTGTTTTTTGTTGTAAGATTCACTTTCATTAAATATATTTACGCATATAAATAGTTTACATGCAATCTATAAAAACGAAACACTCCTGCATTGATATTGTTTACACAAAACATTTGCAGGAAATATTTTAAACAACATAATTAACGTTTTTTTTATAAAAAACCAAACACTGAACTCATTAAAACTTTTATATACATGAAATTTTGCTTGCTATTTCGGGTGTTTTGAATTGGCATTGTGCGATTTGCTAAAAACTACGATGTGTTTAGCAAAATGCTGCATTTAAAAGTTTAAATCGTTTCACTTATAATAAAATAATCTGCCCTGCCCTATGGACAAAAATCAAATATTAAAAATTCTTCAAGACTTGTTCGGTTCAAAAAACATGAATTTCAATATACTTGAAGAACAAGTTGATGTGAAACTTCAAATAGAATATTTTGAATTTTCAAAAAAAATACGAAAGCATATTGATGTTAATGCCTTGAAGGAGAATCTTGACAGTTTGTTTGCGGAAACAACGACGGAAGAAAAACAAAAAGAGATGCTTTCACAATTGTCGGCACTTGACGAGGTTTGGGCTTATCGTGCCATAGAAAAATTTCTGAAAAACAACGATAGTCCAATCAGATACTGGGCTTTGTTGGCTTTTCACGAAAGCAAGATGATCCTTAAAGGATCGCTACTGAACGAAAATCAGATTTCCATATCCACCGGACTTGGAGGAAAAGGAAACAGACTCAGGTACTTTATTGTATTGCTCTCAAAAAATGGCATACATTTAAACGATTACCAAAAAAAGATAATCAAAAACGAACTGAACTATGCCGTAGAAAAAAACAACAGCGAGATTGAAAAACTCGAATTTGACGGGATTTATGCCAAAATCCTTGCCATTATCCCGATTGCTGTTTCGCTAAACGATATGCTTCACAATATACTTTACGAATGCAATCAATTTGGTAATTTTTTAGAAAAATTTATTATCTCGAACGAAAGAATCATGTCGTCGGAAGAAATCACGAGGCATTTGCAGAAAAGAGATAATGAAAGCAGAGGAAAGCCCTCAAAAGACTAAAGAATTGAGAATGGATTTAATTTTGTTATTCGATACCTTTGGTTATCTCCCCGTAAAATATATACAGAAATCTTTGAACAAGCAGAAAATTTTAAGAAAATTAGGTCGTAACGATTATCTAACTCTTTGGACAATTCAGCCTATTGAGAGGTACAAGCAACTAGAAAAAGACAGAATTATCTTTGGCAGAATTGATTTGTCGGATTGGTATAAAGATGATAATGTTAAGTTTAGACAAACTTATGATTGGCTTGTTTCTCAAATGGAAAAACGAATAAGTCCAAAGCCTTTTGAAGATGCATTACCGATTTGGGCGTGGTATCAATATCTTAATGCTAATAGAAAACGACCTGATTTACGAAATTCCAATCTTTTACCGAGAGGGCAAAAAGGAGTTCGTATAGAATTTAGGAAAAAGAAAAGTGAAGTACTACTTTCTGATTTTGAGTTGTGGCATAGTCCTTTAAATTATTTTTACATTGCAGATAATGAAAAAGAAGATAAAGAATTTAATGCTTTACTGAATGCTTGTGGTGTTAAATTTATTGATAAAGAAAAATACCCGCCTTATATTCGAAAAAAGGTAGAGGATAGTTGGGTGAAAATTTTTGATATGGATTATTGTCCAAAATATTCTGCAAGTCCTTTTGATAAAAAGAGTATTCAAGCCACTTTCTGGAACTTGTCAGTTGATGAAATTATAAAAGTAGATAAATTTGTTGCGAGGTAATAATCTTAGCATTTGTTTGAACTGAATTTGTTATAAATCATGAGTTTATACTTTCCATCGGGTTTAAACCCGATGGAAAGCAGAAGTTTTGCCTTTTCAATGGTGAAAGAACAAGCCTTGCCACGCTTGCCATAGGTGTTCGCAGCTCAAAGCATGCTTGTCTGCTAAATGCGAGCATGAAGCCTCACAGGTCTTTAAGACCTGTGAGGTCAGGGGTTACAACACAAAATAATCTAACTGAATCTCAAGCGAGTACTACTCGGCAAATTTCAGTTCTTGTATCAGGTTTGTTGCGCCGGCAAATTTATCAACAATAAACAAAACGTATCTGATATCTACGTTGATACACTTTTGCAATTCTGTTTCAAAGGCAATATCGCCGCTCATTGCTTCGGAGTTTCCGTCGAAAGCCAAGCCAATCAATTCGCCTTTGGCATTCAATACCGGACTTCCGGAGTTTCCGCCCGTGATGTCGTTGTTTGTTGTAAAACAAGTAATCATTTTGCCGTTTTCGCCATATCTGCCGTAGTCTTTTTTCTTGTACAATTCTTTAAGTCTTGGTTCTACATGAAATTCATAATCATTCGGAATTTCTTTTTCCATGACTCCTGCCAAAGTTGTGTAATAGTCATAAAAAACGGCATCGCGCGGTTTGTAGTCGCCCACAGTTCCGTAAGTCAATCGCATTGTGAAGTTTGCATCAGGATAGAAAAACTTGTCTTTTTTCATTTCCATCAATCCTTTTATGAATAATCTGTTTCCTTTGTTGAGATTCGGGCTGATTTTTTTGAGCTGTTCAGTTACTTCCCGTCTTTTAGAAACCACAGACAATGCTGTTTTGAAAGCCATATCGTTTTGCAGCACTTTCAATTTTGGAGCTTTCAGGAATGCGTTCAGCTTTTTTTCGCTTGTGAAAAGTGATGTTTTAAACATTTTGCTGACATACGCATCTACGTCTTTCATCTGCGCAACAACTTTTGGATAGTTTTTCGATGCAATATCTTTTTTGAACAATTTATACATTGCTTTCACAACCTTTTCGTCGGTTTTCGGGCTGTAATTCTTGTAGAAAGTTTCTGCTCTCTTTTTCAGTTGGTTCACTGTTTTTGTATAATCATCGCCCGAAGTTTTTCCGTCTTTCAGCAGCTCGTAAAGTTTTTCGGCTCTCGACGCAAAGGCAATGAGTTCCGAACCGAGCCAAATAGATTCTCTGATATACAAACTTGTATTCAACAAATCTTCTCTCTCTTTGATAGCCTTTTCAATCAGGCTTAATGCTTCGCCGTATTCTTTTTTTCTATTAGCATCGGCATTAACCCATTTCATGAAGTCGGCTTCTATCTTTTGTTTTTTCCCGATGACATCTAATCTTTGCAGACCTTTGTTTTGTTCGATGGCAAATTTCCAGTAATTACTGGTTCTTGAGTATTTTGATGAGTATTGAATTCTGATTTTGTCGCTAACTTTCATGTCTTCCATTTGGATTCCCAAACGGATACCGCGAATTTTCTCAATCGCCGGATTGTTTATTTTCATCACTTCATTCACTTGATGTGAAGTCATATAGCGTGTTGTAGTTCCCGGATATCCCATGACAAAAGCAAAATCGTTTTTTTTCACTCCTTTGAGCGATATAGGAAGAACATGTTTCGGTTTGTAAGGCACGTTGTCTTTTGCATATTCGGCAGGTTTTCCGTCTTTGCTCATATACACTCTGAACATGCTAAAATCGCATGTATGGCGAGGCCAAATCCAGTTGTCGGTATCGTGTCCGAATTTCCCGATTGACGACGGAGGTGCGCCAACCATTCTTACGTCTGAATACGTTTCATATACCAACAAAAAATACTGGTTTCCTCCGAAAAACGACTGTACTCTTGCAAGATAATCATTGCCTTTGGTTGCTTTTTCGATAATTTTTTCCCGCATTTTGTCAATAGCCTCGTTGCGTTCTTCTTCGTTCATTTTGTCTTTCACTTTTTTCAGCATTTCGGCTGTTACATCTTCGATTTTAACAAGAAAACGAACAAACAATCCGGGAGTTGGGATTTCCTCATCAAGAGATTTTGCCCAAAAGCCGTCTTTTAGATAATCATGCTCAATGGTGCTGTGCATTTGAATACTTCCATATCCGCAATGGTGGTTTGTAATAAGCAAGCCTTTGTCCGAAATTATTTCGCCTGTGCAATAATCGCCAAAACTCACAACTGCATCTTTCAGGCTGGCTTTGTTTAGGTTGTAAATGTCTTCGGGCGTTAATTTGAAGCCCTGTTTTTTCATGTCATCATAGTTTTTATTCAATAATGTAAGCAGCCACATGCCTTCGTCTGCTTTTACATTTACTTGAAATAAGATGAAAAAACTGAATAATAAAACGAAAATTCTTTTCATATTGTTTTTGTTTAAAATTAAAAAAATGAATAATAAATTTTACTTTACGTAATTTTTATGATAAAAAATTATTTTTTCCTTTCTGTTTCTGCATTCAAAAAGCGTATTTATTTCAGTATTGTCATTTCGTCTATCAAGCGTTTTGCGCCTGCATATTTGTCAATGATAAAAAGCACATATTTTATATCGACATTGATACATTTTTGCAATACCGGTTCAAATGTTATATCTCCGCTCATAGCTTCCCAGTTTCCGTCAAAGGCAATTCCTATCAACTGTCCTTTTCCGTTCAGAACCGGACTTCCGGAGTTTCCGCCCGTGATGTCGTTGTTTGTTGTAAAACATACACGCATCTCGTCTTTGTTGTACGCATAATTGCCGTAGTCTTTCTTGTCGTACAATTCTTTTAGTTTTTCCGAAACAACAAATTCGGGATTGCTTGCATCTTCTTTTTCCATTACTCCTTTAAGCGATGTATAGTATTTGTACTCAACAGCATCGCGTGGTTCGTAATCGCCAACTTGTCCGTAAGTAAGTCTTATGGTTGAGTTGGCATCAGGATAAAAATCTTTGTTTTTTTCTTTTTTCATCAGCGCATCTACAAACAAGCGTTTTCCTTCGTCGAGTTGATCGTCAAATTCAGATTTTTTTGCATTCACCTGATAGTAGAGCTTTATTACAGAGAACATTGAGAGATAGGCAGGATCGCTTTCTATGATTTTAATTTTCAAGAACGGGTTGATTGACTTGAAAAAAACATAAGCCGGATCATTTTCTATGCTTTCATCTTCCATTTTCTTTTTTAAAGATTTCAGTGTCATCATGGTAAGGTCTTTCGACAGGTCTTTTGCTTTTGGTTTGGCAAAAAATGCAAACATTTTGTTCTGATTTGTGAAAATAGATTTGTTGAAGAGATCGTTGGCAAAAGCTGTTACATTTCCCTTGTATTTGCTTTCGATTGTCTTGTAAATTGAGGGTTTTTGTTCCGAAGAAGCATTTTTATATACTGTGTTGAAAGTCTCGACAAATGTTTCTTTCGCTTTATTTTTGTCAAAATCCTTAAATACATCTGCATAAACGCCTTGCATCTTTGTAATCAATTTATTGACAGTCTCTTTGTCGGGATTTGCTTTTGACAATTCTTTCTGTAAAGGAATTGCTTCTTCTGCGAGTTGAAAAATCGGATTTACGACAATAAGCGAATTGTGTTGTGGAGCGCTCATTGCTTTTTCAAATCTCACACGGTCGGTAAATATCGTATTTTCAAACAGATAGTCTGCATATTTATTGAAATCGCCTTTGTATTTTTCGTTGATATGCGTAAAAATTTCGGGGAGTTTATCTTGCGGGATATTTTTTGAATATTTCTCTAACAATTCGACAAAGTCTTTTTTGTCTGTTTCCTTGTCGTATGTCTGAAAATGTTCCGCAGCTATGGCAATCACTCCGTCTATTGTTTTTTTGTGTGAAGCAACATTTTTCGGATACTCTTTCATTACTTCTTGAAGCGTTTTGCCAAAGAATGCCATTTTAAAAACCATGATTTCCTCGAAGAATTTATCCAACGAGGGTTTGTCGAGAAAATTGTTAAAACGTTCTTGATCGGTAAATATTGATTTCGCAAAAAAGTCATCGGCATAAGCCTCGAAGCTGCCTTCGTATTTCTCGTCTATTTTTTGGAAAATTTCAGGATGATATTCCTTTTCGACATTATCTTTAAAGATTTGAAACAGCTTGATCATGATTTTTTTGTCGGTTTGCGGGTCATAGTCTTTGAAAAATGCTTGGGCTTCTTTTTTTATCTCATCAATCTCTTCTTTGGCAGCATATTCAAATGTTTCTTCAAGAATTTTCGAGTAGGCAATTCCTTGATAAGCAAACATTATAACTTCCGGTCCGTTCAGAAAGGCTTCCAAGATATATTTCATTGTTTGGTTAAGTTCTTTGCGGTCGGCATATGCTTTTTTAATCATGGGCAATGCTTCTGCGTATTTTTCTTTTCTGCTTTTATCTGCATTGATCCATTTCTCAAGGGCTTTTTCCAAGTCTTTTTTCTTGTCGATTACTTTCAGGCGTTTCAAGCCTTTGTTTTGTCCTATCGAGTATTTCCAATAATTACTTGATTGTGCATATTTTGCAGCATATTGAATCCGTACTTTTTCGTCGGCATTCATGGCATTGGTCATGATTTTTTGTTTCGCATCTCTAACTTTTATCCGAATAGGATTATTGTCGTCAATTGTTTCTTCTACGCCGAATGAAGTCAGGAATCTTTCCGTTGTTCCGGGAAATCCGATAACCATTGCGAAATCGCCTTTGTGAACACCTTTTAGAGATATTGGAAGATGATGTTTTGGCGTATAAGGCACATTGTCTTTGGAGTAATCGGCGGGTTTTCCGTCCGGAGCGCAATAGATGCGGAAAATGCTGAAATCGCCCGTATGACGGGGCCACATCCAGTTGTCTGTGTCGTGTCCGAATTTGCCGATAGATTCGGGCGGAGCGCCAACAAGACGAATGTCTTTAAATGTTTCAAAAACAAAAAGGTAAAAACGGTTTCCTTCAAAAAAAGATTTTACTTCAGCTTCGTAATGTGTCTCGCCAATGGCTTCGGCTGCCAGTTCGTCGGAAATTGCCCTGATTTTTTCCTCGCGCTCTGTCTGGCTCATTTCGTCGTTTAATTCTTTGACAATTTTTTCTGTTACATCTTCCATTCTCACAAGAAGCGTTGCCGTTTTGCCTTCGTTGGGCAATTCTTCTGCATACGATTTTGCCCAAAAACCGTTTGTAAGGTAATCGTTTTCTATGGAGCTGTGCGACTGAATATCCTCGTATCCGCAATGATGATTGGTAAGAAGCAATCCGTTTTTTGAAACAATTTCTGCCGTACAAGAACCTTTGTCAAGCGAAACAATTGCGTCTTTTAAGCTCGATTTGTTCAAGCTGTAAATGTCTTCCGGACTGAGTTTCAAGCCCATTTTCTTCATTTCTGCATATTTTACTTTTCCCACAAGCGAGAGAAGCCACATGCCTTCGTCTGCCCTGATGTTTGCGCTCAAAAGAAAAAGAACAGCAAAAAATAAGAGACTTATCTTTTTAAACATGATAGTAAATATTAAATTAACGTTATAAAAATACAAAGTAACTTAATATTATATTGTATTACAAACACAATTAATGGTTGTACGACATGATTTTTGAAAAAAAAACGCTTTTTATTCTTTTAAGAAATTGACATTCTAAAGATTAAAACCAAACCGGCATGAAACACTAAATGAATCTTCCATGCCCAACTTTTTTTAGGCACACAGCGGAATGATTATAAGGATGGAAGTTAAGCGAAAAGCTTTGGCGTAAGCAAATCATCCATCACCCATCACCCATCACCCATCACTCATAAAATATTAAACATATGAGATAATACCATTTATATTTATTTTTTAGTCCAATATTTGCATGAATAAACATATTCAAAAGAACAAGTTTGTTTAACATGGGATTGTGTTATTTTTTT
>PDWJ01002841.1_pt1 | contig 17462 bp, 13 predicted proteins | sample 1430881 | NCBI WGS metagenome assembly PDWJ01 (sample SAMN01162460, study PRJNA174530) | Oral metagenome, whole genome shotgun sequencing project. | biome: Marine environment; feature: Marine mammal; material: Swab sample of the gingival sulcus; isolation source: swab sample of gingival sulcus...
AGTTCTCCCTCTTGTCCCTCATTATTAATGGTTCTATCCGTCTCTGAATTTGACTTTGATACGGCACGATTTATTAATGTTTGTATGGATTTGGCTTGAACCGAAGTAAAATTCTCCAACTTTGCGATGGGATACTGTCCGTGATACCCCCAAATATAATAGGTATGTGAACCATCAAGTTTACTTACTTCTTGAGGATTACCGTATTTATCATAACTGTGATAGGTCAATTCTTTATCCATTCCTTCAGTTAAAATTTTATTTTTTCCGTCTCTAGGCTCTTTTCCCTTCAAACTATAAACCTCAGAAGGTAATAGCAAGTCATTAAATTTACCATATTTAACTACTTTACTACTTAATACCTCACCGTTTTTTGACTCTCTAGTCAATAAAGGGAACGCAATCCGATTCTCATCTATAAGCTCTTTACAATAAGGTAGCAAATTTATTCTTGGAAATACTTTATCCAGATCTACAGTAGAATAAGAAGTAGTAACATTTCTCTTACTAGCATAAAGTGGTGGCATAACTGGAGCAGTTAAATCTGAAGGATAGTAATATTCTTTCTCTATTTTATCGCCGTTACTTGTCAAACTTTCTTTTTTTATAATTTTTGAATGTAAAGATCTATCTCCATAAGTAAAATTATCAACTACAGTTATAATATCACCTTTTAAATATGTCTTAATTGTTTTCTTTTTTAATACAGGAGGTAATGTATAGATTCTGCCAGAACTAACTCTCCCTGCATTAAGATCAGGGCGGGAATATAGTGCGTATTTTTGTATAAATGGTACCGATTCGGAATAAGCAGGTGAAAACTTAGTTAAAAGTGTGTCAATACTATACTCATTTATAATTTGCTTTTTAATAGATTTATCATTTGAATAAATAGATGACTCTAACAATAAGCCCCTAAATAAGTCTTTAGATATTATTTTCTCTACAAACCTATCTGTTTTTAAATTACCATATATGATACTCGGTGCTTTATCCGTAAATCCGTTATCATGATTAGAAAATTTATTAACTGTATAGCCTGTCTTATCTTTTGTTGTAACTTCAGTATACGTAATGTGGCTACCCGATGTAAAACTATACTGAGTTGCTTGGTCTGATGTAAAATATGCGCCATAATGTTCTAAACTACTAGTTCCTAAATGTAACGCTCTGTAATATTCTTCAAATTTACCGACACCTTCTTTATATAAATATTTAGGAATACCATTTAAAACTCCAGAAGACCTACTTCCATTATTAATATAGTCAAATGTATAGAAATACTCTTTTTTTAATACTTCTTCACCAGGAGATACATTCGCAGTAATACTTCGTACTCGAAGTCCACCCGCCATTACATTCTCAAGAGTATCTTTTACTCCAAAAGGAAATTGAATTGCGTACTTGCTGTAATAATGTGGTTCATATGTAATAATTTGTTTACCTCCTAAAGGATTTGTTACTTCCTCAAGAATTTCTGCATCCATATTATACTTATTAGGACGTTTGTTATTATAAAAAGAACTATCAAAACTAAAATTACCATTATAATACCCCCAATGATCAGTATCTAAAGATTGATAATCAGGTAAATCTTTGGAATTATACTTAAACTTATAAGAGTAAAGATTGGCATTTAAAGATTTGTAAATGACCTCTTGTAAACGCAATCTAACTTGTGCCTCATTTCTGTAATTAAATTTAATCCTTTTATTTAATGCTGTATGATAAATCTCCTCTAATTTTAACCACTTGCTTTTAGGTAGATACTTATAAGGAGGAATTTGCATAGGATTCGAATAGGCTGCCATATTGTAATGCAATGAATTTTTATCCTCAGAGTATCTAAAATTTAATTTATCCAAAGGAGTTTCAATTGATTTTAAATATGAAGGATAAACAACATAAAAGGAAGATGCCATACCTTTATAATAAGATTTTATCTTTTCTCTATAATCATAAACAGGAATAAATTTAAAAAGTTTCTCATTTATTCTTACAGTTTTATTCTTATAATCTTTTGAATAAGTTTTATGAGGGTTAATTATCACACCATTTCTCTCATAATTAAACTTTATCAAATCACCATTAGGAGATTTAATCTGAGTAAGATTCCATGCATTAACTTCATTATAAGGTATTGTTGCTCTGTTATTTAGCATATTTTTTATTCTTGGATAATTAAGATACGAAATATAGTTTAGAGATTTTTCATCTAATCTGTTAGAAATCTCAATACTATTATTAGTTCCCCCAAATACATATGAGTATCCTTTATCATCTCTAATTTCTATTTTGTAAATAGTTTTAGGAACTTTGTAACCTACAGATTCTGTCCGTTTACTTTTCAAATCTGATTTGGTTTCTAAAATCTTTGCAGTTAATTTGTATGGACCATTAGGTCTGATTTTTATACCCTTTGAGGTTAAATAGAACACACCTGAATAACCATTAAAATTAAAAATAAACTCATCAGGATTTCCATCAATTTTTTGAAAATGAGTTGCTTTAGGGACATCTTCTTTATCAAAAGCATATTCCTTAATAGAATCTATATTATTATAATTTTGTGCTACTAAATCCATATTCTTACTGTAAGACAAATTATCCCTGTTATAAAAATCATGCTCTTCATATACTGGTGAATTTTTTTCATCAATACTATAATTGGGGTTTCTAATTATAACTCCTCCAGCTTTTAATGTCCAGCCAAGACCAACAAATCCTGGGTGTACTTTAACCTTATTTCCTTTGGTGTTATATTGCAATGAAACAGGAACATTAATGTCTCTAAAATTAATTTCCGTTATAGGAACTTCTATATTTGCCTGTCCTGTAAATGGTGAAACAGGATAAAGAGCATATTCACCTAAAGAAGCTACATTAGGTGAAACAATATCTTGTGCCAAAATATATTGGCATAATACCAAAGTAAAAATAAAAGCAATACTTTTTCTCATAGTTTAAATCCATTTGATAAAAAAAAAACGCCTTCAAATTTATTGTTAATTTTTTTAAAAACAAATAATTGTTAAGAAAAATATATACAATATATTTTAATAATGTGGTAAGAAATTTATGGTAAGGTAGTTGTATTTATTAATGAGAGATAAAATAATTTACAAAGTGCTTGTTTTTTGATACTGCTGAACTATTAATAACATATCTAAAAAATATTTCTTTGCTTTATAGTCTGTTTTTTTTTGAATTTCAATCTTATGTATAGATAAAAATGAATATGACGCTTCTATGGAGTAAAGAAACTTTATCATATCTTTAAAATCTCCTCGTATGATAATAAAATAACTTAAAAGTTCCTCTTTTTGATTAGCGGAATAGATATGCGGAGGCTGAAAAGAGACTATCTGTAAATTATGAGCCGCAGATAACATATTAATAGTATTAAGTAAGTCTTTTTTTGACTGTTTTCCCTCTGAGGATATTAAATTCAAATCTTTATTTAATTTTTCATTGGTGTGCGAATACATTTGAATTTGCTGTTTTATGACAGCTAATGATTGTTTCTGATTATTTAAAGTCTTTAATTCAGAAGATTGCGGCACAACTTGTTTTATTAACAGTTTGAAAAAAGCTGCTAATAATAAAATAAAAACAACTCCAAGTAAGATATTTTTGATTTTATAATTCATTTGTGATTTTTATTGACAATTTAAATTTTAATCTATCTCCTTTTTCCTTATTTATCTTTTGAATTTTTGCCATTCTCACCCAATCTTTTTGCCTTAAATGAAAAATCCATTCTGATAATTTCTCTAAATTTGTAGTTACCCCGCTTATAATTATTGTCCTTTCAGCAATTAGAAGAACTTTATTTTCTTCAGGTGCTGCCGTTAGAGGACAAACATCTATAATCGCAAATGCTGTAGAAACCGGAACATTCGATGCTAATTCATTTAATACCCATGCTTTATTGGAGAAACTATTTTGCATACGTTTTTGTATTTCCCTTTTGGCAAGTAATTCTTCTTCTATGTGTTTTAAATACTCCGGAGAAATATTGTATTCTGCAATCTTCTGTTTAGCGGTCTCTATTTTTCTGTTATAATAATGAGTAAGTGAAAAATAGACTACTAATAGTAATAAAAAAAATGTAAATAAAAATTTGTATCCTGCTTCAAACAAGCGTTTTTGTAAAAAATCGCCTAATATTCCTTTAAATTTCCATACATCAAAGAAAGATGATAATTTTGCTCTTGAATAATAAAATATAATAGCTGCTAAACTCACAACATACTCATTGGGAACTTTTATTCCATTAATCTCATAAATTTCATACAGATAATCAGCGTCTTTTATTTCTTGTATTTCTCCATCCGTAATTTTTATTCTCTGAGAATGGATATACAGTTCAGAATTATTCATAAAAGGCAATAAAGAGTGTAAACACCAACTTCCTATTGAAAAATCCAGAACTTTTATTCCTTCTTTTTTATATTCTTCCAGCAAATTGTTTACATAGTCTTTTCTGCAGATGCTGCAAAATGAATATCTACCTTCAAAATAAGATTCAGCAAAAAAATCATTCTTTTCTAAATTTGGGAAAAAATACGTACTCCCTTTTTTATTTTCAGAAGGCTTTAAATCTCTCTTTATTTTAGTCAATACTTTATCTGTATTGATAACCATAAAAACATGCTTTTGTTTTTTTAAGTGAATTGCTAGATCTTTTACAGAGGAAAACTTGTGAAAAGAGACAAGCAGTAAATCCTGCTTTCTTTTCTTTAATATTAAGCAATAATAAAAGTTCTCTCCAGCTGAGTTCATAAAATGCTCTACAGCACAATACCTACTACCATATAACAACTGATGTAACATTATTCTATTATTGTTGGCTTTATCAATACTGTTAGTTTTGTGCGTGAATCTACTTTATTCCTTTTACTAAATAACCATTTTAACACAGGAATTTTAGACAATAAAGGCACTCCCGTACCGTTGTTTCTTTTCAGATTTTCTTCCAAACCTCCTAGAATTACAATATCTTGATTTGCCACTCTTATTGTAGAAGTAAATTCTCTGGAGTTAATCCCCGGAGGAGCTTCTTTATCAACTCTTTTGTTATTAAAACTAGATTGTACAACTCTAACACCTAAAGTAATTTGATTATTTGAAGAAACCAATGGCCGTATATCTATACTTAAATTAGCATCTATGGGTACGTAGTTCTTTATTTCTGTGGTCTGTGGGTTTTGAAATCCAATAATATCTCTTCTTGTTACAGCATAATAAGCTCGCTCTCCGTTTGATAAATTTGCACTATGTCCATTCAGTGTAGCCAACTTAGGGGTTGATCTTATTTTTAGATCTCCATTAGTTTCTAAAGCCTCTATTTTTGCATAAAAATTAGGAACGACTTTGCCAACATTAAAAAGTCCAAAATCATTAAAACCTCCTATGATTTTATTAATCGTTTTAGCCCCCAATGTTAAATTTGTTGCAGGATAAATATTTCCTTTGTCTAGAACAGGAGAATCTCCTAATCCCCACTCTACTCCTGTGGAAATACTGGCTGTTTTATTTACTTCTAATATCATTACTTCTATTAAAATAACAGGTACCGGTTTATCTATTTCTTTTATAAATTCACTTATTCTTTGTACTTTCTGTGAGTCCCCGCTCACAATAAAACTATTCTGTTCTACATCAGAGGTAATTTCAATCCCTTCTAATAATTCCTTTGGGAAAATTGAAAGTAATGCTTGTATTTTTGTTTCATAATTTCCAAAAACATTATAGTTGTTTTTTTTGCCGGTAATTGTTTTTATTGGAGAATGATTCTCTGTCGTGTTATTACTTATACCATTAGAGTAATTGTAATTTCTATAATTATTACCTATATAACTATCCCTTTGATAACTATTATAACTGTTTGGGAAATATCCAATATTGTTATTTGATGTAGTTGAGGCTCTATCTAAGGCCTCTATTGAACGATACTTTAAAGGAATTGTTCGGGTTTCCCGTAAAGAAACTTGTTTTCGTTTTCCTATACAATACATTCCATTTTTATTACTGTAAAAATAAGGCGTATTTTCCAGCATTCTTCTTAAAAGATTCTCATAACTAATACTGTCGGTCTTTAAAGTAAGAGTTCCAGCCTTGCTTAGAGGAGAGGTTATATATGTATTAATTCCTAGACCTTTTGATACATTGTTAACAACAGTTTTTATTGGAACATTAGAAAAATCAACTTTTAATACTCTTCGAAGCGTGTCTTTTATTTCAAAAAAGGCTCTTCCTTCATAATAACCAGGTATATTTGCAGTATAAGTACTTTCCTTTCTTTTTACTCCCTTTGGAGCTGGTATTTCTGAGATAAGTAAGAAATTATCTTTTGTGCGAACTACCTTCAAATTATTCATTAAGGCTATTTTCTCTACGGTGGTTATTAAGGGTTCTTGCTGGATATAACCAGAAAGCAGTTTATTTCCTAAATCTTGAGAATAAAGGATATTCTGCCCCGTTTTTTCTGTAATTATTCTAAAAACTTGAGAAAGAGTGTCTGATTTTAAATCAATAGATATATTTTTTGATAAAGTATCATAAACAATTCCTATTTCTCTTTTTTTTAGAACTTTTAAATACCGCTTAAAAGAGAGGATATTACCTGTTATGTCAATTGTTAGATTATATTCTTTACAAAGCAATAAAAAAACATCTTTAACTTTTGCACTTGAGAAATTATGTGTTAATTGTATTCTTGACAAATTATGCGAAATACTTACATTTATTCCGTGCGAGGTTGCAACTGCCCTAATAAAATCAGAAAGCTTGATATTTGACACACTAACATCAACAGTTTCGTTTAAACTATTTAGTTCTTTCTCTGAAAGTTTATTTAGTTCTGATTTCAATAAGGTTAATCTATCAATACTATTGGTATTTTCTCTTATTATCTCTTGACTTTTAAGTGGGGATACACCTAAATTTAAAAGAAAACAAAACAGTAATATCTTTTTAATTTTCAACATAAGTAAATTTTTCTTTTTACACTACGAGTTTTTTTAGCTTTTAGTTAATACAGTTAAGTTTTTATTGTGTAACTTGTATAATTTAATAATCATTCTATTCTTTCGAAGGAATTTCTTTTTTTAGAACCTTTAGTATTTGTGTTTGATATGATGTTTCGTATTCTGAATTTATGGCCTTTACTCTCCACTCATATTCTCCTTCTGTCAACCCCACAACACAAGAAGTATTTACAAGTAAAGTATCTGTTATAATCTGCACTGCATTTACAAAGGACGGAGTCCCTATTTGTAATTGATACTTTGTAGCATCAGAAACAGCATTCCACGAAAAAGTAACACTTCCCGAATAAACTTCCGAATTATGAACAGGAGCAATAATAGAAATATAGGATTTTGAAATGTCTTTTACTCCTATAATTTTATCACAACTTGTGTAAGTAAATAAAAAAAATCCCGAAACGATAAATAAATAAAAATACTTCATTGATTTGTCTTTTTACTGTAATTACAGTATTGAATTAACATTAAACCTTATTATGAGAGAGCACAACTCACATTTTTCTAAAACATCTTATAATTTAATATATAACAGCATGAGGCTTTAATAATTCATTTGCGTTTAACCTCATTAGTTTAGGACATCTTTCTCCTTTTCTTATAATAGATTGTAATTCTATTTTTTTTCTTCTAGCTATTCCCCAACAAAAGCGGCTCAAATCATAGGAAAAGACAAGATGCTCTTGCATATCTATTTTACCGACCCTTTTTGCATCTTTATAAAAATAAAGCAACTGTTTCTTTCCCTTGGATGTTTGTAAATAGCATGCATCAGATTTCCTTACTATTTCCAAAAAGTCGCTATTGACATACATACTTAATCCCCCCAAAAATTGACTTTGTGGATTTTCTCTTATATAAGCTAAAATACTCTTATTCTCAGGCTCTTTTAATGCGTTTATAACCGCAACATTATCTAACAAAGAAACATAAACAAAATGAGCAAGAGAACCAACAGTGTCTTGAAAAGAGACTGGAGTCACTCCTAAATCCTTTGCCGTATTCACATAAGCTCTATAGGAAGTTCGAGTAAATTTTTGAATTTTAATATTGATTCGTACAGGCTGTGAAAATACTGGGATAGCTTTCACGTAAAGAATTTTATTCCTAAAAAGCATATCTCCTTCATCACAAATTACTCCTAACTCTGTAGAAGTTCCAATAAATCTCTTTTGGGGGTACTTGGAAAATAAACTGCAACTGCCCAAAATAAAAAGAAACAGAATTACACCTGCCCAGCTAATAAAAATTTTCATAATTCTAAATTTAGGTCGATAAAAGTACAAAATTATTTATATAAATCAAGTTCTTTATCTAAATATTTATTAACATATCTTGCCAATTGAAAATTACTCTTTATTAATTGTTTTGAGTGTGTATTTTGAATCTTCATTTTGCTAACAAACAAAAAGAAAAGTCAGGCTGTCGAGAACAAAAATTTATATGAAAGATTAGTTGCATAAAGGCTTTAATAGATGTAATGAATAAAAAATGGTTACCTTTACATCGGGATTGCAGATTTTCCCAATAAAACAGAATTATGACAAAGAAGAAAAAAAATAAAAAGACAAGATATAACCGAAAAAGCTTAGAGCAGCTAATTATTGGAGTATTTAGCAACGCCCCGGAGAAAACATTTAACTATAAGCAAATCGCCCGCCGGCTGGAAATTAAAGATATGGGGGAGAAACAGTTAATTTCAGGCATATTAATGGATTTAACTGAGAACAATATGCTGCACGAAGTTTCCACCGGGAAATATAAACTAAAATCGAAATTGGGTTATGTAATCGGTACGGTGGATATGACTGCCAAAGGTGCCGCTTATGTAATTTCAGAAGATGTGGAAGAAGATATCTTTGTGTCGCAGCAAAATTTAAATAAGGCGATGCACGGCGATACGGTAAAAGTGTATCTTTTTGCGCGTAAAAAACGCCGTCAGCCCGAGGGTGAGGTGGTAGAAATTGTAAAACGCAAAAAAACTACATTTGTGGGATTGGTGGAAATTTCACGAAATTTTGCCTTTTTGGTTCCTATCAACAAACAGATGCCTTACGATATTTTTATTCCGTTAAACGGATTAAACGGAGCAAAACACGGCGAAAAAGCCATCGCTCAAATTACCGAGTGGCCGAAGAAATCGAAAAATCCGGTAGGGCAGATTACCGCCGTATTGGGAATGCCCGGAAACAACGATACCGAAATGCATGCTATTTTAGCCGAATACGATTTGCCGTATCATTTTCCCGAAAAAGTAAACCAAGCCGCCGAAGAGTTGTCCGATAAAGTTACGGAGGAGGAAATTGCGCTGCGCCGCGACTTTAGAAAGGTTGCTACTTTTACCATTGATCCGCACGATGCTAAAGATTTTGACGATGCGCTTTCGCTTCGGGTGTTGGAAAACGGCAATTACGAAATTGGCGTACATATTGCCGATGTTACCCACTATGTACGCAAAGACAGTATCATAGAAAAAGAGGCTTTCGAAAGAGCCACATCGGTTTATCTGGTAGACAGGGTTGTGCCCATGCTGCCCGAACGGCTTTCGAACGGTGTTTGTTCCTTGCGTCCCAACGAAGAAAAATTAACCTTTTCGGTTGTGTTCGAAATGAACGATAAAGCGGAAGTGCTTAACTATTGGATTGGTAAAACGGTAATAGAGTCGGACAGGAGATTTACCTATGAAGAGGCTCAGGAGATAATAGAAACAGGTGAAGGCGATTATGCAGAAATGGTGTTAACCTTAGATAAACTGGCAAAACAGCTGAGGGCAGAGCGGTTTAAAAAAGGAGCTATCGATTTCGACCGTTTTGAGGTAAAGTTTGATATTGATGAAAAGGGAAAACCTGTTCGTGTCTATTTTAAAGAATCGAAAGATGCCAATAAATTGATTGAAGAGTTTATGCTGCTTGCCAACAAAAAGACTGCAGAAAAAATAGGACTGCCTCCCAAAGGCCGAAAAGCCAAAACTTTTGTATATCGCACCCACGATCAGCCCAATCCCGATAAATTGAATACGTTTAATCAGTTTATTCATAAATTCGGTTATGGCTTAAAGGTGGGAAATCCCAAAGCATTATCTGTTTCAATGAATAATTTGTTGACCGATGTTAAAGGAAAACCCATACAGAATCTGGTGGAAACACTGGCTGTACGTTCCATGGCAAAAGCTGAATATTCTACGGTGAATATCGGGCACTATGGTTTACATTTTGAACATTACAGCCATTTTACTTCGCCCATCCGGCGTTATCCCGATATGATGGTTCACAGGCTGCTGGAAAGGTATTTTTCGGGAGGAAAATCGGTTAATGCCGATAAATACGAAGAATATTGCCGTCATTGCAGCGAAATGGAACAGCGTGCCGCCAATGCCGAACGGGCTTCTATCAAATACAAGCAGGTGGAATTTATGCAGGAACATCTGGGACAAGAGTTCGAGGGAACCATATCGGGAGTTACCGAATGGGGTTTTTATGTGGAGATAGACGAAAACAAATGCGAGGGAATGGTTTCTATCCGCGAACTGACCGACGATTTTTATGTTTTTGATGAGGATAATTACTGCATATCGGGACGCCACTACGGCAAAAAATACCAGTTGGGCGATAAAATAAATATTAAAGTTGCGAAAGCCAATTTAGCAGCCAAGCAGTTAGATTTTATTTTGGCGGAAGAAGAAAATAACGTGATATAAATAGAGAATTTCTTTAAGGTGATGCCCGGTATAAAATTATCGGGTATCATTTTTTTTAATCGAATGCCAAACAACCAAGGCAGCTCCTATAATGCCGGGATTTCCCACCACACCGCTCAGTTGTATTTTGGTTCTTCCCTTTAAAATGTCCAATAAATTTTCTTCAAGATGATGCTGGGTTGGTTTTAGAATTAAATCATTGGCTTTTGCTAATCCTCCTGCCAAAAATATGGCTTCGGGATTTAATATCGCCACCATATTCGAAAGTGCCATTCCCAACATTAATCCTGTAAATTCAAAGGCTTCTACTGCAATTTTATCTCCGTGATAAGCCGCCGTAGCCAAGCGTTTTGCACTCATTTGGTTAAAAGGTATGCCTCGCAAAGTACTTTTACAGGAATATTTTGCCAATAATTTACTAATGGTACGTTTGATGCCCGTTGCCGAAACATAAGTTTCCAAACAACCGTATTTTCCGCATCCGCATTGCCTGCCGTAAGGGCGCGCCAAAGTATGCCCCAATTCTCCGGCATACCCCATTCCTCCGCAGAAAAGCTGCTTATTGATTACCAATCCACACCCCAAACCGGTTCCTAAGGTGATTACCATAAAGTTATTTAAATCTTTAGCATTACCACAATGCATTTCGGCAAGAGCTACGGCATTGGCATCGTTTATAGCCATTACAGGAACCGAAAAATCGGTTTTTAACCGTTCCACTAAATCTAAATTTCCACTCCATGGAAGGTTTGCCGCCCGATGTATAAGATGGTCGTGGCAATTTATTGCCGGAGCCCCAACTCCAATTCCCACCAATACAAAAGGCTCGCTGTTTGGTAGTTCCAGTTGTTGCAACTCAAGGATTAAAGCAGTTGCAAAATCGCTGAAACGGCTGAATTTTTTGGTAGAGATACTATTTTTCATCAAACAATTTCCTGCAGCATCCACCAAACCAAATTCGGTGTGAGTCCCACCAATATCGATCCCAATAGCTAACCTTTTCATCTGTTTATGTTTTTAGTCAGGAGCATCTTTACATGCAGTTAATTATGAAAAATAAAAAGGGCTGAATTTCAATCCCTGATTATTCAATTAAATGCATCGTTAAGTTAGCACTTTTTTTGTACTTTATCAATCCTTTTAATAAAATTAACAGATGTGGATAGATACGAATAAATTGAAAGATTATTTTAGCGTTTTTCCAAAGGGAAGGAAGGCAAAACCGGCAAGTTTTATGTGCTGAACGGCGAAAGGAATGCCAATAATGGTAATGGCAAAAATAAATGCCAACAACAGATGTGTCAGAGCAATCCAAATTCCGCCGATTAATATCCATATTAAATTTAAAAACAGCGTTAAACAGCCGCTTGTTTCCGGTGTATCCACTACCTGCTGTCCAAAAGGAGCTAATCCTAAAACCGACAGTTGAATTATTTTAATTCCCCATGGAATACCAATAACGGTACAGCATAACAATACCCCGGCAAGAAAATATTCTAAAAAGATAAAAAAACCACCAAAAATAATCCAAATAATATTCCCGATTAAGCTCATAGATGTATTAAAAATTTCGTTGTAGTTTTTGTAACTTGTCTATCTGAAGCAATTTTATTCTGCGTCCGTGTAACTCTATATATTTATCGGCTTTAAACTCCGACAGCATTCTGATAACCGATTCGGTGGCAGTACCAACCATATTGGCAAGCTCTGCACGGGTAAGATTAATTTGCAGAAAATTCTCCCGATCTAATCCAAAAGTACTTTCCAAGTGCAGTAATACCTCGGCAAGCCGCTCTCGAACGGTTTTTTGGGCAATATCGGTAATGTAGTTGTTTGCCTCTCCCAATTCGGCACAGGTGATTTTCATTACCTGCAGAGCAAAATCGGCATTTTCCCGTATCAATTTGGTAAGATTGTTTGCCGATATAAAACAAACCACAGCATCGTCGATAACCTTTGCCGATGTGCACAGCCTTTCCTGACTTAACACCGACCGAAAACCAATTAAATCGCCGCTTTTCGAAAACCGGATTATCTGCCCTTTTCCCTCAGTGCCGGTTTTAAATATTTTTAAAATTCCCGAAAACACAAAATAGCAGCCGCGGGCAAAATCTCCTTCCGCATAAATTAAACTTCCACGCTGAAAAAAGTGTACCACATCATCGCTGAACAAATCATTTAACGTGTCCGGAGCTAAACCTTTAAATTTTTCATTGAATTTAGCTATCAGCTGATCTCGGTCTGGTAGTTTGTGTTTCATTTGTTTGTGCTTTGTTTTTGGTATTTATCCATTCCCAACTATTATATTGAAAACAGGGGTCTAAATATACAAATTAAAAATTATTTGCTGCCGATATGGCGGAGAATTAATTTTTTTATTCGTGTCTGCAAAAAACACAATCTCTTTAAATAGAGGAATTGGCGAGGAGTAGTAGCGAAAAGCCCAACCGACCAAAGGGAGGGAACCCCAAAATAATTGAAATATTCTGCTAAAATAAGATATAGCAATCTTTTTTATTACTTTTGCACCGAAATAAAAAAGAGATACATGAAGAGAAGTGATATAGAATTAATGGCACCGGTAGGTTCTTACGAATCGCTGATGGCTGCCATTCAGGGAGGAGCAAACTCTATCTATTTTGGAATTGAGCAGTTGAATATGAGAGCCCGCTCGTCGAATAATTTTACGACTGAAGATTTAAAGAAAATTGCAAATATCTGTAAAGAAAACGGTGTAAAATCATATCTTACGGTAAACACTGTGCTTTTCGATCACGATATACAGTTGATGTATAAAATTATCGATGCCGCAAAGGAGAGTAATGTTACAGCAATTATTGCATCTGATGTGTCGGCAATTATGTATGCCCGCTCCATTGATGTTGAAGTGCATATATCAACGCAGTGCAATATCACCAATTTTGAGGCGGTAAAATTTTATGCACAATTTGCCGATGTGGTGGTTTTGGCAAGAGAACTGAATTTGAATCAGGTAAAAAATATTTACGATAAAATTAAGGAAGAAGATATCCGGGGACCTAAAGGGGAATTGGTGCAGATAGAGATGTTTGCACACGGAGCCTTGTGTATGGCAGTATCGGGAAAATGCTATTTAAGCCTTCACGAAAAAAATGCCTCTGCCAACCGGGGAGCCTGTATGCAGACTTGTAGAAAAGCCTATACGGTAACCGAAAAAGAGTCGGGAAATCAGTTGGAGATAGATAATGAATATATTATGTCGCCGCAAGATTTATGTACCATCGGTTTTATCAATAAACTGCTTGATGCCGGAGTCCGCGTACTGAAATTTGAGGGACGCGCCCGTTCTCCTGAATATGTAAAAACAGTAGTGAGCTGTTATAACGAGGCGGTAGATGCCTATTTAGACGGCAGCTATAACGCCGAAAAAATAGACGGATGGATGAAGAAATTATCAATGGTGTTTAACCGCGGATTTTGGAACGGTTACTATTTAGGACAGAAGCTGGGAGAATGGAGCAACGAATACGGCAACCGGGCAACCAAGCGAAAAGTGTTGATTGGAAAAGGAACCAACTATTTTAGTAAAATAAAAGTTGCCGAATTTCAATTGGAGTCGAACGAGCTGTGTGTGGGCGATAATATCTTAATTACAGGTCCTACAACCGGAGTGGTGGAAACTGTTGTTAAAGAGATTCGTGTAGATTTAAAGCCGGTAGAGAAAGCAGTAAAAGGCGATAGTTTTTCCATTGCATTGGATACCGTTATCCGCCGTTCCGATAAATTGTATAAAGTGGTGGAGGTTACCAATAATTTAATTCAGTAGGCGCTTTTAATTTGGTAATTTATTAATGTGCCAATACGAAAACGAGACTGGAGTTGGAAGACGGAAGTTAGAAGTTTTTATGGTGCTATAAATTCGTAATTAAGAAGTACAAAATCAAAAAAAATATTTGGAAGTGTGTTAATTTTATTGCTAATTGCACATTACTAATTGTTAATTGAATAAAGATGCAGGGAAATATCAGAAAAATGGTGGCAGAGCTTGCCGAGACGGTAAACTATAAACTTCCCATAGGCGATGATTTATTGGGTATGAACCAATTAATAGGTAAAAAAATAACATTAACTTATCTGAGTCAGATTAATTGTGTGCATTGCGGTAAAAAAACAAAAACATCGTTTGCCCAGGGATATTGTTATAATTGTTATAAAACCCTACCCGAAACTGATGTAAATATTGTTCATCCTGAGTTGGATTTATCGTATTTGGGAATTTCCAGAGATATGGAATGGGCAAAAAAACACTCCTTGCAGCCGCATTACGTCTATTTAGCATTTTCCGGAAATCTGAAAGTTGGCGTTACCCGCGAGTCGCAAATTCCCACCCGCTGGATCGATCAAGGAGCTATTCAAGCCATAAAATTAGCAAAAACTCCCAACCGGCATATTGCCGGAATTATTGAGGTGGCTTTAAAAGCATATTTTTCTGATAAAACCAATTGGCGAAATATGTTGCAGAACAGTAAAAATTTAACGGTAGATTTGCTTTCCGAAAAGAAAAAAGCAATAGATTTGCTGCACGATGAATTAAAGCAATATCAGTGCGATGATAATACCGTTTATGATATAAATTATCCGTTGAAAGATGTTGTAGATAAAGTGAATAGCTTTAATTTTGATAAATTATCAACCTTTTCCGGAGTATTAACCGGGATAAAAGGCCAGTATCTGATTTTTGATCAAACCGAGGTTATCAATATCAGAAGGCACAGCGGTTATCTTATCAAGATGGAAATTGAAGATTAAATAAATAACACAAATACAAAACACAAAATAAAATGGAAAATATTAATTGGAAAGAGTTTGGTTTTGGCTATACAAAAACCGACTACAATGTACGCTGCCACTTTCGCGACGGGAAATGGGGCAAATTAGAAGTTTCTTCTTCAGATCACGTGGATGTGCATATCGCAGCATCGGGGTTACACTACGGACAGCAAGCTTTCGAAGGATTAAAAGCATTTAAAGGTCCCGATGGAAAAGTAAGAGTATTCAGAATGGAAGAGAATGCCAAGCGTATGTTAAGTTCGTCGCAGGGTATTATGATGGCCGAATTACCAATAGAACTTTTTTGCGAAGCGGTAACTAAAGCGATTCAATTAAATGCCCGTTGGATTCCTCCTTACGAATCAGGAGCATCAATGTATATTCGTCCTGTTCTGTTTGGTAACGGTCCGCAAGTAGGTGTAGCTCCTGCAAAAGAGTATACTTTTATCGTATTTGTAATGCCGGTAGGTCCTTATTTTAAGGAAGGTTTTAAACCAACCGATTATGTTATTTATCGTGAGTACGACAGAGCTGCTCCTCAGGGAACAGGAACCATTAAAGTGGGTGGTAACTATGCAGCATCGTTACGCGGAGGTCATAGAGCTCACGAAGAGAAATATTCGGCAGTACTTTTCTTGGATTCAAAAGAGAAGAAATACATTGATGAGTGTGGTCCTGCTAACTTCTTTGCTATTAAAGGAAACAGTTATGTAACTCCAAAATCGAATAGTATTCTGCCTTCTATCACCAATAAGAGTTTACGCCAGATAGCAGAAGATATGGGCTTGAAAGTTGAGCAGCGTCCAATTCTTGTTGAAGAGTTATCTGAATTTGATGAGGCAGGAGCCTGTGGAACAGCTGCAGTTATTTCTCCTATTCGAAAAGTGGTGGATGCCGACAATAATATCGAGTATTTCTATGGTGAAGAGGCTGGAGAAGTCAGCTTGAAATTATACGAAACACTTCGCGGTATTCAATATGGTACAGTGGAAGATAAGCACGGCTGGAATACAGTTATCGAATTAGACTAACTGATATTTTAACGTGAAAAAATATAGAGGAACTGCCTTCGGGTGTTCCTCTTTTTTTATGGAATAATTTATAAGAATATGCTTATCTGTAATTTTCTTGTTAAAAAATTAATAAAAAACTCCTTGTGTATCAAAATATTTTATACTTTTGCAACCGAATTGCGTCAATAGGATTTTGACCAGCAGGGCATTTACTGCAGATAATTGATTTTGACTACCCTTAGCAAGTAAATAAATCAACTGTTTGTGGTATTTCGTTTTCTGATTTTGGGAATTAAATTTCCCACTCCACATACCCGATTATCCACGTTTGGGGAGTTTGTAAACTAAAATCGATAAAGAAAACGGCATATTTAGTAAATAAACTGAGGTGAAAATTATTGAAACAATTACATCAAATATTAATTATTATAAAATATTTAAGAAGTGGATACATTAAGTTACAAAACTATTTCTGCCAATGCAGCTACTGTAAATAAAGAGTGGATTGTTATTGATGCAGAGAACGAAGTGTTGGGACGACTTGGCTCAAAAGTAGCAAAATTACTTAGAGGTAAATATAAGCCTAACTACACTCCTCATGTTGATTGTGGAGACAACGTGATTATTATCAATGCAGAGAAAGTACGTATGACCGGTAAAAAAATGACCGATCGTCAGTATTTTTCTTACACTGGATTTCCCGGAGGACAAAGAATTAAATCACCAGCTGATTTAATGGAAAAACACCCTGAGAGATTAATTCAAAAAGCTGTAAAAGGTATGCTTCCAAAGAATCGTTTGGGAAGAAAATTGTTCAAAAACCTATATGTATATGTAGGAAGCGAGCATAAGCACGAAGCACAGCAACCAAAAAAATTAGATTTAAACACAATT
>PDWJ01002953.1_pt1 | contig 17458 bp, 14 predicted proteins | sample 1430881 | NCBI WGS metagenome assembly PDWJ01 (sample SAMN01162460, study PRJNA174530) | Oral metagenome, whole genome shotgun sequencing project. | biome: Marine environment; feature: Marine mammal; material: Swab sample of the gingival sulcus; isolation source: swab sample of gingival sulcus...
TACCACGACCGGCCGCCTCGAGTCCCAATCAAGTCTGGTATCCGTCGCGAGTGAAAACGGGAGGTTGACAAAGCCCCCTCGCCCGAGCGACTCGTCCGCGATGCCCTCGCTTCACTCCAGCGCATGCGCCCCCGCGACGAGCGGCGGCGCGCGCGTCCGCGACCGGATCGCGAGGCTGCGCGACCACCTGACCACCCGCCGGGGGATCGTGGACGCGGCCTTCTGGACGCTCTTTGTGGCAGCGCTGGCGCTGATGCTGTCGCCCCTGTGGCTGACCGCGCTGCCGCCGTTGACCGACTTCGGCGGCCACGCGGAGATGGCGCATATCTGGACGTGGATCGACGAGCCGCTCTACGGAGATCTCTTCGTGCGCAACGAGGGGTGGCTGACGACCAACGTCCTGCAGGCGCGCTTTTCGGCGCTCCTCGCGCCGTGGCTCAACGCCATCACCGCGCTGAAGCTCTACCTGACCCTCGGCCTTGGCGCGACGGCCTTCGGCGTGCTGTTCACCCTGCGCGCCTTCGATCGCTCCCGCTGGTTGGCGCTGTTGGCGCTGCCCTTCCTCTGGAACGGCATGACGCTCCTCGGCGTCATCAACTTCGTCATGGCGACGGCGATGTTCGTTTGGGCGCTGGGGCTGTCCCGCCGCGCCGCGGTGACCCAGCGCTGGGCCCCCACCGTGGGGCTGGGCGTGGTGACCATCGTCGCCTACTTCGCCCACGGCTTCGGCTGCGCCTTGGTCCTGCTCGGCGCCGTCGCCGTCTACCTGGCCTCGGTCCAGAGCTGGCGGCGCCCGCGCCTGCTGCTGGGGCTGACGGCCCTGGCGCCCGCGGCGGCGTTGTGGCTGAGCTGGTTCGTCGGCTTCGTGGCCGACAAGCCCGGCGACGTCGAGGGCGAGCAGCGTTTCCTGCCGCCCCGCGAGGAGCTCGACAAGTTCCTGTACGACTCCTTCGAGCCGTCTCTGATCGGCGACTGGGACACGAACGTGCTCCTCGCGATCGGCTTGGTGCTATTCGCCCTGCTGGCGACCCAGCGAGCGGCGCCCGAGCGGGCTGACGTCGACGGTCACGGCTTCGCGGGCTTCGCCCTGCGCCTGCGCTCGGCGCTGCGCGATCATACGCTGCTCGTGCTCTTGATGGGGCTCAGCTTCGGCTTCTTCGTGGTGGCGCCGACCTACGTGGGGCCGGGCGGCTACGCCATCTCGCTCAGGCTCATCCCGCTCATCGCCTTCGTCGCGGTGATGGTGCCGCGGGGGCCGCTGACCCACCCCTTCGCGAGGCTGTCGATGACCATCGGCGTCGCCGCGGTGCTCACCGCGGGCGTCCGCCTGACCGAGGATGTGCGCACCTGGGAGCGCCTCGAGGTGGCGCCCCTGACCGAGCTCGCCGACCAGATCCCGCCGGGCTCGCGGGTCCAGACCCTGGGCGTCGCCAAGGCGATGACGGTCTTCCACCGGCTACCGCTCAACGAGGGCGCCGACGGCTTCGTCGCCGTGCGCCGCCACGGCGTCGGCCACGGCGGCTTCGCCCACACCACCTACAACGCCGTCCGCTGGAAGCAGCGCTCCGATCACTTCCGGTTGGCCAACGCCAACCTGCAGGACTACGGCGCGGTGTCACGGCTGGACTACGTGATCGTGCGCGGCACCCACCGCGCCCCCGCCGAGGGGACCGCCGAGCTCGTCGCCAACGCCGTCGCCGAGGGGCCGCTCCCCGAGGGCCTGGAGCCCGTCACATGGAGCCTGTACCGGATCAACCGCGGGGCCTGGCGCGCGACGACCCGCCTGGAACCGCCGGCGTCGAAGGGCGGCCAGCCCTTCGACTGGGAGTGCCCCCGCGGGACCGCGCTGTCGTCGCTCCGCGTCACCCTCAACCGGAAGAACACGCTCATCGCCGCGTTCACGCCCAGCTGCCGCGCCCTCACGCCGCTGCCGGAGCCTGCACCGGATGACGAAGACCTCGACCTCGACCTGCGCGACCTCGACCCCCTCGATCTCGACTTCCAGCCGCCGGGCGTGCCGGGGGCACCGCTCGCCGAGCCCACCGTCGGGCCGCTGCGCGCCTCGCGTCGACTAGGCCGCGAAGCCACCGGCGCCAGGCCGACGCGCCGGCCGCCGACCTGGCGCGGCGCGACCGTCCGCGGGCCGAAGCTCGGCGGGCGCGGCGGCGGTCGGCGCGGCGTCGTGCGGTGCAGGTCCGACGAGCTCGTCGTCGGGCTCGACGGCGCGGCCGGCACGTACCTCGACCAGGTCGCCTTCGTGTGCGAGGGCCTCGATGACCTAGGATCGGTTCAGCGCAGACCGAGCGCGCCTCGGGGCGGGCAGGGCGGCAACTCCTACACCCTATCCTGCCCCACGGGCGAGGTGGTGATCGGCCTCCATGGCCGCGGCAAGGCGCTCATCGACAGCCTCGGTGTCGGCTGCGCGCCGGCGAGCGTCGTGCGTGCCGAGGGCGCGCGCCTGCTGGCCGAGCAGGAAGCCAGCGCGGACGCGAAGGCCGCCGCGGCGCGGGCGGAGGCGAAGGCCGCCGCGGCGCGGGCGGAGGCGAAGGCCGCTGCGGCGCGGGCGAAGCGCAAGGCCGAGGCGGGGGCGAAGCAGGCGCGGGCCGCGAGGAGGCGCCAGGTGGTCGCGCGGACGGCCAAGCCGGTATCGGTCAAGGTGCCGAGGCTGCCGCCGGGGCCGGTCCGGCGCGCGTCCGAGGCCGACGCGACGGCGCCCGATGCGAGCGGCGACGCCAAGGCGCCCGAGGGCCTCGAGGGCGACTGGCCCGACGTCGAGGGCGACAGCGTCGAGGGCGACAGCGTCGGCGGTGAGAGCTACGAGGGCGACAGCGTCGGCGGCGACAGCTACGAGGGCGAAGACGGCCAGTAGTCGGTGGCGCGCGCGCGCCGCACCTCGCCGAGGGAGACGCCGAAGGCTCGCTTGGCGCTGACCCTGGTGGCCTCCGGGTCGCCGGTGGTCCACGCGGTCAGGTCGCCGTCGCCGCCGGCCTCGGCCAGGGGCCAGCGCGCAGCGACGTCGGCGACCAGGGCCTCGACGGGATCGAGCAGCGGCACCCCCGGCAGCCGCGCAGCGATGGGCCCGGCGATGGCGGGGTAGTGGGTGCAGGCCAGGGCGAGGGCGTCCACCCCGGCGAGGGGCGCGAGGATGGCGTCGAGATCGCGGCCGAGGGCCTGCCCATCGAGGCGCCCCGCCTCGACGTGGGCCGACAGGGGCTGGGCGACGCGCTGGATGACCCGCCGTCCGGCCGCCTCGAGGGGCGCTCGCCAGGCGCCCGAGGCGATCGTGCGGGCGCCCCCGATGACGCCCAGGGTGCGGGCGCCCGAGGCGAGGGCCGCCGCCACCCCGGGGGCGATGACGCCGCGGACCTCGCAGGGCAGGGCGAGCCCGGGCAGGGCCGTGCTGGCGGCGTTGCAGGCCACGACCAGGTGCGTGACGCCCATCCGCCGGGCCACCTCCAGGACGCGGGCCGCGAGGACCTTGGGGGCGAGCGTGCCGTAGGGGGGCGCGCCCGCGTCAGACCAGTAGCTGACGTCGAGGTGTGGGAAGCGGCCGCGGAGGCGGGCCAGGGCGTCGACGCCGCCGATGCCCCAGTCCAAGACGCCGAGGCGCAGGCGGGACCGCGGGCTCATGGGTAGCTCTGAGGCGCCACCCAGCCGGGCTCGAGGGGGCCGGAGTCGAAGGCGAGGACCCGGGCGTGGCGGCCGATGTCGAGGACCTCGACCCGGCGGCCGGGGTAGCGGCTCTCGAGGTACCAGACCAGCTCGTGCTGGGCGCGGATGGGGTTGTAGCGCAGCATCTCGTGCCAGCGCGGGTCGCTCACCAGGCGGGTGAGGGCCCGGCGCCACGCGGGGCGGCGGGCGCGCTGCAGCACCCCGCGCACTGTGTGCAGGGCAAAGCGGGGCAGCTCGCGCGCCGCGACGGGGGCGGTGACCATGTCCACGATCAGGATCCGGCCGCCGGGCGCGAGGACGCGGCGGATCTCGTTCATGAGCGGATCCCAGTCGAGGTAGCGGAAAGACAACAGCGACACGACGACGTCGAAGCTGGCGTCCGGATAGGGGAGGGTGGGGCCGTCGACGACCTCGAAGGCGAGGTTGGCGTGCTCGACGTGCTTGTGTCGGGCGAGCGCGATCATGGCGCCCGAGGTGTCGACGCCGCGGCCCCGGGCGATGTCGGGGGCGAGCTGGGCAAGCAGCGCCCCATTGCCGCAGCCGACGTCGAGGATCCGGGGCGGGGGCGAGCGGGGCAGGTGGGCGCGCAGCCACGCCCACTCGACCTCGCGCACGCGGATGTCCTCGAAGACCCGGTCGTACAGGGCGGCGACCTCATCGTAGGACCCGCAGCGGGCCGGGGCGTCGGCGCCGCGGGCCGGCGGCTCGAAGCGCTTGAAGGCCTCGGCGCGCTGGAGCCCGGCGTACTTGCGCAGCGAGCCGACGAGGCCGTGAGACTTCCTCCCCTTGCAGCCGATGAGGTAGAGCGGCGCCTCGCTCGGGTAGGCGAACCCGGGCCAGCGGAAGCGGTCGCGCGCCGTCGAGAACGACGTGTACCAGTGGTAGCCGTGGGCCGGCACGCCGAAGGTGCGGGCGAAGAAGGGCGCAAACCAGCGGGCGGTGCGGCAGGCGTGAAAGAAGGCCTCGCCGTCGTCGGCGAAGGGGATGGCGAGGGTGCGCCACTCGTGAGGGCTGAGCTGCTCGGGCATCGCGGTGGTGCGGAACATCGGCCCGTACATGCCGCTGTGGCCGATGAAGTGGAGCTCGCGCAGGCGCCGGCCCCCCGCGGTGGCGCGGGCGATGGCGCGGGCGAAGTCGCGCTTGGACTCGACGCGGTCGAGCTGGACGGCCGCGCCGCGGGCCGTCAGCTCCCGCGCCAGGGTCCTGGCCGCCTGCGCCAGCTGCGAGCCGCCCTCCCGATACAAGGTGGTGTAAACGATCAGGTACACGGGCGCAGGCTAGCTGCTCAGGGGCTGGAATTTGCAGGTGAAGTGGCGCAGATTGGGCGGCTCCCAGGTGATCTCGTAGCCCCGGAGGTCGCCTCTGTTGGCGAAGACCTCCAACACCGACTCGACCACGTAGTCGATGTGGCTCTGGGTGTAGACCCGGCGCGGGATGGCGAGGCGCACGAGCTCCATCGGGGCGTTGTCGCCGAACATGACGCTGCCGATCTCGCAGCCCCGGATACCGGCGTGCTCGTACAGCGCGCAGGCCAGCGCCTGGCCGGGGAACTGCGCCTTGGGGATGTGCGGCAAAAACCCCGCGGCGTCGATGTAGACCGCGTGGCCGCCGGCCGGTCGCAGCATCGGCACGCCCTTGGCGTGGAGGTGATCGCAGAGGTAGGTCGTCGAGGCGATCCGGTACTCGAGGTAGTCTTGTTGGAGCACCTCGTCGAGGCCTTGGGCGATGGCCTCGAGGTCGCGGCCGGCCAGGCCGCCGTATGTCGGGAAGCCCTCGGTGAGGATCAGGATGTTGCGGGCCCGGGCGGCGAGGTCGGCGTCGTTGGTCGCCAGGAAGCCGCCGATGTTGGCCATGCCGTCCTTCTTGGCGCTCATGGTGCAGCCGTCGCCAAGGGCGAACATCTCGCGGGCGATCTCGCGCGCGGACTTGTGGCGGTAGCCCTGCTCGCGCTGCTGGATGAAGTAGGCGTTCTCGGCGAAGCGGCAGGCGTCGAAGTACAGCGGGATCCCGAAGCCATGGACCAGCTCGGAGACCGCGCGGACGTTGGCCATCGAGACGGGCTGGCCGCCGCCGGCGTTGTTGGTGACCGTCAGCATCACCAAGGGAAACTTCTCGGGGCCGGCCTCGACGATGAGCCTTCGGAGGCGTTCGACGTCGACGTCGCCCTTGAAGGGCAGCTCGGTGGCCGGGTCTCGGCCCGCGTCGGCGACGACGTCGACGGCGCGGGCGCCGGAGTGCTCGACGTTGGCTCGGGTCGTGTCGAAGTGGGTGTTGTTGGGGATGATCTTGCCCGGCTCGCCCACGAGGCTGAAGAGGATGCGCTCGGCGGCCCGGCCCTGGTGGGTGGGGATGATGTGCTCGTAGCCGAAGATGTCTCTGACCCGATCCGAGAAGCCGAACCACGAGCGGCTGCCGGCGTAGGATTCGTCGCCGCGCATGATCGCCGCCCACTGCTCCTGGCTCATGGCGCCCGTGCCGCTGTCGGTCAGCAGGTCGATGATCACGTCGTCGGCGTCGAGGCCGAAGAGGTTGTAGCCCGCCGCCCTCAGCGCGTGCTGCCGCTCCTGTCGGGTGGTGAGGCGCAGCGGCTCGACGGCCTTGATGCGGAACGGCTCGATGATGGTGTTCACTGGGTCCTCCGGGCTCGGCGGGCAGTGTCTCGCGCCCGGGGCCCTCGTCAAGCAGGTTCGCACGAGTGGCACGAGTGGGTCCGCGGGGCGCGCGGCGCCGGACCGCCGACCTGCCCATCGGGATCGTTCGGGGGCCGCGGTCAGCCATGACCCGACGCCAACGCTGCCTGCCGGGGCTTTGCGGCCCACACCGGCAAGCGGGCCCTTGGCGGGGCCGGGCGGCGGGCACCTGCGGCGACGTTCGCCGCATCTTCGGCGCGTCGCACTCGCCGCGCTTGGGCCGGCGAGAGGAGGGCGCGCTTGACCTCGGGTGAACCCTCGGCCGATGATCGCGGCTCCAACCCCGGTGCCCCGCGGACCCAAGATGCGTCGAACCAACCCTGTCCTGCTCGCCGGCGCCTCGCTGCTGGTGATGAGCGCTTGCAGCTCCGGCCCTGATGACAAGGAGGGCAAGGGGCCCGAGGCCTCTCTGCTCGGGCTCGAGATCCGCGGCGAGGCGGAGGTCGAGAGATACGATCTCAACGGCGACGGGCACGCGGACGTCTGGAAAAACTACATCCGCCGTGGCTCCGAGGAGATCCCCAAGGACAAGCGCCCGCGCCTGCTCGCGCGGCAGGACCTCGATCTCAACTTCGATCACAACGTCGACGTCCGGCGCCACTTCAACGAGGAGGGGGTCGTCGTGCGCGAGGAGATGGATCTCGACTTCGACAGCCAGTTCGACGCCGTCGACTACTACGCCGGGGGCATGCTCTACCGCCGGGACCTTGCGCTGAACTTTGAGGGTCGCCCGTCGATCATCAAGTTCTACAATGACGCCAAGCTCGCCCGGAAGGAGCGTGACACCAGCGGCGACGGCAAGATGGACACGATCGAGTACTATGAGGCCGGCAAGCTCGTGCGCATCGGCGAGGATCGGGACGGCGACGGTAAGCCCGACGTCTACACCGACGTCGAAGAGGGTGGCTGAGGCGCCGGCGGGGCGGCGGTCGCCAGCGGCCCGCGCCGCGTCGCGCCGCGGGGCATGGTGAGGACGACACGGGAAGGGGAGCGACCGCGATGCTGGATCCTGACGCGCTGCATCGTTCGAGGCGGCTCAACCGCCGGCTGTCTCGGCCGCGGGCTCTCGGGGTTCACTTTCACCTCGGCCTGAGGTCCTATGACCTCGGCGATCTCTACGGCGTCCTGCGCCACCGCAGCGCGGTGGCGATCCTGCCCGAGGGGGGCGTCGACTCCCTCGAATTCATGGCGCTGGACTGGCGCGCCAAGTGGCTCGAGGACGCCCGCGAGGACGCCCTCGAGGTCGCCGAGACCATCGCCCAGCGCTTCCCCGACGACCCCGACGCGGTGCTCGAGCTCGGCCACATCCTCAGCGATCTCGGCCGCCCCGAGCAGGCCCTCGACGCGCTGCTGGTCGGCGCCCGCCGTACCCGCGACGACCCTGATCTGTGGTACGAGCTGGGGTTGACCGCCGAGCGCCTCGAGCAGTGGGATCTGCGCCGCAAGGCCTTCCATCAGGTCTGGAAGCTCGAGCACGACGCCGAGCCCGTGCGCCGCCTGTTCCTATCCGAGGCGCAGGTCGCCGACCTCGTCGCGCAGACCCTCGAGCGCCTGCCGCCCATGGCGCGGCGGGGCCTGGGCAACGTGGCCATCTTCGTCGAGGACTACCCGGAGGAGTGGATCGTCCGCGAGGACGTCGCCGATCCCCGCATCCTCGGCCTATTCGACGGCCCCGACCACGCGTCCGAGCGCAGCACCGACATGGTGCTCGAGGGGCCGGCGCGGATCTACATCTACCGCTGGAACATCGAGCGCTCCTGCGGCTCCGTCGAGGAGGCCGAGGAGCAGGTCACCATCACCGTGCTCCACGAGGTGGGGCACTACCTCGGCCTCGACGAGGAGGCGCTCCACTACCGCGGCCTCGGCTAGCCTCCGTCCTCACCGCCGGGTCCGCCCGGTCGTCCCCCGCGACCGGCGCAGGGGCCGGGGCTACGGGCTCGGGACCATGACCGTGGACAAGCCCGATCGCTGCTCGAAGGTGCGCTGGTAGCGCGTCGCCTCGTCGCTGCTGTCGAAGCGGCCGACCTCGACCCGCCAGTAGACGCGGCCGCGATCGTTGATGCGCCGGACGACCACCGGGTAGTCGGCCTGGCGCAGCTCGCCGGCGATGGCCTCCGCTGGCCCTGCCGTCTCGAAGGCGGACACCTGCAGGGTGTGGGCGCCACCGCTGCCGTCGGAGGCGGGCTGCACGGCCACCGGGAGGGCCGCGACGGGGTGCGCGCCGCCGTCCCCTTCGGGGCCGTCGAGGCCGGCGACGCCGTGGGCGCGGCTGTCTTGGAGCTGGCGGTGTGCCTCGATGCGTGCGGCCTCTTTGCGGTCGCGCGGGACGATCGGGCGCGGCGGCCGCGACAGATCCTCGTCGATGCCGCGCGTGCCCGGGGTGACGAGCTCGAGGCCGCGCTTGGGGCGCGCCTCGGCCTGCTGCGCGCTCGCAGAGGCGGCGATGCGGGTCAGCTCAGGCGGCAGGGGGGCGGTCGACTGTCGGCCGACGACCACGCCGGTGAAGAAGACGAGCACCACGATGAGCCCAAGGCCCAGCAGCGCGCCGGTGAGCTGCCAGCGGTTGAGCTGGACGAGGGGCTCGTCGCGATCGTTGGGGTGGCGTCGGCGCTTCACTCGGCCATCTCGCGGGTTCGGGGGTGTCGCGCCCGGCGGCAGCGACACCTCGGAGCTACGGTCGCGCGTCAGTGTCGGGGAGGATGGTTGGCAAACGCGACCGTAGCTCCTTGGACCGGAGCGGGACAGCGGAGGCGGTCGGCCCCCGGTGCGCCCTCAGATCAGAGACGAACGCGCTCGCGTGGCCACAGCCCTCGCCCCGCCCGCTGGCGGCCTCGCGGCGGCCCCGGCGGTAGCCCTGGCCCCAGACATGCCGGTTGGCCGGGCGCCAGCTTCGGGTTAGGCTGCTTCGTCGCTCGTTCATCGGGCGTGTCCCATGAAGAAAACGTTTCGATTCCACGGGGTTCTGCATCCCGCGACGGGGGCAACCCTAGGCCGGCCCCCGGGGCCGGTCAAAAAAAAGCTCACAAGGAGCCGCGCCCGTGCCACATGACGTCATCGCCACCCCTGCCGCGCCGGCGGCCATCGGCCCGTACTCACAGGCGATTCGGGCCGGCGACACGACCTATTTCTCGGGTCAGATCGCGCTCGACCCGGCCACCGGCGCCCTGGTCGGGGCCGGCGACGCCGCTGCCCAGGCGCGCCAGGTGATGAAGAACCTGCTCGCCGTGGTCGCGGCGGCCGGGCACAGCGCCGAGCAGATCGTCAAGTGTTCGATCTTCTTGGCGGATATGGACGACTTCGGCGCCGTCAACGCCGTCTACGAGCAGGCCCTGGCCGGGCACCGGCCGGCGCGCGCGACGGTCGAGGTGAGCCGCCTGCCGAAGGACGCCCGGGTCGAGATCGACGCGATCGCCGTCGCCGGGTAGGTCTGGGCGGGCTATGCGCGCGCGCCGTCGATGGCGTCGCGGAAGGCGCGGGCCATCGCGCGCGCCGTGTCGGCCTGGGCGCCCGGAGCCGCCGCCTCAAGGGCGGCCACCAGGGCCGATCCGACGATGACGCCGTCGGCAAAGCGGGCGACGGCGGTCGCGTCCTCGGGGGTGCGGATGCCGAAGCCGACGCAGACGGGGAGGCGTGCGATCTGGCGGACCCGCGCGACGCGCTCGGCCACCGGGGCCAGGTCGGTCAGGGCGTCGCCGGTCACGCCGCCCATGGAGACGTAGTAGGCGAAGCCGCTGGCCTGATCCGCGATCCGGGCGACCCGGTCGTCGTCGGAGGTCGGGGTGAAGAGCGCGATGAAATCGAGGCCCTTGGCGCGGCTCTCGGTCGTCAGCTGGGCTGCCTCCTCGGGGGGCAGGTCCACCACCAGGAAGCCGTCGGCGCCCGCGGCCTCGGCCTCGGCGCAGATCTGTCTCAGCCCGCGCTGGTAGAGCGGGTTGAGGTAGCCGAAGAGGACCACCGGGACGTCCGGGTGGCGGCCGCGGAAGCCGCGGACGAGCTCGAGGACGTCGTCGAGGCGGGTGCCGTGGGCCAGGGCCCGCGTCATGGCGGCCTGGATGACGGGGCCGTCGGCCACGGGGTCGGAGAAGGGCACGCCCAGCTCGATGATGTCGGCGCCGCCGGCGGCCAGCGCGTCCATCACCGCGGCGGTGGTCGCCAGGTCCGGGTCACCGGCGGTGATGTAGGGGATGAAGGCCGCGCGTGAGCGTGCGCGGAGATGATCGAAGCGAGCGGTGATTCTAGACGCCATGGCGGCCACCTTGCACAACTGGCCCGCGGGCGGCAAGGCGGCGACGGCGGCGCGGGATCGTCGACCTTGGGCGGCGGCCGCAGGTCGATTGACGTCGATTGACGGCCGTCGAAGGCGCGTGCTACCCGGTTGGGCCCTACCGGCCTCTTGGGCCCTGACGCGAAGGAGCAAGCACATGGCCACCCCCAAGGACGTGTTCGCCGAGATCGAGACCCGGATCAAGGCCGACCCTGACAAGACCAAAGAGATCGACGGCGTCTTCAAGTTCGACGTCACCGGCGCCGCCGCGGGTGTCTGGCTCGTCGACTGCCGCGAGGTCGCGGTGAAGGGCGACGATGGCGACGCCGACGTGACGATCACCGTCACCGACGAGGACCTCGTGGCCATCTCCGATGGCTCCCTCGACGCCATGCAGGCCTTCATGCTGGGCAAGGTTCAGGTCGAGGGCGACATGGGCCTCGCGATGAAGCTGCAGCAGATCCTCTGACCAGGGCGCACGACGAGGAGGCTGCGGTGGGCGCGACGCTGCCGCTCGAGGGCCTGCGGGTCCTGGACTTCAGCCGGCTCCTGCCGGGCCCCTACGCCTCGCTGGTCATGGCCGACCTCGGCGCCGACGTCGTCAAGATCGAGGCGCCGCAGGGCGGCGACTATCTCCGCTTTCTGCCTCCCCTCACCGGTGAGGTGTCCTACGCCTTCCACGCCCTCAACTCCGGCAAGCGCTCGCTGGCCGTCGACCTCAAGCACCCGGAAGGCCAGGCGGTCGTGGCGGCCCTCGCCGCCGAGGCCGACGTCGTCCTCGAGTCCTTCCGTCCGGGCGTGATGGACCGTCTGGGCCTCGGCTATGAGGCCCTGCGCGCGGTCAACCCGGGCGTGGTCTTCTGCGCGATCAGCGGCTTCGGTCAGGACGGGCCCTATCGCGACCGGCCGGGGCACGACCTCAACTATGCCGCCCTCGCGGGCGCCCTAGGCCTTGCCGGCCCCGCCGACCGGCCGCCGGCGCTGCCGTCGGTCCAGGTGGCCGACATGGGCGGCGCGATGTGGTCGTTGGTCGGCATCCTCGCCGCGCTGAACGCCCGCGATCGCACGGGCGAGGGCGCCTTCGTCGACGTGTCGATGACCGACGGGGTCACGGGCCTGCTCACCATGGCCCTGGCCCCGCTCCTCGGCGGTGGCGCGCCGGCCCCGCCGCGGGGCACCGACACGCTCACGGGGGGGCAGCCCTGCTACGGCGTCTACGAGACGCGCGACGGCGGGCACTTCAGCGTCGCTCCCCTGGAGCCCAAGTTCTGGCAGGCCTTCTGCGCCGCCGTGGACAAGCCCGAGTGGCTCGACCGCCAGTATGGCGATCCCGCCCTCGAGGCGGACCTCGCCGCGCTCTTCGCGACCCGCGACCGCGACGCATGGGCGGCGCTGCTCGAGGGCGCGGGCGCCTGCTGCCACCCGGTGCTGCGCCCCCAGGAGCTGGCCGACCACCCCCTCCACGTGGCGCGGGGGAACGTCATCCGCGACGCGGCAGGCATGGCCCGCGTCCGCGTCCCCATCCGCCCACGCGCCGCCGCGCCTCCCGGGGCCGCCCCGGCGCTCGGCGAGCACAGCCGCGACATCCTCGCGGGACTCGGCCGGTCCGAGGCCGAGATCGATGCGCTGATCGCCGCCGGCGCCGTCGTCGACGGCGCGCTGGGCTAGCCTTCGCCGATGCGGGTCATCGCCAGGGCCTTCGTCATCGGGCTGATGCTGGTCTGGATGTTCTGGGCCTGGGTCTATGACCGGACGCGCCTTAGGCGGCTGGTCTGGTGGCTCCTTTACCGCCGGCGGCGCGCCTGGGAGCCGTGGCCCAACGAGCGCATCGTCCGCCTGACCTTCGAGGCGCTCGGGCCCACCTTCATCAAGCTCGGGCAGGTCGTCGCGTCGAGCCAGGGGCTGTTCCCTAAGCGCTACTCCGACGAGTTCCAGCGCTGCCTGGACCGGGTCAAGCCGTTCCCTTTGGTCGAGCTGAAGGCGACGATCGCCGCCGAGCTGGGCGCCCCCGTCGACGAGCTCTTCGCCAGCTTCGAGGACGCGCCCCTCGGCTCGGCCTCCATCGCCCAGGTTCACGCCGCCACCCTCCACGACGACACCGAGGTCGTGGTCAAGGTCCAGCGGCCCAAGGTGCGCAAGGTGGTCGACGCGGACCTGTGGTGGATGCGCCGCGGCGCCTGGGTCACCGAGCGTCTGTTCAAGGGGGCACGCCTGGCGAACATGAGCGGCGTCATCGAGGACTTCGACCGGACCATCCACGAGGAGATCGACTTTCGCCTCGAGGCCGCCAACCTCCGCGAGTTCAATGGGCTCATGGCCAAGTACGGCATCGCGGACGTCAAGGCGCCGCGGCCGACGCCTGGGTTGGCGACCGAGAAGGTCCTGGTGATGGAGCGCTTCTGGGGCGTCAAGGCCGACGACGCCGAGGGCATCGCCGCCGCCGGTATCGACGCGGAGGTCTACCTCCGAAAGGGCCTGCGCGCCTGGCTGATTACGATGATGCTGGGCGGCTTCTTCCACGGCGACGCCCACGCGGGAAACCTCATGCTCCTGCCCGACGGGCCGGCGGTGGGGCTGCTCGACTTCGGCATCATCGGACGCTTCACTGACCAGCAGCGCCACCAGGTGATGCGCTACGTGCTGGCGTTCTCGGCCCAGGACTACGAGGCCCTGGCGGAGATCATGATCGAGATTGGGGCGGTCAAGCCGGATCTCGACCGCGAGCGCCTCATCGGGGACCTCGAGCGGGTGTACTCGCCGCTATTGGACAAGAGCCTGGCCGACATCAAGTACGAGGAGCTGCTGCCGGACATCACCCAGGTGGCCTACCGCTACGGCATCACCCTGCCGAGCGAGTTCCTGCTCATCCTCAAGCAGCTGCTCTTCTTCGACCGCTTCGCGAAGGTCGCCGCGCCCAACCTCAACGTGTTCAGCGACTTCTACCTGGTCGACTTCTTGTTCTCGCCGCTGGCCATGCAGGCGGGCCTGGACTTCAACGTCTTGGCGCCGTTGCTCAAGAAGATCCAGGCCAAGTTTGCCGAGCAGGCCGCGGCCGCGCCGACCGAGGGCTGAGGGCTCAGAACGGCAGGACGTCGTCGATGGTCGGCTGGTCCGCCAGCAGCATGACCACGCGGTCGATCCCGACGGCCACGCCGGCGGACGGGGGCATGCCGCTGGCGAGGGCGGCGAGGAAGTCCTCGTCGATGGGGTAGGGGGGCTTGCCGAGAGAACGCCGCGCGGCGTTCTCCGCCTCGCAGCGGCGCCGCTGCTCCGCGGCGTCGGTCAGCTCGCCGAAGGCGTTGCCCAGCTCGAGGCCGGCGATGAAGAGCTCGAAGCGCTCGGCGACCCGCGGGTCGTGGGGGGCGGGGCGGGCGAGGGAGGCCATGGAGATCGGCCACTCCATGACGATCTCGGGGTGGTCGCGGCCGAGGGTCGGCTCGACCCGCTCGACGAAGGCGACCATGAGCCGGTCGGCGTCGAGGCCCTCGGGCGCGACGAGGTCGGCGCGGTCGCGCATGAGGTCGTAGAAGCGCAGGCGGGGCCAGGGCCGGGTGAGATCGACGGCGCGGCCCTGCCAGGTCAGCCGCCGCGCGCCGCCCGCGAGGCTGCAGATCCAGCTCTCGCAGTCCTCCATCAGGCGCTCATAGCCGGCCCAGGGGCGGTACCACTCGAGCATCGTGAACTCGGGTCGGTGGTTGGCGCCCCGCTCGCCGTCTCGGAAGACGCGGGCGAGCTGAAAGATCGGTGGGGCCCCGGCCGCGAGCAGCCGCTTCATGTGGAGCTCGGGCGAGGTGATGAGCCAGCGCGGCTCGGGGGCGGCGCCCGGGCGCGGCGTCAGGGTCGCGGGCACCGCGTCGAGGTGGACCTCGGTGCCCGGTGAGGGGACGAGCAGGGGGGTGTCGACCTCGAGGAAGCCCGCGTCCCTAAACCAGCGGCGGGTCGCGTCGAGGAGCTCGGCGCGCCGGCGCAGGGCCGACCAGCGGCTGAGCAGGCGGGCGCCGTCGCCGCAGGGCGGCGGCCACTCGCCGTCGTGGGCGTGGGCCCGCGTGACGCAGACGCCGCCCTCGCCCGAGCGCACCACGACCAGGTCCCCGATGGCGGCGGCACCGTGGGGGACGTCGTCGATGTGGGTGATCGCGCCGCCGTCGAAGAGGGTGAGGGTGCCGCCGGTGGTCGCGAGCACTCGCCCGCGGGCGATCACTTCGACGAGACGCGGCTGACGTAGCTGCTGGTGCGGGTGTCGATGCGGATGGTCGTGCCTTGTTCGACGAACAGGGGGACCTGCACCGTGGCGCCCGTCGACAGGGTCGCGGTCTTGGTGGCGTTGTTGGCGGTGTCGCCCTTGACGGCCGGCTCGCAGTAGGTGATCTCGAGCTCGACGAAGTTCGGCAGGTCCACCGAGATGGGGCGGCCCTCGTAGAAGAGGATGTCGCACTGCATGTTGTCGATGAGCCAGCCGGCGGAGTCGCCCAGGGCGCTCTGCATGACGGGGAACTGCTCGTAGGTCTCGTTGTCCATGAAGATGTAGCTGTCGCCGTCGTGGTACATGAACAGCGCGCTGCGGGTCTCCACGTCGACCGGCTCGAGGGTCTCACCGGTGCGGAAGTTCCGCTCCACGACCTGGCCCGTGATTAGGTTTTTGAGCTTCGTGCGGGTGAAGGCCGTGCCCTTGCCGGGCTTGACGAACAGGAACTCCACCACGGTCCAGGGCGCACCCTGGATCTTGACCTTCAGGCCCTTTTTGATGTCGGAAGTCTGGTACATGGATCATCCCTCGTAGTCTGGCGAGGCCGGCTGATAGCAGACCCGGCCTCGCGAGTCACCCTCTGGATCACGCCGATGCGCCACGACGCCCGCTCGACCCTCGACACCCTCGCGGAGCTGTGGGAGCGGGAGCGCCTGACCGCCCGGGCCCGCGCGGCCCAGGAGCGCCGCGACAGGAGCCTGGCCGAGCGCGTCGCCCGTGGCCTGGTGCTCACGCGCCTGGTGGTCGACGAGGTCGAGCCGGTCCCCGGTCGCCGGAGCCGCTTGTGGCTCGCGCGGAAGGACGGCGCGCCCCTCGCGCCCGAAGACGCGAGGCTGTCCAGCGGTGATCCCGCCATCGCCTACCGCTCAGACCCAGCTGAAACGGGGGCCGCGCGCGTGGTCGTGTCGCGCTATCGGGGGGGCCGCCTGGCGGTGGTGCTCGATGGTGATCCCCCCGACCACCTCGATGGGGCGACCCTGCGCCTCGAGCGAGACGCCCCCGAGGTCACCTTCGACCGCGGCGCCGAGGCGCTGTCGCGCTGGCGGGGGCGCGACCGCGGGCCTCTGTCGCGGCTGCGCGAGGTGCTCTACGGCGGCGGCGGCGTCGAGGTGGGGGGAGGGCGCGTGGAGGCCTGGTTCGACGGCGGCCTCGAGCAGGCTCAGCGCGAGGCGGTCCGGCACGCGCTGACCTGCGACCCGGTCGCCTTGATCCACGGTCCGCCGGGGACCGGCAAGACCCGCACCCTCGTCGAGGTCATCCGCCAGGCGGTGGGGCGCGGGGGTGGCAAGGTCTTGGCCACCGCGGCCAGCAATACCGCGGTCGACAACCTCGCCGAGCGGCTCATCGCCGCGGGGGTGGAGGTGGTGCGCCTCGGCCACCCGGCGCGGGTCCTGCCCGGCGTGGAGGACCACACCCTCGACGCCGTCGTGGACCGCTCGGAGGGCGCTCGCCTCGCCGCGCGCTGGGTCAGCGAGGCCCTCGCGCTCAAGCGCAGGGTGCTCAACCGCTTCGATCGGGGGCGCGTCGGCTGGCGCGAGCGCCGCGACCAGCTCGCGGAGGTGGGGCGCCTGTTCAAGGACGCGCGCGAGGCGTTGCGGGGGGCGCAGGATGTGGCGATCGCGCGGGCTCAGGTCATCTGCGCGACCGCGTCGGGGGCCGGCGCGCGCGAGCTCAGGGGCGTCGAGCTCGATCTCGTCGTCTTCGACGAGGCGACCCAGGCGCCCGATCCGCTGGCGCTGGTCGCGCTCGAGCGCGCGCCGCGGGTCGTGATGGCCGGCGACCCCATGCAGCTGCCGCCGACCGTGCTCGATCGGGCGGCCGAGCGCGAGGGGCTTGGCAAGACCGCCTTTGAGCGCGTCTACGAGCGGCTGGGCGGCCAGGCCTCGCGGATGCTCGTCGTCCAGCACCGCATGCACGAGGCGCTGATGAGCTTCCCGTCGGAGCGGCTCTATGGCGGCCGCCTCGTCGCCGCGCCCCAGGTCGCGGGCCACCGCCTCGAGGACCTCGAGGGCGTGCGGGCCGACCCGCTGCGGCCTGGCCCGCTGGTCCTGGTCGGCGTCGCGGCCGAGGTCGCCCGGCTCCTCGGGCGCGGGGTCGCTCCGGCGGACTGCGCGGTGATCACGCCCTATGACGCCCAGGTCAGGCTGCTGCGCGCCCGGCTCGACGTGGCGATCGCCCAGGGGCTCGAGGTGGACTCCATCGACGGCTTCCAGGGCCGCGAGAAGGAGGCTGTCGTCGTCGACCTGGTGCGCTGCAATGAGGGCGGAGATGTCGGGTTTCTGGCCGATGTGCGCCGCATGAATGTGGCCCTCACCCGAGCGCGCCGCTTCCTCTTGGTGGTCGGCGACAGCGCCACCCTTGGGGGCCACGACTTCTACGCCGGCCTCTTCGACGCCGTCGAACGCGCGGGGGGCTGGGTGAGCGCGTGGTCCGACGCGGCGCCGCCCTTCGACGGGTGACGTGGCGTGCTAGGGTCGAGTGGGTCGAGTTGCAGACTTGATTGGGACTCGAGGCGGCCGGTCGTGGTAGAGGCGGCCCTGGCCTGCTCTTACGTTCAGCAATGAGCAACGCCGGCGTGCACAAAAT
>PDWJ01002842.1_pt1 | contig 17449 bp, 6 predicted proteins | sample 1430881 | NCBI WGS metagenome assembly PDWJ01 (sample SAMN01162460, study PRJNA174530) | Oral metagenome, whole genome shotgun sequencing project. | biome: Marine environment; feature: Marine mammal; material: Swab sample of the gingival sulcus; isolation source: swab sample of gingival sulcus...
AGGAGTTATTATTGAAGTAAACGCTCCCACCGTAATAGGCATAGGCAAGCAGACCTGGCCCTCCCATATCGGTCATATCATAGTAGCGGAAGGAAATGTCCACCTCATCCGCCCCAAGGTCATCATTCACCTCGACAAACTTCAATTGGGTAATTTCCTCATAACGATCGAGTGCGGCGCGAATATCCGCCTTTTCTTCGTCGTTGAAGGGGGTGAATCCGTTGTAGCTTTCATCATTGGGTGTATTTGGAAAATTGTAGCGTATGGTCAGTCCTGTGCCGACCACATGCTGTCTTGCCAGATACCCGTCCTTACTGCCGGAGGTGATCACATCAATAAAGTACGGCAGAGGTGTGGCACCATCCTCATAGATAACATTCTCAATAGTTGATGGCACATTATACCCAGATACACTTACATGGATGGTATCCTCTCCAGCAGAATCGATGATAAAATCACTCAAATCATCGACGTAATAGACATCATCACCTGCACCACCATCAAGCGTATCTATTCCGGCACCACCATCAAGGGTGTCATTACCACCCTTACCAAAGATAGTATCATCATCATTGGTTCCTAACAGACTGTCGTTTCCTTCAGTCCCAATTATAAGTCCCATTTGCTTGACTCCTTTTTATTTAGCGTTCTCATAAACCCCTTTGAAGGGTGTTTCTGGCAAGCAGATCAGCACAAAAAACTGATAAACTTTTCATCCACAACCACCAGAAATTAAAAAAACAGGGCATAAAAGAAAGAGACAGAAACCTGCTCTCCCCCTGATCAAGATTACCCTATAAGGAAATCGGTTGCTTTCAACTCCGATTTCTCATTTACGATGGCAAACTGTATCGCGACCCCTTCACCACTGCCATCCGCATCAAAGGAGAGTGCACCGGTGGTGGTGTTGTAGATAATACGATCATTACTATCAAGAGCCTTCCCTTCAGCGTTGGCAGCAAAAAAATCAGCATCTAATACGCCTTCATCGGTAAAGTTTTCAAAGGTCTCTCTATCAAGTTTGATACTGTCCATACCGCTGACAAAATCAAGGATAAAATCAACATTATCATTGCTCAGTGAGCTGTTAAACAGATATGTATCGGCACCTTTACGCCCGGAGAGGACATCAATACCGGCACCACCGGCAAGGGTATCATTGCCTTGGCCCGCGAAGAGGGTATCATTGCCGACACCACCAACCAGGACATCCTCATTCAAGCCTCCGGAGAGAACGTCATCACCGGCACCGCCATCAAGAGAATCATTACCGGTACTGCCGCGCAGCGAGTCATTGCCGGCATCACCAAAAAGGGTATCCATGTCCTGATTGCCTATCAGGGTATCGTCGCCTATTCCGCCATGCAGTTTATCGGCACCTTTGCGGCCATAGAGCATATCATCTCCGGCATCGCCAAACAGATTATCAGCACACTGACCGGCAGAGAGATAATCATTACCATCACCGCCAAACAGATCGTCGTCGTTCATACCGCCGACAAGGGTATCGGCACCATCACCACCATCAAGAAAATCATCCCCGATACTGCCGCGCAGGGAGTCATCCCCGGCTCCACCAAAGAGCTTGTCGTTATCCTGATTGCCGATAAGGGTATCGTTACCCGCATCACCATAAAGCTCATCTGCTCCCTTTCCGCCGCTAAGGCTGTCATTCCCAGCCAGACCGACGATCAGGTCACCAGCATCTGTACCAACCAGCGTATCATCCCCGTCGGTCGCTCCTTCCAAATGGAGCAGTCCGGTCAGCTTGATATCATCGGCGTTGAGCTCTGCCTTGTCATCGAGAACCGCAAACTGTACCGCCTCACCAGAGCCGTTACCATCGGCATCATAATACAGTGCGCCAGTGGTCGTATTATAGACAATACGATGATCAGCATTTTCCGCCTGACCACTGGCATTGGCAACAAAAGAGGCTGCATCAATATCATATATACCTGTCAATTCGGTAAAGATATTCCGATCAAGCTCAATTTTATCCTCGCCGGTGGTAAAATCAAGGATGGTATCGACATCTACGCCCAGTGCCGTATTGAAAACAAATGTATCCTGTCCCAGACCGCCGGCCATCGTGTCATCACCCAGACCTCCATAAAGGGTATCATTACCTTCACCTTCACCAAAACCGAATTCCGGATCGGGATCCTTATCACCAATGAGCCGGTCAGCACCTTCTCCACCGTACAGAAGGTCATCGTCTTTATCACCCCTCACATAGTCATCACCCTTCTCACCATAGAGGGTATCTCCGCCATCACGGCCAAGAAGACGATCGTCATCGTCACCGCCATAGAGCATATCGTCACCCGAATTGCCATCAAGGGTATCAACGCCGGCATCACCATAGAGAGTATCCTGGCCTGAATTGCCCTCGATGGTATCGTCTCCTTCTCCACCATAGACAAGATCATCGCCTCGCTTCGCCTCGATCATATCGTCACCGGCACCGCCATAGAGGGTATCCCTACCGTCAACGGGCTGGGCCTGGGGAGGAACAGGGCCGCCGGGCTGCCCACCGGGTTGACCGCCAGGATGCCCGCCGTCATTATCGTCGCCAAGAATCTGATCATCCCCTTCGTTACCATAGATCAGATCATTACCGGCATTACCGGCAAGGATATCGTCACCCAGGCCGCCAAAAATCTGATCATCGCCCTGCCTGCCGCTGATATTGTCATTGCCGGCATTACCGTAGAGGTGATCATTGCCTTCATTGCCATCAAGAACGTCATTTCCTTCATTACCAAACAGGTTATCATCTCCCTTGCGGCCGGAGAGATAATCATCACCCTCGCCGCCAAAGAGAATATCATTCCCCCTGCCACCTTCCATGCCGTCATCTTCTTCGTTACCGAACAGGGTATCATCACCATCGCCACCCCTGATGGTATCACGGCCGCCCTTACCTGAGATAAGATCATTACCGGCAAGGCCAAGAATGATATCATCAGTGGCTGTTCCATCCAGAACATCATTTTCCGGAGTCCCCTGAATTGCATGGGTAAAGCCAAAATCTTCTGCTGTCAGTGTACCCTTGTTCTCAAGGTAGGCCACAACCTTCGCATCACCAGCACCATTGCCGTCCTCGTCATAATAGAGTACGCCAGATGTGGTGTTATAGACAAGATAGTCATCGGCATCCATTGCCATGCCGTCGGCATTGGCAACAAAATTCCGCGAATCCGCCCCTTCCAGCTTACTGAAGATATCCGTACTCAACTCAATTTTATCTTCCCCGCTTTTGAAATCGGTAATTGTATTCAAACCGAAACCAAGCTCATTGTTGAAAGAGAAGACGTCTTCTCCCTCTTCACCTGTCAAGGTATTGGAACCATCGCCAACATAGAGGGTATCATCACCAGCACCACCTATCAGCGTATCATCACCCTTCAAGCCACCATCCAGGATATTGTTTTCAGCATTACCTGTGATCTTGTTGCTGTAGTAGTTTCCTGTCCCGTATATTGCATCACCTTTGAGAATAAGCTGCAGATTACCGGAAAGATGCCCGATAGTATAGGAAACTGTCGATTCTGCAATATTTATATCGTCTCCCACCTCCTCGTTTATGACGTCACCGGCATCATCAATAAAATAGTAGTCATTGCCAGTGCCACCAGTCATCTGATCGGCACCGGCACCACCGTCCAGCGTATCATCACCACCTGCGGACAGCATGAAATCAGCGCCATCGCCGCCATAGAGGGTATCACTGCCTTCACCGGTACGAAGAGAGTCCTTGCCGCCAAGCCCCCTGAGAAGGGTATCCTTGTCATTCGTCCCGTACATATAGTTATCCAGAGCGTTTCCAGTACCCTCCGTCGCATCACCTTTCAGCACGAGATTTTCAAGGGTATCACTAAGGGTATAGTTGATGGTTGATTTCACCGTATCCCCATAACCTGTTGGCCCTGTGCCCTGTTCAATAATCTGGTCATCAATGCTGTCGACCCAGTATTCATCATCACCTTCGCCGCCGATCATGGTATCACTGCCGGCACCGCCGATAAGTGTGTCACTGCCGGCACCGCCTGTCAGTATATTATTCTCGTCGTTGCCGGTAATAGTGTTAGAATGGTCATTACCAGTCCCTTCGGTTGCGTTGCCCAGCAGAACAAGGTCTTCAACATTGTCGCCAAGCGTATAATTAATGGTTGATTTTACCGTATCCCACCCCTCGTTGTCTTCTTCCGTCACGTTATCGCCGGCGTTATCAACCCAGTAGACATCATCACCCTTACCACCGACCATGGTGTCAGCACCTTCACCACCATCGAGGCTGTCATAGCCAGCCAGACCGACCAGGCTGTCATTTCCAGCCAAACCACTGATCTGATCATCACCCATCGTACCTTCGAGGGTATCAGCGTTGGGCGTTCCTGTAATTTCTTGTCCTGTCAGACCCAAATCCCTCGCCTTAAACTCCGGATGATCTGTTAATTTGGCAAAGACCACCGCCTCTCCGGAGCCATTACCATCCGCATCATAGGAGAGTTCGCCGGTGGTGGTATTGTAAATAATACGATCGTCCGCATCCTTTGCCTCACCTTTGGCATTGGCAACAAAAATATCTTCCAGGTTATCACCATCCACCTCGGTAAAGATGGTTTTATCAAGCAGAATACGGTCTAAACCGCTTGAGAAATCGGTAATTGTATCAATATTGTCAGGACCGAGAGCCGTATTGAAGACAAAGGTATCTGAGTCGACGGAAAATATATCACCCAGGTTACCGCCAGTAAGGGTATCGGAACCTTCGCCTCCATAGATGGTATCATCACCCTCACCACCTGAGACTTCATCATTACCCTGACCAGCATCAATCATATCATTACCCGAGCCTCCATAGACGGTATCGTCACCACCCATTGCGAGAATCTCCAGATCAAGGGTCTCATCCCTTTCATCTATAGTTTCAGCATTATCTGTACCTGTTATAATCTCTGCCATGGCTAAACTCTCCTTATATTTGGTTAAATTGCTTCTTATCCAACATGCGAAACGCTGTAAACGTTAGTTCTGGCGAAAAAATATAGACCGAAGGCAAACTATTAGCAAGCTCAAAATTTATTTCTCTCTATTTTCCTCGTCACTCCAGATAAAGATAAGACGCCCACGAAGCGGAGCGGTTGGTGATCCCTATATGATGCAAATGCGCTCAGAGAAGATCCTCACTCAGCGACACTGCAGATGGCGGGTAAAGAAAGGTGTGTATTTATTTGATCCGGCAAGAACAACAGGGGAGAGCAAGACTTCGCTCTCCCCTGTGTAGAGAAACAATCGGTTACATAACCGGAATGGTGATGCCCGAAAAGAGGCGCAAACTGCTGCTCCCCCTTTTATTCAAGTGAAAAGACAAAAAAATCTGTGGCCTTCATCTCAGACTTCTCTTCTATGGTTGCAAACTGTATCGCCGCTCCTGAACCGCTGCCATCAGCGTCATAGAAGAGGGCACCAGTGGTGGTATTATAGACAATACGATCATTGGCATCAACGGCTGTACCATCGGCGTTGGCAACGAAAAGGCTTTCATCCAGTACATCATTATCATCACCAAGGCCGGCAAAGATATTCATGTCAAGCCCGATACCGTCTGTACCGCTGACAAAGTCAAGAATGGTATCAATATTATCATCACCCAAAGCAGCATTAAACACATAGAAATCGATACCTTTTCTTCCGGCAAGGGTATCGTTGCCAAGACCACCGACAAGGATATCTTCGCCCTGGCCAGCAGAGAGGTAATCGTCGCCACTATCACCATACAGTATATCGTCGTTGAGACCGCCGGCAAGGGAATCTTTTCCATCACCGCCCGAAAGGGTATCATCACCGGTACTGCCGCGCAGGGAGTCATTACCGGCTTCACCCAAAAAGACATCATTACCCTGATTGCCGATCAGGGTATCGTTGCCGGAATCACCATAGAGTACGTCGGCACCTTTGCGGCCATAGAGCATATCATCTCCATCACCGCCAAGAAGAGAATCGTCTCCCTGACCGGCAGAGAGGAGGTCATTGCCGACTCCGCCATAAAGAACATCGTTATCCACGCCGCCGGCAAGGGTATCGTCTCCATTACCACCCAAAAGGCTATCATCACCGATGCTGCCGCGCAGCGAGTCATTACCGGCTCGGCCAAAAAGGGTATCATTACCCTGATTGCCGATCAGGGTATCGTTGCCGGAACCACCATCGAGTACGTCGGCACCCGTATGGCCATAGAGCATATCATCCCCGTCCTCACCAAACAGCGTATCGGCACCCTGACCGCCAGAAAGAAAATCATTACCATCATAACCAAGCAGCACATCATTATCCATACCTCCGACAAGGGTATCGGCACCAATACCGCCATCAAGAGAATCTTCACCGGTGCTGCCGCGCAGAAAGTCATTACCGGCTTTGCCGAAAAGGGTATCGTTACCCTGATTGCCAATCAGGGTGTCGTTGCCGGCAAGACCTGTGATCAGATCATCGCCGCCAAGACCATTGATCCGGTCGTCGTCAGGTGTGCCCTCCAAAGTGTCGGCATTTTCGGTTCCCTGTATTTCATTAATATCCATCGCCTTGCCTTCAGCATTGGCCGCAACATTTCCAGTATCAAAAACAAAGGAATATGCTCCGCCAGCAGCCCACATCAAGTCGTTTTTCCGCCCAACATAACGGGTATCACGAGCAGAGAAGGAGTTGTCATCATCAGAAGCCTCATCACCTAAAAAGATATCATCTTCACCTTTTCCAAACATCTCAAGATCAAGGGTATTATCTTTTTCAACAATAATTTCAGAATCATCCCTACCTCTTACAATCTCTGCCATGGCTTAACTCTCCTTATTGTTTGGTCAAACGATCTTTTATTCGGCAAGTAAACATACTGTACACTCACCACTTTTCTCGACAAACAAGGCCATCCATAATCTGTTTTATTACTGAATAAATATATATCCTAAAAAAACTATTAGCAAATTCAAAAGTTAGTATATTCTCTTTTGCATTCAGCTCCGGATACAGATAAGGCACTTGCGCAACCTACGCAGTCTGCATTCTATATATTTCAATCAGAAAAATTACAGATTGGCGAGATAAAGGAAGATATCTATCTATCTGGTTTCAACAAAACCAAGACAGGGGAGAGCAAGACTTCGCTCTCCCCTGCGTAGAGAAACAATCGGTTACATAACCGGAATGGTGATGTCCGAAAAGAGGCGCAAACTGCTGCCCCTCTCTTTAACCAATTGACACGACAAGAAGGTCTGTGGCCTTCACCTCAGACTTCTCTTCTATGGTTGCAAACTGTATGGCCGCTCCTGATCCATTACCATCAGCATCATAGGAGAGTGCGCCTGTCGTGGTGTTATAGAGAATATAATCAGTGGCATCAACGGCTGTACCATCCGCATTGGCAACAAAGAAGCTTTCATTCAGTACGCCATCATCACCAAGAGCGGCAAAGATATCCTTATCCAGATGGATTTTGTCGGTACCGCTGACAAAATCGACAATAGTATCAATATTATCATCACCTAAAGCTGTATTAAACAGATAGGCATCCTCGCCTTTGCGGCCGGAAAGGGTATCCATGCCAAGACCACCGGCAAGGGTATCATTGCCCTGACCGGCAGAAAGAGAATCATTGCCATCACCACCAGACAAATCATCATTATCCATCCCACCGGCAAGGGTATCTGCACCATCACCGCCTAAAAGGAAATCATCACCGATACTGCCGCGCAGGGAGTCATTGCCGACACCACCAAAAAGAATATCACTATCCTGATTGCCTATCAGGGTATCGTCGCCGGCATCGCCATGCAGTTCATCGGCGCCTTTGCGGCCATAGAGTATATCATCTCCATTACCACCAAAAAGAACATCATTCCCCTGACCGGCAAAGAGAGAATCATTGCCATCACCGCCAGACAACCTATCATACCCCATACCACCGGAGAGATAATCATCGCCAGCACCGCCATCAAGAGAATCATCACCGGTACTGCCGCGCAGGGAGTCATTACCGGCATCGCCAAACAGCGTATCGTTATCCTGATTGCCTATCAGGGTATCGTTGCCGGCACCGCCATGCAGTTCATCGGCGCCTTTACGGCCATAGAGCATATCATCTCCATCATCGCCAAACAGCGTATCAGCACCCTGACCGGCAGAGAGAAAATCGTTATCAGCGCCGCCATGCAGCTCGTCATTATCGAGCCCGCCGGCAAGGGTATCGGCACCATCACCACCATCAAGAGAGTCATCACCAATACTGCCGCGCAGGGAGTCATTACCGGCATCACCAAACAGCGTATCCATATCCTGATTACCGATCAGGGTATCGTTGCCGGCACCGCCAATCAGGGTATCATTGCCGGCAAGAGCTGTGATCAGATCATCGCCGCCAAGACCATTGATCCGGTCATCTTCAGGTGTGCCCTCCAAGGTATCTGCATTTTCAGTGCCTTGTATTTCCTCAACAGGGATATCATCTCCGATCAAGCTGATATCCGAGGCCTCAAGCTCCGGATTGCCGGTAAGGGTAACAACCTTTACCGCCTCCGCATCGCCATTGCCATCAACGTCATAGAAAAGTTCGCCGGTGATGGTATTATAGATAAGACGATCATCGGCACTTTCTGCCTCACCTGAATCATTGGCAACAAAAACATCATCGATGTTACCGGACTCAAGTTCTGTAAACACCTCACCATTAAACTGAATGTGGTCTTTACCGCTGCCGTTAAAATCGTCAATAACATCGTCATCAAACGATCCAGGGAGGTTCTCAAAGCGAAAGATATCATTGCCGAAGCTGCCGGTCATCGTGTCGCTTCCAGCACCTCCATAAAGAATATCGTCTCCAGCGTCGCCATAAAGCTCATCAGAACCTTCTCCTCCTTTCAGCAGATCATCCCCATCACCACCATAGAGGGTATCGGAACCACCTACCCCTTCCAGAGCCATCAGCGTATCATCCCCGGCAAGGCCTTTGATCAGCTTGCTGCCATAATCAGCGCTTACAATAACATTGTTTAATTCATTACCTGTTCCATTTTTTGTCCAGAAATCATTCAGGGTAAGATTTTCAATATTATCGCCAAGGATATACTCCTCTCTGATATCTGTTATGATAACAGTATCCTCTCCTCCGTCTGCATCTTCAACGATCATATCTCCAGCATCGTTGACCTGATAGGTGTCATTCCCCATACCGCCAGCCATCTGGTCGGCCCCTTCACCACCATCAAGAAGATCGTTCCCCTCACCACCGTCAAGGGTATCATTACCGCCTAAGCCATTCAGCGTATCATCACCGGCCATGCCATGAAGGGTATTTCCTGCGGCATTGCCCTCGATCTCGTTGTTCAAGGCATTACCGCTGCCTTCTGTTGCACCATCCAGCAGGACGAGTTTCTCAATATTGTCACCGAGGGTGTGGTTGATGGCTGATTCGACGGTATCGGTGCCGCCATCTGCCGCTTCAACTGCCAGATCACCATCATTATCAACTCTATAGGTATCATCACCCATGCCACCAGCCATCTGGTCGACCCCTTCGCCACCATCGAGAAGGTCGTTCCCCACACCACCGTCAAGGGTATCATTACCGCCTAAGCCATTCAGCGTATCATCACCGGCCATGCCATGAAGTGTATTTCCTGCGGCATTGCCTTCGATCTCGTTGTTCAACGCATTACCGCTCCCCTCTGTTGCACCATCCAACAGGGTAAGGTTTTCAATATTGTCACCAAGGGTATACGTAATGGCTGATTTTACCGTATCAGTGCCTTCACTTGCTGCTTCAACCACTGTATCTCCGGCAGCGTCGACGATATAGGTATCGTCGCCTGCACCACCTGTCATCTGATCATCTCCGGTGCCGCCATCAAGGGTATCATTCCCGGCCAGACCGTCAAGGGTATCATTACCAGCCAGACCTTTCAGCTCATCATCACCTGCTGTACCTGTTATATTGTCTGCACCTGCCGTCCCGTAAATTGCACCGGTCAGTTCAATATCCTCGGCCACCAGCTGGGGAAGCTGATCGTTAACGTCCTTCTGCAGTACAGCGAACTGCACCGCCTCACCGGCGCCATTACCATCGGCATCATAGGAAAGCGCACCAGTGGTGGTGTTGTAAACAATACGATCATCAGCATCCATCGCGTTGCCTGCGGCATTTGCGACAAAAGAGCCGGGATCAAAGCTGATCGTACCTGACAGCGTATCAAAGACGGTCCTGTCAAGCTGGATTTTGTCTGTTCCTGAAACAAAATCAACAACCGTGTCAATATTATCCGCAGCAAGAACGGTACTGAAAAGAAAGGCGTCTTCACCATAACCGCCGGTCAGCTCATCGTTCCCCAGGCCACCATCAAGGGTATCATTGCCACTGTCTCCTATCAGGGTATCATTACCGGCAAATCCTGACAGCTTGTTCGCCTGGTTGTTGCCTGTAACAATATTATCCAGTTCGTTCGCCTTCCCCTCTTTTACGCCCCATCCCAGAGTAAGGTTTTCGAGATTAGCGCCAAGAGTATAGTCAATATCCTCTTCCAGAGTAACAGTATCTGTTCCCTCTCCAGCAGATTCCACTATCACATCTCCGACATCATCAACGACATAGGAATCATTCCCGACACCACCTGTCATATGATCGGCATCTATTCCACCATCAAGGGTATCATCACCAGCACCACCCTGCAGGGTATCATTGCCGCTGGCACCTTCGAGATTGTTATTGCCGCTATTACCGAGGATCGTATTATCCGCCCGGTCTCCCTTACCTCGTATATCGCCATCACCTTTCAGGATAATTTTTTCAACCTCACTGAAATAACCGGTAGGATAAAAATCAACCGTTGTCTCTACCGTATCATACCCCCCATCGGCGCCGTCACGTACCTCATCTCCGGTATTGTCAACGATATAGGTGTCATCACCTGCGCCGCCCATCATTGTATCGGCACCTGCGCCGCCATCAAGAAAATCATTACCGGCATGACCACTGAGCTCGTCATTACCTTCACCGCCATAAAGACTATCATTGCCTTCACCGCCGTTAAGGGTGTCTGCGCCTCCAAGCCCATTGAGGGTGTTAGCTAACTCATTACCGTTGATACGGTTAGCCAGGTCATTACCAGTCCCTTCTGTCGCATCACCCGTCAGAGTCAAGTGTTCAACGTTGGCGCCAAGGGTATAATTAATCGATGACTCTACGGTATCGTTCAATCCCTCCAACGGCCCGGCTTGCTCTGTTACTATATCACCGGCATTATCCACCTTATAGAGATCATCACCTTTACCACCAATCATCTCATCGGCCCCTGTGCCGCCATCAAGGGTATCATCGCCGGCTTTCCCTGTAAGGGTGTCATTGCCGGCAAGGGCATTGATCTCATCATCATGCTTGGTGCCTGTCAGGACATCATCGTTCTCTGTTCCCACAATAGGACCGGCCATTTGGATATCGGTTGATATAAGCTGCGGATTGTTTGCAAGGAATGCAATCTGCACCGCCGCACCCGCACCATTGCCATCGGCATCGTAGTAAAGCGCGCCTGTTGTAGTATTATAGATAACACGGTGATCAGCAGTCTCCGCAGTGCCTGTTGTATTGGCAACAAAGTTTATGCTGAGAATATCATTTTCGTTAAAAATGCTCCGGTCGAGCTTGATCGTATCTTCATCACTGGTAAAATCAGCGATGGTATCAATGTTGCCGCCACCCGGAGCGGTATTGAAAAGAAAAGAATCATTGCCGGCACCACCCGTCAGGGTATTGGCGGCACTGTTCCCACTGATAGTATTATTACCACTGTTACCGGTGCCATTTATTGCGTCATTTCCTACCAGAACAAGATTTTCAACGAACGAACCAAGGGTATAGTCGATGGTTGATTCAACGATATCACCATCATCTCCCCAGCCTTCATTTACCTGATCCCCTACATTATCGACTCTGTAGATATCGTTGCCATAACCTCCATCCATCACGTCGGCACCTGTACCGCCATCAAGGATATCATCTCCCAAACCACCATACAGGGTATCGTCACCGCCCTTGCCAAGAATCTCAAGATCACGATCATCTTCTCTATAGTTCAGGTTGTCAGCCTGATCTGTACCGGTTATCACGACTTTGTCCGCCATCAGTAAACTCCTTCTTATTTAAATTAGACTACCCTTTGTTAAGCATATGGATACATTGCAAAAAAAATTGGGAGGTGCAGAAAATCTTACCCTTAGATAAGTTTCCAGTCTCCCAAAAAAACTATAGACGAATAAAAAATTATTAGCAAGTTGAAATTTTATTTTCCTCTTCTCCTTCTGTCGAAAACAGATTTTTCAGGGAGCGAGAATGCCCTCCAGGCCTGTTGATATCGAAGATTCTGTGCCAAAAAAAATAGCCCATCAGCAAAGAGAGCAGACCGATGATAAACGGAGCGAGCGTGTTTCGTCACTCTCTACGTCATTTTTCCCGCACCGCATTTGCCTGCCTTGTTGCCTGACATCAGGCAGAGCAAAAGGCAAAAGGTTTTACCTGCTGGACTCAAAAGGTCGCAATGTCGTTTTGTCATCTGGCTCATGCTGCTTCTCTCGGGGAAATCTGTGGTGAACTCGCGTGCTGCCAAGGTAATGCATTCTGCATCACGCAACCTCCTCATAAACTCCCCGCCGCAGGCGGCCGGGAAGCAGCCCCGCAGCTTCGCAATACACCAACGCTTTCTCATGCCAATCAACATCGACCCGCTGAGATGTTCGAAGACCCTTTCTGGACGATGTTGTATTCCGACAGTTTTGGTCATCGAAAAGCAAAAATTTCGTTTCAACAGCAAGCTGTTTGGTCCTGACCCAACAACCACTCACTGTGCCTCACCCCTTTCCTCGGGCCAGAGTTCCGAGGATTAAAGGTTGTGTCAAAGTTCATATCCTCCTTGACCATGACGAGTATTTGCCGTAATCTGCCGTAATTCATGAAGCAAAACAACATGCCTGGACAGTTGTGCGAAAATTTACGCTCAAATCAGATTCCATTTTTGCATTTCATCGTGCTTACAACGATTATACGCTGCTTTTTCAATGGACGGCTAACGATGTTTTCTTTGTCACCAGATGATAGGACAAGACTGTGTACTACAGAGTTGGACATCGTTCAGTTCCACACAATCGTAATATTTGGGCCACCAACTGATCAGATTCTCTGGTCACAAGGCAGAAGAGAGATGTCCGCACATGCTCCGACCTGTTATTGTTTTGGACAAGGTCAATAAATGCAGAGCCGATCTATGAACAAACCATCTGAGACTTGAAACAACGGCAATTTTATTTCGTATACCCCTTGATCATCTCATATACATTGTAAAACATCATATGTACAACCAACATTCTGAAAGCCTGCTTGTCCACTTCAGACGTATAGAATCCCTGCGACAGGAGGCCCTCGACCTTACATCTCTTGCCCTCTTGCCAAGGCAGCTCTGCGACCTGGAACTTCTACTCAATAGAGGTTTCTATCCTCTCTGTGGATATCTTACCCAAGAAGAATATCAGACTGTCATTTCCACCATGCGGCTATCAAATGGAGAAATCTGGCCGATACCAATTACCCTTGATGTTGATGAGATGTTTGCCGCATCAATCCAGGTGGGAGAGCGGATCGCACTCAACGATCAGGAAGGGTTTCTTCTTGCCATCCTCACCGTTACAGACATCTGGAAACCAGACAAACAGAAAGAAGCGCAACTGGTGTATGAGACCACTGATCCTCTAAAACACCCCGGAGTACGACAGTTGTATGAGCATAATGGAAGCTGGTATATTGGTGGAAGCCTGGAAGGATTGAGTCTTCCCATCCATTATGATTTCCGCGAACTTCGGCTGAGCCCTTCAGAAACGGCTCGAGCCTTTACCATCAATGGCTGGCGGCGTGTTCTGGGATTCCATACCGATGAGTACCTGCATTGTGCGCACAGAGAAATGGCTATGAACGCGGCACGACAGGCTGGCGCAGCCTTGTTTCTTCATCCTGTCGCTGATCTGCAGCATCAAGAAACCCTTGACTATTACAGCCAGATACGCTGCTACCAGATCTTTACGAAACAATTTCCTGCCAACATGATCAAGCTGGCAATAACACCCTTTGCAAGTCGAAAGGCAGGGCCAGTAGAAGCCTTGTGGCATGCTCTTACCAGAAAAAATTTCGGCTGCAGTCATTTTATGGTGGCGGCTGATCATGCCGACCCGTTTGCAAGGGATGCTCATCGACAACTTTTCTATCCCAGAGGAAAAGCGCAGGAACTGGTTGCCAACTTCGCAAAAGAGACAGGGATTGAGATGGTTCCCCAGCAGGAAATGGGCTACCATCAGTCAAAAAAGACCTACATCATCCTCAGTGACAACAACGACAGAGAGATATCCACAATAAACTCTTCCCAGCTGAAAAAAAAGCTCGTAAAAGGAGAACATATTCCGGAATGGTTTTCCTATCCCGAAATAGTAAAGGAACTGCGGAAATCTTTTCCTCCGCGCTCCAAGCAGGGATTCACCATTTTTCTCACAGGATTGTCAGGCTCAGGAAAATCGACAATTGCCAAAGTACTGCTGGTAAAATTTATGGAGATGAACAATCGCCCTGTTACCTTGCTGGATGGAGATATTGTACGTCGTAATCTCTCATCAGAACTGACATTTACAAAGGCTCATCGCAACCTGAACATTACACGTATCGGCTTTGTTGCCAGTGAGATCACCAAAAATGGAGGGATTGCCCTCTGCGCACCTATTGCCCCCTATGAGGAGTCCAGACAAACAAACAGAGAGTTGATATCCCGTTACGGCGGATATATCGAAGTACACGTTGCAACCCCCCTTGAGATATGCGAACAACGAGATCGAAAGGGCCTGTACGCAAAAGCAAGAGCCGGAAAAATAAAAGGGGTAACAGGCATTACCGACCCATACATTCCACCTGCACAACCTGAACTGAAGATAGATACAACAGACATTACTCCGATGGAAGCAGCCCAGGAGATTCTCCTCTATCTGGAAGAGCAGGGATACCTCGAATAAGCGGTGGACCTTGCAATTTCAGTTGACATTTTGTTGTACGATATGCGATCATTCTCTGGTCGTTCTCTTTGTTAGAATATCTGTAGTCAAGTAGCGTTACCCCCGAGATTTTCCTTCCAATATCTCAGCTCTCAGAAAACGATGGCACAATTACAAACAGGCATCTCTCTTGAAAAAATGGTTGTTTCAATAAAGAGCTGGATGGATACCTCCCCAGAAAAGGGAAAGAGGCTCTTCGCCCCTTTTCGTTATGCGGCCCGCCTTCTCTATATGATTCTTGTTCAGTCCCGGGAAAATAACCTGCTCACCCATGCCAGTGCCCTCACCTATGCGATCCTGCTCTCTTTGGTCCCTTTACTGGCAACAAGCACAGCCCTTGTCAAAGGGCTGGGTGATACCGATCAACTGCGCAAGGTGGCGTATTCCTATCTCGAGAGCCTCGAACCTGCGGCACCTCCTCCCGGAAATCCCGATCGCCAAACAGGCGATCCTGAAGAGACAGAACAGCCTGCGTCAAAACTTACAGGACACCTGCGCTCGGGGATCGACAAGGTTTTTCTCTATGTCGAACGCACGAATTTTGCAGCCTTAGGGACGGTCGGTATCATTGGCATCTTTTTCAGTGTGTTACTTGTGTTCAGCAGCGTTGAGTCGACGATGAACACCATCTGGAAAGTGCATCTGGCCCGTTCCTGGCTGAGAAAGACGGCGGACTACCTGACCATGCTGATACTTCTGCCTCTCTCGCTAAATCTGGCCCTGGCTGCTACCACCTTTATAAAAAAACCGCATCTTTTTCCTGCAATCGATACCTATCTGTCCATCGGCTGGCTACAAACACTCGTACTCAAGGCCCTGCCTTTTTTCTTCATCACCCTTTCCTTTTATGTGATGTATATATTTTTTACCAATACCAGGGTAAAGACACTGCCAGCCCTGGTTGGTGCAACCGCTGCGGCCTGCTGTTGGCTCTTCATACAGTCACTGTATATCAATATGCAGATTGGCGTGGCAAAGTACAACGCCATCTATGGCTCTTTTGCCACCCTTCCCCTGTTTCTTATCTGGATACACCTCAGCTGGCTCTGCATCCTCGGTGGAGCCCAGATTGCCTACGCGGTACAACATGAAAAAGGCTTCCGGACCATACCAACACAGAGAACTCCGGCAATGATGATGGCTGCCGCCTTTGACATTATCGATACCGTTTTCACGGCATTTGCTCAGGGTGCAAAACTGACAACAAAAGATCTCTTCAATCGCCTCGGCTCCCACCCTCCGGAAGTCCTTGATCATACCCTTGGTCTCTTGCTGAAGAATGGTTTTATCTCAGAGACACCACAGGCAGCCCTGCTGCCCTCCTATCCGCAAGACAAATTGAGCCGCCCTTTTCTGGTAGAGACTATTCTCGGAGGCAAGACTCCACAGACCGAAGGGGGAAAACAATCCCGCTCGGTGGTCACTGCAGCTGCACAATCTGCGGCCGTCAGAAAACAAAGCTCTCTCGACTCCGCAAACTGAAGAAAGAAGCAACCCTACGTCAGGGTTCTGCCTATAGATATAGATCGACATCTTCTCGTCAAACGTCAGAGAATTCGTATACTGAAAGCGTAACAGGAAAAAACCGCAGTTCTTTCGTCCATTAAAGACTCAGGAGATGCACTATGACTACAATTTCCCGGATACTCTTCGTCGTTATACTCACAATAGCGGCGACCAGTAACGGCCAAGAGTACCATTTCAGAGAAACGAGAGACGGCAATCACTGGTATGGACACCAGAGATATGATCAGTGGGATTTTCCGCTATACCCGTACCAGACAGAACCGTATGGTCCTCAAGCAGACCGCTGGGACAGGGGTGAAAGATTCTACTACTCAGATGGATACAACGGCAGAAAGCCCGGTCATCGCAGAAGACGCCACAGGGAAATGGCCCCATCGGGATGGGATATCAGGCCAGATCTGGCCAGGCAGGCCCCAAACTGCTATCGCTACAGTCTCACCGTCACAGGCGGGAGAGGATCGGCACGCATCGAGCAGCTACCGGGGAAAAATTATATTCAAACCAGCGGCCAAAAAACCGGCTACGTCTGCTTCAATGGCCCGGCGCGTCTTGAACTGGGGAAACTTGCCAACCCGAATATTGAGGTACAATTCAGACTCAAAGACGTTGGAGTCTTTGTTTTTACAAACGGGGACAGGGGAAGGCGGCAGATAAACAACTGGTACCGGACATACTGGGATTTCTAACCCGGATCTTTCATCAGTTCAGGCGGTGTCAGGTTCGAAGTTTTTTGCATTACGTAAGAGTAAACTCTATTTACTGCAAAAATACGCAAAGAAGATGGCGCCGTATG
>PDWJ01002843.1_pt1 | contig 17448 bp, 12 predicted proteins | sample 1430881 | NCBI WGS metagenome assembly PDWJ01 (sample SAMN01162460, study PRJNA174530) | Oral metagenome, whole genome shotgun sequencing project. | biome: Marine environment; feature: Marine mammal; material: Swab sample of the gingival sulcus; isolation source: swab sample of gingival sulcus...
AAAGCCCTTGCTTTCCGAGCAAAGAGCTGCCGACGATATTATGAATATGATCAATATTGCACCTGCCCTGGAGCGCAACTATCCTGTTTCTGGTGAGTTTAATGTTAAGTACGGTGATGCCTCTGTTTATGCCAATTTCACCCGCATACTGGGCGCATGGAGTGGTGATCAATACAACAGCACAAAAGACGAAATTAAAAAATCAAAAAGCTTCACACTCACCCATAACAATATTCGTGTCCCTGTGAGAATTGAAGTCTATCCTTACCGTGGTTCATCAAAAGTGGTTTATCATTATGATATTCCTTATCAACTCAAAGCAGACGGCACTTCTACCTTTGATGCCAGTATTGAAGGCGTATTAACCGCCCGTATTAAAGAAGTAGCCAACAGCTAATCAGGCTTGCTATCGCCCGGGTGTCATCCCGGGCTTGTCCTCTGTACCAGCTTCAGCAATAAAATAAAAAGAAGTCGAAGAAAAGACACTCATAAATTAGAACCCTGAAAACAAGCCCTAATTTACCTTATCCGCATACCCCAAAACTGAATGCGGATAGTCTACCAGCCAAGCCATGCAAGGATTTGTTACGTCATCCCCAGTTCCTTCAGCTTGCGGGTCAAGGTGTTGCGTCCCCAGCCCAGCAGTTTGGCGGCATCTTGTTTGCGGCCTTCGCTGGCTTGCAGGGCAACGTCTATCAGGGTGCGTTCAAACTCGGGGACGGCTTCGTTCAGTATTGCTCCGCCGCCGTGCAGCAGGCGGGTTTGTGCCCATTCGCGCAGAGCTTCTTGCCAGCTGTTAAATGCGCCCTGCTGCGCGGGGGTGTCGAGCAGCTCGGCGGGCAGGTCGGTCATTTGTATTTGATTGCCGGAGGCCATTACGGTTAGCCAGCGGCTGAGGTTTTCCAGTTGGCGAACATTGCCCGGCCAGGCTTGGGCGCACAGCCAGCTCGCCACTTCCTGGCTCAGGCTTTTCGCTTCGGTTTCCAGCTCGGCGGCGGCGCGTTGCAGGAAGTGGCGCAGCAGCAGCGGCACGTCTTCGCGGCGCTCGCGCAGGGCGGGCAGGTGGATGCGAATCACATTGAGGCGGTGAAACAGGTCTTCGCGAAACTGGCCATCGGCCACTTGCTGTTCGAGGTTTTGATGGGTGGCGGCGATAATCCGCACATTGACCCGGACGGGGCGGCTGCCGCCAACGCGATAAAACTCACCATCGGCCAGCACCCGCAGCAGGCGGGTTTGCAGTGCTGCGGGCATGTCGCCAATTTCATCCAGAAACAGGGTGCCGTTGTGTGCCTGTTCAAAGCGCCCCTGGCGCTGGCTGTTGGCGCCGGTAAATGCGCCCTTCTCGTGGCCGAACAGTTCGGACTCCAGCAGATCGGCGGGGATGGCGGCCATGTTCAGGGCGATAAAGGGGTGCTCGGCGCGCGGGCTGTGGCGGTGCAGCGCCTGGGCGACCAGCTCCTTGCCCGTGCCCGACTCGCCGTTAATCAGCACGGTAATATGCGAGCGCGACAGGCGACCAATGGCGCGAAACACTTCCTGCATGGCGGGGGCCTCGCCGATAATCTCGGCGCTGAGTTTGCGCTGCTCGTCAGTATCCGGCTTGCTCTGCTGCCGGCGGTGCTGGCAGGCGCGCTCGGTCAGGGCGATGGCCTCGTCAATATCAAAGGGTTTGGGCAGGTACTCAAAGGCGCCGCCAGCGTAGGCGGAGACGGCGGAGTCGAGATCGGAGTGGGCGGTGATAATCAGTATGGGGATATGCGGATAGTCTCGCTGTACCTCGGCGAGGAAGTCCATGCCGCTGGTGCCGGGCATGCGCACATCAGAGATAATGACTTCGGGCTGCTGGTCGGGCAGCGCCGCCAGTGCCTGGTCAGCGCAGGCGAAGCTGCGCACGCTAAAGTCGGCGCTGCGCAGCGCCCGCTCCAGGACAAGGCGGATGGATGGGTCGTCATCGATAACCCAGATGAGGCGCTCATTGTGCATGGCGGGTCTCCACGGTGTTGACGGGCAGGTAAAGGGTAAAGCAGGTATGCCCGGGTTCGCTGTCGCACTCAATTAGCCCCTGGTGCTGGTTAATCAGGGTTTGCGCAATCGACAGCCCCAGCCCCGTGCCGTCCGAGCGCCCGCTAATCAGGGGGTAAAAAATTTGTTCCCGCAGCTCGGCGGGGATGCCGGGGCCGTTGTCGCTCAGGGAGATGGCGATAACCAGGCGGTGGTGGCGATCGCCAATGGTAAAGCGGCGGCGGGCGCGGCTCTGGATGCACAGCTCGCCGCCGGCGCCCACGGCTTGCCAGGCGTTGCGGGCGATATTCAGCACCGCTTGAATAATCTGATCCTTGTCGAGCAGCAGCTCGGGCAGGCTGGGGTCGTAGTCCTTGCGGATATGCAGTTTGCCTGCGGTTTCGACTTCCAGCAGGCGCGTCACACGATCCAGCACTTCGTGGATATTGGTGCGGGCTTTTTGTGCCAGACGATTGGGGCCGAGCATGCAATTGACCAGATTTTGCAGGCGATCCACTTCGCTAATAATAATCTGCGTCAGCTCCTTGTCGGTGCTGCCCAGCTCGCGCTCCAGCAGTTGCGCTGCGCCGCGAATGCCGCCTAGCGGGTTTTTGATTTCGTGCGCCATATTGCGCACCACTTCGCGGTTGGCCTGTTGCTGGTTGAGTAGCTGCTCCTCGCGGGCTATCCGCATAATCCGCGCAAGGCTGGTCATTTCAACCAGCAGCAGGGGTTCGCCAGCGTAAATCAGCGACAGCGTGCAGTCCACAGTGATGCTGCGGCTCTGCTCGGGCAAATCCAGCACCAGCTCGCGATAGGTGACGGGTTGGCCGCTCTGCACAGTGTCGCGCAGGCAGGTCTCGAAGCGCGTACCGGAACCGGTGCGCAGAGCCGCAAGTTCAAAGCCCGCCGCTTGACGCTGACTGATGGCAAACAGCGTCTCGGCAGCAGGCGACATAAAGCGGATGCGGTAGTCGCTGTCGGTGATAATAATGGCGTGATTGAGGTGTTTAATCAGCGCGGTAAAGTCAATGCCCATAGTTGCCTTGGCTGCCTGGGCGGGTAGCGGCTTGAATTTGCTGCTCCGTGCCCGCCGTTTTGCCCATCAGTTGTCTACTGGCATTATCCTATAATCGCTTGCACTATTATAGTGCAGGCGCGGTTTTCGGGCTTGGAGGGCTATGCGGCTGCTTGCGGGGCGGTAGTTGCTGGAGGGTTTGTGTAAAGCGCCTGACCGACATGGGGCGGTGGTAGTGGTAGCCCTGCGCCTGATCGCAGCCGATGTCGAGCAGCCGCTGGTGGCTGGCGAGGGTTTCGATACCCTCGGCGACCACTTTCATCTCCAGCGTGTGGGCGATGTCGATGATCGACTCGACCAGCGACAGGTCGCGCTGCGAGTGGTCGATGCCCTGAATAAAGCTGCGGTCAATTTTGACAGTATCGACCGGCATGTTTTTCAAATAGTTAAACGAGCTGTAGCCGGTGCCAAAGTCGTCAATCGACAGGTGCAGGCCGATGTCGCGCAGTTGCTGGAGCTTGTCGATGCTGCGCTCGGGGGAGTCCAGCACCACGCTTTCGGTCAGCTCCAGATCCAGGCAGTGTGCGGGTAATTGGTATTTTTCCAGTGTTTTGCTCAGATATTCAATCAGGTTCTTTTGCCGGAAGTGGATGGTGGACAGATTGACACTGAGGACAAAACCCGCAGGCAGCAGGGGGCGCCAGGCTTTGAGCTGTTGGCAGGCGGTATCAAGCATCCACTCCGACAGGGGGACAATCTGGCCGTTTTTCTCGGCGGCGCTGATAAATTCTCCCGGGGCAACCAGTTTGTCATCGTGCGCCCAGCGGATAAGCGCCTCTGCCCCGGCAATCTTGCCGCTGTGCAGGTCTATCTTCGGCTGGTAGTGGAGGATGAACTCATTATTGCGCAGCCCTTGGTGAATCTGGTTTTGCAGGCAGAGCTGGCGTATGGAGCTTTCCGCCATGTCGGGCTGAAAGAACTGGTAGTTGTTGCGCCCGGCCTGTTTTGCCCGGTACATGGCCATATCCGCATTGCGAATCAGGCGCTCGGGGTCACTGCCATCGGCAGGTGCCAGAGTGATGCCGATGGAGGCGGAGATACAAATATCCTGCTCGTGATAGACAAAGGCTTCGGTTAGTGCGTCAAGTATGCGCTGCGAGACTTCTCGCACGTGCTGGGCGCTGTCGACATTCTCCAGCAGGACGAGAAATTCATCGCCGCCGTGGCGAGCGATGGTGTCTTGCTCGCGGACAACCTTGACCAGACGCTCGGCCACTTCGACCAGTAACTGATCGCCGGTTTCGTGCCCCAGGGTGTCGTTGACGCACTTGAAGCCATCGAGGTCGATAAACAGCAGTGCCAGCTCGTGCTGCTCGCGCTGGTAGCGGCTCAAGGCATGGGTGATGCGGTCGGTAAACAGGTCGCGGTTGGGCAGGTCGGTCAGGGGGTCGTGATAGGCGCGGTGGCGCATTTCACGCTCGCTGTTGCGCAGCTCGGAAATATCGTGCAGCGTCCAGGCGCGCCCCATCACCTCGCCATCTTGCAGGCGCGGATGTGAATAAATTTCAACCACCGTGCCGTTGTTCAGCTCCAGTGTGCCCGAGGTGGTGGTCAGCGGGTCTTGCTCAATAGCGGTCAGTTGGGCGCTAAAGGCGTCGGTATTACGAGCCTTGCGCTGCAGCAGTTGCAGAATATCCGCGCAGGTGGCGCGGCCAATAAAGTCTTGCGTGGTGTCGAGCAGCTCAGCGGCGCGCTGGTTAAAAATAATCGGGTAGCCATCTTCGTCCATCAGCAGGATGCCATCCTGGGAGGCTTGCAGTGTGGCGTTGATAATCGAAAATAACTGCTCCAGCTGGTTGTGCGATTCGGCAGTGCGCGTCAGTCGGCTGCTGAGTTCCTCATTGCGCTGCAACAGCTCGCGCGAGGTGGCGTCAAGTGACTGTTCGAGGTGCTCGCAATCGCTATCGTGCTGCTGATAGGCCGTATCAATGGCTTGCAGAAAGTCATCCAACCCAGGGCTGTCCTGTAATCCCGGGCTGCTATCAAGGTATTGCGCCAATTGTTGTTTTAGCAGGTGATGCAAGGCAGTGCGCTCTTATATTGACAGTCGGATGGAGGGTGCGCAGGAGACTATCCGCATTATGCCCGGCAGAACGGATGGGCGGGCATGTCCGTTTGTCAGTGCCGGGGGGCGGTGTTTCCCTTATGCAAAATTATGATTATCAGCTCAGCTTAATTTATATCGAGTTAAATTCAAGCGCAGGCGAGCAATTTGGGAAATATCTGACAGTGCAGTGGCCGTATGGCTTCGTGGCAGGCTGTTTGCGGCGGGCACAAAAAAGGGCAGCCCGAGGGGGGTGCCCTTGTTTTGCGGAAGCCCTGAATGAATCTGAGCTTCCTTGCGCGATTAAGGCCGGGCCTTATACGCTGTAGTACATATCGTACTCGCAAGGGTGAGTAGCCTGACGCAGGCGCTCGACTTCCTCATCCTTCAGCGCGATGTAGCCATCGATCAAGTCGTCGGTGAATACGCCGCCAGCCTTGAGGAACTCGCGATCCTGATCCAGTGCTTCCAGCGCCTGATCCAGGCCGAAAGCCACCTGGGGAATAGACAGCGCTTCTTCTGCGGGCAGGTCGTAGAGGTTCTTGTCCATGGCATCACCAGGGTGAATCTGGTTTTTGATGCCGTCCAGCCCCGCCATCAACATGGCGGCAAAGGCCAGGTAGGGGTTGGCGGTGGAGTCGGCGTAGCGCACTTCGATGCGTCGCGCCTTGGGGCTGGGGACGTGGGGAATGCGGATAGACGCCGAGCGGTTGCGCGCGGAGTAGGCCAGCATAACGGGTGCTTCAAAGCCGGGGACCAGACGCTTGTAGGAGTTGGTCGAGGCGTTGGCGAAGGCGTTGATAGCGCGCGAGTGCTTGATGATGCCGCCAATGTAGTACAGCGCCATTTCGGACAGGCCGCCGTACTGGTCGCCAGCGAACAGGTTTTCGCCGTCTTTGGCCAGGGACATGTGTACGTGCATGCCGCTGCCGTTATCGCCGACCAGCGGCTTGGGCATAAAGGTTGCCGTCTTGCCGTAGGCGTGGGCGACATTGTGGACAACGTACTTGTACAGCTGTACTTCGTCAGCCTTCTTGACCAGGGTGTTGAACAGGACGCCAATTTCACACTGGTTGGCCGTGGCAACCTCGTGGTGGTGAACTTCTGTTTGCAGACCCATCTGCTCCATGGTGTCGCACATGGCGGTACGCAGATCGTGTGAAGAATCGACTGGAGGCACGGGGAAGTAGCCGCCCTTGATGCCGGGACGGTGGCCGATGTTGCCGCCTTCGATCTCGTCCTGAGAGGCCCAGAAGCCCTCGTCAGAGTTGACCTCGAAGAAGGTGTTGTCCATGTCGTTGCCCCATTTCACATCGTCGAAGATGAAAAATTCATTTTCAGGGCCGAAGAAAGCGGTGTCGGCAATGCCGGTAGACTTCATGTACTCCTCGGCGCGGTGAGCGATGGAGCGGGGGTCGCGGCCGTAGCCCTGCATGGTCGCAGGCTCGATGATGTCGCAGGTGATGTTCAGGGTAGGCTCCTGAAAGAAGGGATCCATAACCGCCGTACTGGGGTCGGGCATCATAATCATGTCGGACTCGTTAATGCCCTTCCAGCCTTCAATAGAGGAGCCGTCAAACATCTTGCCCTCGGTGAAGAAATCTTCATCAACGGTGTGAGAGGGAACGGTGACATGCTGCTCTTTACCGCGGGTGTCGGTAAAGCGCAGATCGATATAGCGAATGCCATCTTCTTTGATTTGCTTTAAAACGTCAGCTGCTGACATGGTGGTCTCCAATAATATTGCGGATTAAACAGATTGGCCTGTGGCCAAAACTTCTGCCCTGTAATCTGCACAAATTGTGCCAGCTTGCAGAGCCGTGTATTAAGCTCATTCCGCGCCGCGGAATGGTTTATCTTGGTGCATGCCGGCCGCGCTGCACCAAAAAGGCGCGCGCCGCTGCAATGCGCAGGGGCATTGTACACAACTGCGCCATTGTGCATAAGCCCGAATGACATTTCCCGCAGCAAACCCCTCCGCAAATACACCACAACACCGTGGCCGGGTCGCGCTATAATCCGACCTTTATCACAGCATTGAGAACCGCAACCCCATGTCCAAAAGCTACGAAACCCAGGGTCTTATCCACTCCATAGGTGAGACCACCGAGTACGGCAACAACGGCTTTACCAAGCGCGAGTTTGTCATCAAAGTCACCGGCGAAGACGAAAACCCCACCTATCCCAACTATCTGGCTCTGGAGCTGATTAAAGACAAGTGCGCCATTATGGATGACTACGCCGTGGGAGATGGCATTCAAGTGCACTTCAATCTCTCCGGGCGCTTGTGGGCGGGCAATGGCAAGGGCGAGAAATGCTTTACCAGCCTGCAAGCCTGGCGAGTGGAGCGCCTGGGCGAAAACGCATCCCCCGCCGAGCCGCCCAGCTACCCCGAGCCGGGCGACTTTAATGACGATATTCCGTTTTAGCGCTCTGTCTTGTGGTGGCCAACCAAGGCTATCCGCATAGCCTGCAACCCTTTATACTTGCGCACTTTAATTTTATAGATTCGGAACTGCTGGCTTGAGCATGGCGACACAACACGATACCAAAACCTTTCAAGGTCTGATTATGGCCTTGCAGGATTACTGGGCCGCGCAGGGCTGCGTGATTTTGCAACCCTATGATATGGAGATGGGCGCGGGAACGTTTCACCCCGCGACCTTTCTGCGCTCGATTGGCCCCGAGCCGTGGTCAACGGCCTATGTGCAGCCCTCGCGCCGCCCCACGGATGGGCGCTATGGCGAGAACCCCAACCGCCTGCAACACTACTACCAGTATCAGGTAATTTTGAAGCCATCCCCCAGCAATATTCAGGAGCTGTATCTCGGCTCGCTGGAAATGATGGGCATCGACATGCTGACGCACGATATCCGCTTTGTCGAAGACAACTGGGAGTCGCCAACTTTGGGCGCCTGGGGGTTGGGCTGGGAGGTCTGGCTGAACGGCATGGAGGTGACCCAGTTTACCTACTTCCAGCAGGTCGGCGGCCTGGACTGCAAGCCGGTGACGGGGGAGATCACCTACGGTCTGGAGCGCATCGCCATGTATCTGCAAGGCGTGGAGAGCGTCTACGATTTGGTCTGGACGCGCGACCCCGCAGGCAATGTCGTCACTTACGGTGATGTCTTCCACCAGAACGAGGTCGAGCAGTCCACTTACAACTTTGAACACGCCGATACCGACAAGCTGTTCCGCACGTTTGATGAGTGCGAGGAAGTCAGCAACAAACTGATTGAGCAGAACCTGGCCTTGCCCGCCTATGAGCAAGTGCTGCGCGCATCGCACACCTTTAATTTACTGGACGCGCGCCACGCGATTTCCGTGACCGAGCGCCAGCGTTATATCCTGCGCGTGCGCGCCTTGGCGCGTGCCGTTGCCCAAGCCTATTACGATAGCCGCGAAGCGTTGGGCTTCCCGATGTTGAAAGACGTGAATAAATAATGATTAGCCGCAAAGACAAGGAGGGCGCGGAGTAAATAGTTCCCTCTCCCTTTGGGAGAGGGTTAGGGCGAGGGGAGCGGAGTCACAGTGTTGCATTATGCTCAGTGGTTCCGACAACCACCCTCACCCCAGCCCTCTCCCAAGGGGAGAGGGGGCAGAAACTCCGCGCTCTCTATGCCTCTGCTGCAAACACAAACAAGGTTGATAAACCGCTATGACAAAAGATTTACTCATTGAACTGGGCACGGAAGAGCTGCCGCCGAAGGCGCTGAAAACCCTGTCCGATGCCTTTACTGCCAGCCTGGTTGCGCAGCTGGCCGCTGCTGGCATAGCTCACGGCGAGGTCGAGCCGTTTGCCGCGCCGCGCCGTTTGGCGGTGTTGATTAAAGCCACGCCCGACAAGCAGCCCGATCAGATCGTCAAGCGCACCGGGCCTGCGGTACAGGCCGCCTTCGATGCCGAGGGCAAGCCGACCAAAGCCGCCGAAGGCTTTGCCCGCTCCTGCGGGGTTGGCGTGGATGAGGTCTCGCGCATACAGGATGGAAAAGTTGAGAAACTGTACTACGAGCTGACACAGCCCGGTTCCAGCCTGGCCGCATTAGTACCCGCCATGGTGGAAAAAGCCCTGGCCGATTTGCCGATTCCCAAGCGCATGCGCTGGGGCAGTAATGACTACCAATTTGTCCGCCCCGTGCAGTGGTTGTTGATGTTGCACGGCAGCGAGGTGATTGCTGCCGATATTATGGGGCACAAGGCCGGCAACACCTCGCGCGGGCACCGCTTCCACGCCCCGGCGGATATTGTTATCAGCAGCGCCAGCGCCTATGCGGATAGTCTAAAACAGGCCTGTGTTGAGGCCAGCTTTGACAAGCGTCGGCGCAAAATCAAAGCCGAGGTGGCGGCCAAGGCCACCGCGCTGGGCGGTGAGGCGGTTATTGATGACGAGCTGCTGGATGAAGTCACCGCACTGGTCGAGTGGCCAGTGATTATCGCCGGCAACTTTGAGGAGCACTTTCTCGACGTACCCAAGGAAGCGCTGATAAAAACCATGCAGGACAATCAGAAGTACTTCGCCATCCTCGATGCCGAGGGCAAGCTGATGCCGCACTTTATCACCGTTGCCAATATCGACAGCAAAGACCCACAGCAGGTCAGCGCCGGCAACGAGCGGGTGATTCGCCCGCGCTTTGCCGATGCCGAGTTTTTCTGGAATCAGGATCGCAAGCACAAGCTGGAAGACAACAACCAAGCCCTGAAGAACATTGTTTTCCAAAACAAACTGGGCAGCGTATATGACAAGGCCTGCAGGGTATCCGCATTGGCAGGCTTTATCGCCGCCAAGCTGGGCAGCAATGTTGAACACGCGCAGCGCGCAGGCATCTTGTCCAAGGCCGACTTGTCATCAGAAATGGTGCTGGAGTTCGGCAGCATGCAGGGCATCGCCGGGCGTTACTATGCCGCGCACGATGGCGAGCCGGGTGATGTCCCCGCTGCCATTCAGGAGCAGTACAAACCGCTATTTGCGGGTGACAGTCTACCGCAAACGGCCACCGGTCAAGCCGTCTCCCTTGCCGACAAGCTGGATACGCTGGTCGGCATCTGGGCCGCTGGCCAGCACCCCACGGGGGCGAAAGACCCCTTCGCCCTGCGCCGCGCGGCGCTCGGCGTGTTGCGTATCTTGATAGAAGGCGAACTGGAACTGAACCTGCACGAGCTGCTGGAGCAAGCCGCCGTGGCTTACGCCGCCGAGATTGGCGCGGTTGAAAAAGTCCAGGCGGTCTACGACTTCACCATGGATCGCTTGCGCCCGTATCTGGTCGACCACGGCTATACGCCGCAGCAGTTCGAGGCGGTGCTGGCGGTTAATCCCGCCAGCCCCCTGAACTTTACCCAGCGCATCAGCGCGGTGCAGACGTTCTCGGCCATGGCGCAGGCGGATAGCCTGTCTGCGGCCAACAAGCGTATTCGCAATATACTGAAAAAAGTCGCAGGTGAGGTATCTGAGCAAGTGGACAGCAGCTTGTTTCAGGCAGCTCAGGAGCAAGCACTGGCCGATGCTATCGCTGCGCAGGAAATAGCGATTGCGCCGATGCTCGCCGCTGGTGAATACGACAAGGTGCTGGCCAGCCTCGCCACACTCAAAGAGACCGTCGATGCTTTCTTCGATAACGTGATGGTGATGGCCGAAGACGAGGCGCTCAAGCACAACCGCATAGCCCTGCTGGCGCAGTTGCGCGCAATGTTCTTGCAGGTCGCAGACCTTTCCCAGTTGCAGAATTAGTATGGGCAAAAAATTTATTATCCTCGACCGCGATGGCGTCATTAACGAGGACTCTGATGACTATATAAAGTCCGCCGAGGAGTGGTACCCCATTCCCGGCAGTCTGGAGGCGATCGCCAAACTCAAGCAGGCGGGTTACACCGTGGTTGTCGCCACCAACCAGTCCGGTATTGGTCGCGGCTTATTCAGTTTCGAAGATTTTGAAGACATCTGCGAAAAGATGGACGTGCTGCTGGATCAGGCCGGAGGCTATGTGGACGGCATCTTCCTGTGCCCCCACGCGCCTGATGATAACTGTGATTGCCGCAAGCCCCTGCCGGGGCTGTTCGAGCAAATCGCCGAGGAGTTTGCTGTGGACTTGACTGGCGTGCCCGTCGTCGGCGACTCGCTGCGCGACTTGCAGGCCGGTCAGGCCGTGGGCTGTACCCCGTATCTGCTTAAAACCGGCAAGGGCCAGCGCACCCTGGAGCGCGGCGAAGGGCTTGACGGCGTAGCCGTATTTGAGGATCTCGCCAGCTTTGTGGATGCCTGTCTGGCATAGCACTGAGAGGGGGTGTTGCTGGCCTATCCGCATTTATGTTTCTTGCCATGCTAAACTTCTTGCATCCTGTGCTTGTGAACCGCACTGCCTCTCTGCGCAAGCATGCAAGGTGGTCATGCTATATTTAACACTAATATCTCTTTTGGCAACCTGCCGCCCATCGTCATAAAGGTAATATCATGCAACACTCATTGCGTACTCTTGGTTTCCTGCTCGTTGCCTTGGCTCTGCCAGGTTTTTTGAGCCAAGCTCAGGCTCACACGGCCTCCACCATTAGTGCCGAGGCATCCAACCCTGAGCAAATGGGCTGGATGGTTGGTTTTCCGCCACCACCAGAGAAGTTAATCATGCAGCCGGAGTCTGATTTTTTCAGTTTCCCCAAGCTGCGCTGGACGGTATGCCATATCCGGGAGTTGATGCCAACCAAGCAAGTCAGCAGGGGCATAGGCGCACCCGCACCACTGGAATATGCCATTGATAAAGGTATAGACAACGTAACCTTTACCCCTATAAATGGCCGCAAGCCGATGACTTGGCAAGCTTCCCTGGCGGCCAATTATACCGATGGCATACTGGTACTGCACAAGGGGCGGGTTGTGTATGAAAAATACCCCGGCTGCCTTGACGAGTTGGGCAAACATGCGGCCATGTCGATGACAAAGTCCGTTACTGGTCTTTTGGCAGAAGCGTTGGTGGCCGAAGGTCAGCTCGATGAAACTGCACTGGTTGCTTCAATTATTCCCGAGCTAAAAAACAGCGCCTTTGGCAGTGCAACCGTACGCCAGGTCATGGATATGACCACTGCCCTTGACTACAGCGAAGATTACGCAGACCCCAAGGCCGACATCTGGATTTACTCGAAGGCAGCCAACCCGCTGCCCAAGGCCAAGGGTTACAAGGGGCCTGACGGCTATTTTGAGTATCTGCAAACTGTCGGACAGGATGGCACGCACGGCGAGGTGTTTGGCTATAAAACCATCAACTCGGACGTACTGGGGTGGTTGATTTCAAGAGTCACGGGGCAGGATTTAACCAGCCTGCTATCCACACGTATTTGGCGCAAAATGGGTGCCGAACAAGACGGCTACATGACGGTAGATGCCAAGGGAACTCCCTTTGCAGGTGGCGGATTGAGTGCAAGCATGCGTGATTTGGGGCGCTTCGGACAGCTTGTGCTCAATGGCGGCAAGATTGGCGGGCAGCAATTATTACCGCAGCGAGCCATAGCAAATATCCAGGCGGGTGGCGATAAAAAAGCATTCGCCAGAGCCAATTACAAGACCCTGAAAGGTGGCAGCTACCGCAGCATGTGGTGGATTTTTCATAATCCGCACGGTGCCTTTGCCGCACGCGGTGTACATGGGCAAACTATATATATAGACCCCACTGCAGAGATGGTTATCGTTCGCTTCGCCTCACACCCCTCAGCCAAGAACGCAAAGATTGACCCCACCTCACTGCCCGCCTATCAAGCTGTAGCTGAATACTTAATGCAGCAGGATGATAAACAAGGGCGGCCACAGTAACTGTTGCGCCCCAGTTTAACCACTAGAAGGCGAGCCTCATAATGAGGCTCGCCTGATTGCGAAAGCTCTGGTCAAGCCCTGAACTGGGCTATCCGCATTAAATAAAATCAACAACTCATGCTATGCGGATAGTCTGGAAGCCGACTTATTTAGATTAATGGCTTTCCGTTTTGCTCGCCAGGGTAAAGCAGACCATGCCATCCAGATTGCTCTCCAGCACCAGCTCGTAGCCTTGGTGTTTGGCCAGGGCGAAGGCCTGATACAGGCCAACCCCCAAGCCCTGCTCCGATTGCACCGGCTCGCTCATAAGGTACTGCGCCTTGTCCGCGGGTACGCAATAGCCGGTGTCGCTGACACTGAACACAATGCCATCGGCATTCGATACCAGCTGGGCTTGAATGGCAATATCGCGGTCGTGCAGGCGCTTGGCGCGGGCGTTTTCCAGCAGGTTTTCCGAGACGGTATTAAACATCTCGGCGGGGATTTGCCGATCCAGCTCAATCTCCGCGTGCAGCCCGATATTGCGACCCTGATAGCGCTGCTGCAAATCCAGCCACCACTGGCTCAGATACACACCGCTGTCGCGATGATTGCTGCGCGGCTCGGTGAGCTTGCGCAGCGTGGTTTCCAGTCGCTCGCTCATGGTCGGCAGCTGGCGCATAAACAGGGCGTGAAAGGCGGCGGGGTCGCTGGTGTTTTCACCCGCTGCCGACAGGGTTTTCATGCCCTGCAGCAGGTTTTTGATATCGTGGGTCAGGCGCGCGCCGGTCTCGTACACCGCCTGTACATGGGCGCGGTGCGCCAGCGAGCGCTCGCGTTTAATCGAGTGGTAGAAGTGGGTGATGATATTGGTCAGCAGCCGCGCGTGCATCGCCAGTGCACCGTGAATCGGCTGCCGGGCATAGAGCCGGATGCTGATATCGGCAATTTCAATATCCAGCTGGTGCGACGCGGTCTCGCCCAACTCGCCACTGCCCGATGCCGCGCGCCAGTGGATACCGGTCAGCCACTCCATTTTGTTCATCTCGGTAAAGCTGAGCTCCAGGTACTGCCCCGGTGACTGCGTGGTTTTGGCCAGCGCAGAAAATTTCAGCAGCAGGCTTTCAAACGGCGAGCCGAGCACCAGCAAATAGCGATTCCACAAAAAGGACAGCGCCGTGGTGCCCGAAAACAGCTTCCAAATCAGGTTGAGAAAGACCAAAAACAGGCCGGCGCTGAAGGTGCTGGCGAGCAGGGCGCTAAAATAATTGCCGTGCTGGTACAGCACAAACAGCACCGTGCCCATTGCTGTAGTCGTCACCACCTGAAAAAAAATCAGAGAGATAAGAATATCCATCTGTCGCAAGGTGTCGTGCGTGTATTGCGGCGGCAGACAGGCCAGCAGCAACAGGGCGGCGGCGAGGATATAAAACAATATGTGGCGCACGTCACTTGCTGCGGCCAAATCAAAGCTGCCCGGCAGGGTGTAAATAAACAATGTGCTGAGCAAGAACACAATGGCCAGCCCCTGGGCAAAAATATCGCGCCGTTGTTTGAATGGCTCGGCGGCGAGCAGGCTGGCGACCAGGACAATCCACAGTGATAACACCGGCAAGCTGGCCGCGCCCACAACGACAGCTCCGCTCAGCAGCAGCAAACCGCTGGACTTGAACGAGAGCTGCAACTGCCCCAGCCAGAAGGGGTGCCATGTGACAAACAGCAAGACATGCAGCAGCAGTACTACTCGCTCCCAGGGGGCAGGCAGGTAGCCCGCGCTAACCAGCAGCAGGGGCAGCAAGGCCAGCGCCAGCAGCACATTGCGCGCTCTGGAGCGGTACAGCTGCGTCAGGGCAAAATTAACTCGCGATAACATGGAATTCTCTTGGTTAACCCCCTCTCCCTCTGGGAGAGGGTTGGGGTGAGGGAGGTAAATCAATAACTTACACTATGCGGATAGCCTGTGGAAGCACCTGTTCAGAGCTTGTTCAACTACCGGCAAAGTCAGCCTGCCGCCAGGCTTCAAATACGGCAATCGCCACCGAGTTGGACAGATTAAAACTGCGCCGCTCGGGCAGCATGGGAATGCGGACACGCTGTGCCTCGGGCAGGGAGTGAAGCAGCTCGCCGGGCAGGCCGCGGCTCTCCGGGCCAAACAGCAGTACATCGCCGGGCTGGTATTGCACATCAGTATGGCGCTGGCTGGCCGTGGTGGTAAAGGCAAACACCCGCTGCTCGGCGCGCAGCGTAGCGAGAAAATCGGCAAAGCTGTCGTGCACTTGCAGGCGGGCGAACTCGTGGTAATCCAGCCCCGCGCGGCGCAGGCGCTTGTCGTCCAGCTCGAAGGCGCAGGGCTTGATCAAATGCAGCTGGCAGCCCGTATTGGCACTTAAACGGATGATATTACCCGTATTGGGTGGAATTTCCGGTTGAAATAAGGCAATGTCAAACACAGGTAACCTCTGCACTTTTTGTGGCTGGCTTTTTTGCCCGGAAAGCGTGAAAATTCTGCCCGAGTCGGCGCAGCGGTTTCACGCCGAGGCAAACGCAAGAATAAAACATCACCGGGCAGATAACTACTGGCTATGTATCTCGAACACTTTCAATTAACCGCTCCACCCTTCGCCCTGTCGCCCGACCCGCGCTATTTTTTTAAAGGCGCCAAATACGGCAAGCTGCTGAGCGTGTTGAGTGACCGCTTGCAGCAGAACAGCCTGTGTCTTTTGCAGGGGCCCAGAGGGGTTGGCAAAACCACGGTTATCGGCCAGCTGCGCCAGCGCCTCGGGCGCAGCAGCAAGGTGATTCGCCTGATGAACCCGGAGATGTCGGCAGAGCAGGTGGCCAACCACCTGCTGCGCGAGCTGGGCAGTAGTGACCAGGCCATCACCCTGCGTCTGGCCAGACTGTATCTGAAGCGCTGGCTGGCTGAAACAGCCGATCCTGCGCATCGTATCACCATCATTGTCGAAAATGCCGACACCCTGCCCGGCGAGAGCGTGCAGTTATTGCAAGATTTGGTGCGCAGCCCGGCTGCGGGTGATAACGGGTGCAGCGTGCTGCTGAGCGGCAGCTTGAATTTGCAGAGCCGTCTGGAGGCGCTCGGTGAGTGCCAGGCCGCTCCCTGCTACACCCTGCAAGCACTGAATGACAAGGAGGTGCACGAATACCTCAACTTTCGCGCCAGCCGCGTTGGCCACTACCCCGGTACCGCTCTGTTTACCCAGGATGTCAGTCAGCGCATCGCCGAACTCGGCCAGGGCATTCCGCGCAATATTCACCTGCTCGCAGACAAGGCCTTGAGCGCGGCGTTTCAGGCGCAGGCCAGCGTGCCGGGGCTGGAGCACCTGGCCACAACCGATATTGCCGACACCGATATTGCAGAAACAGCAGCGCCCGCCAGGGCTGATCACCAGCATTGGTGGCTGGTTGCCCTTTGTCTGGTGGTGTCTGCCTTGCTGTACTTTATTGAATCAGACCTCAGGCCAGAGTCTGTCGCCAGCGCTGAGCCTGCTGCAGCGCCAACTGCATCTGCAATAACTGCGCCGAGCTCGCCACCTGAGGTCTCGCCCGCACCTGCCAGCAGCAATGCGGATAGTCTCACCGCAGGTACTTCTGAGCAGCGCAAGCGCGATATACCGCCAGGCTCGGAACCCGTAGCAGAGCTGAAGCCCGCACCAGAACCAGAGCCGATTCCGCAGCCGATTCAGCAGCCAGCACCTGATGTCCCCGCCTCGGCGCTGGCGCGCAGCCAGCAAAACCTGGTGCACTGGTTAGCCCATGCCCCCGCCGATGCCGCGACCATTCAATTGCTGCTGGTCAGGGGGGGCAATCACAGCCGGGTCAATCAATATCTGGAGGCACTCGGTGAGCAGCTCGACCCCGAGCAGTTGATGGTCTACAGCAGTGTGCGCGCCGACGGCGCCTATTACGGGGTGCTCTATCAGCAGTTTGCCAACCGCATGGAAGCCTATCGACACAAGGCGCAGCTACCCGCCGCGCTGCAACGACTCGGCCCCTTTATCACCCGCACGGCCAAGGGCATCAAGGACGAACAGGGGCAGTTCTGACCAAGCCCCTGCGTCATGGGGCAAGCTAAAAACAGACTGGTTAAGAGCTTGCTCTACAGACTATCCGCATAAGCCTCCCTGTTATGCGGAAACTAGCTACATCCGTGTAGCATGTCCGCATACCATGGAAGCTTATGCGGATAGTCCAGAAATGGCTTACTCCGCGATAGAGAAGCGCATCCCCGATTTGTAGAGCTGTGCGGCACGCTCGCCCTGACCCAGGCCGTCCAGCATATCCGCAAGCTCGTAGTAGGCTTGCAGGCTGGGGGCAATTTCGATGGATTGCAGGTAGTGCTCTTCAGCCTTGCCCCAGAGTTGCTCGTTGCGGCACAGGCGCGCCAGCGCCAGCACCAGCGCCGGGCTGTCGGCGTGTTTGGCCTGCCAGCGCTCGCACTGCGCCAGCAGGCGATCGTTGTTATCCAGCTGCAACTGGCCGTACAGGGTAATCAGGTTTTCATCCCAGTGCTTGTTCAGCGCCTCGCGCAGC
>PDWJ01002844.1_pt1 | contig 17445 bp, 19 predicted proteins | sample 1430881 | NCBI WGS metagenome assembly PDWJ01 (sample SAMN01162460, study PRJNA174530) | Oral metagenome, whole genome shotgun sequencing project. | biome: Marine environment; feature: Marine mammal; material: Swab sample of the gingival sulcus; isolation source: swab sample of gingival sulcus...
CAAAAAATTCGTTATTGGCAAGAGGATCAGTTGCACCACATAACACAACCAGTTCATCGCAAAACCATGGCCGCCAGGAAAGTTCATCGCTTGCGGAGATCTTGCCTTCAACAAAGCCAACGTCCATTTTTTTCGAAAAAACCAGTTTTTCTGCGGACTTGGTATTATAAACAAGCAGATTGACATGGACTCCGGGATGGGCTTTTTTGAATGCGCCAACCAGATAGGGCATAATGTAGTTTCCAAGGGTTGTACTGGCAACAACATTAATTTCCCCTTCGAGAGACTGCCCCCTTTCCGTCATCTCGATCTGGATATCACCGACCTTGGAAGTGACATCTTTTGCCTGCGGAAGCAGATATCTTCCCCGCTCATTGAGAAGAAGACTGCGGCCGTGTCGATCAAAAAGCGGCCCGCCCAACTGGTTTTCCAGCTCGGCAAGCGCCATGCTCACAGCAGATTGAGTAACAAACAGTTTCCTGCTCGCTTTTGTGACTTGCGCAGTTTCAGCAACAGCAATGAATATCTCAAGCTGTCGAAGAGTAATAGCCATTTTATACCCCGTTTCACTTCAAGAAATTTTCAGATATTTTTCCGGCAGTTAGTTACTATAGCAAGCCTGAAAAGATTCTCAACATCTTTCTCCTGATCACTCCTTGCAAATCGAAGGAGCCGAAGAATCCAGAAAAGAATTGAAACAGCGAAAAGCGCAAAGATTTTTAGGTTGACACCACACCAACAATTGAATATGATCCTCTCGGCAGATATACGCTGGCCTTGCATTTTGTGCAATGTTTGAACAATAAGCATATTCATCGCTTTATTGCAACCAATAACACAACCATATACGGCAAGGAAATTAATGGAACCACAAACAGCTGCATTCCTTTATCATGAACAGGTACTCTGGATATCGGGGTTCGTGCTTGGAGGGCTGGTATTTGCCCTCGGCCCCATCGCCATTGTCTATCTGTTCATGCCCGGGAAAACCCGTAATCTGGTAGGGAAAACCAGACAACTCATCGAATGTGGAATGGATCCGATCGGGGAGAGCTGGATTCGTTACAATGTGATATTTTACCTCTACGCTCTTATTTTCCTTGCTTTTGATGTTGATGTTCTCTTTCTTTTTCCTGTGGTACAGGCCTATAACGATACGCTGTTTGCCTCGTCCTACCGGGATTTTGTCGAAATTGTTCTGTTTGTTGGCATTCTCAGTCTTGCCGTTATCTATCCATGGACTAAGGGAGTTTTCAAGTGGGAAAGGAAACAGTACCGGAATCGATAGTGCAACTGGCTATCGCTGATGATATTATTAATATCAGCCGCGCAAATTCGCTCTGGCCTCTCACCTTCGGAATAGCCTGCTGCGCCATTGAAATGATGGCGACAGGCGGGTCACGATTTGATATGTCCCGATTTGGCGCCGAAGTTTTTCGTCCTTCCGCCAGACAGAGTGATGTCCTGATTATTGCCGGAACAATTACCAAGAAAATGCAGCCGGGAATCAAGACTCTCTACGACCAGATGCCGGAACCGAAATGGGTCATGGCTCTCGGCAACTGCGCGATTTCCGGAGGACCTTTTGCCTTTGAAGGGCAGTACAACATCATCCTCGGTGCCGATCAGTTTCTGCCGGTGGATATCTATGTGCCTGGCTGTCCTCCCCGTCCGGAAGCACTGCTGCAGGGCATAATTCAGCTGGAAGAGCTGGTTTCCGGCTGGAAACGGTTTAAAGATCCGGAAAAGGCCCGACTCAATCAACGCAACATTACCACCGGGAAAAGAGAACAAGAAAGCGAAAGGAGCCAAAAGTCATGATCTGTGAAAAGACTCGGAACGCTCTGGAGAAACTCTTTCTTTCTGAAGAGCAAATCGCCCAGGAAGAAAATCAAGAAGAGGGCACTGAACAGGAAACTGATAAAAAGATAGCGGAGAAAAAAGACCAGCCCCGTACAAACGGTGTCATTATTACTGACTATAAGACCTGTGGTTATCATCTTGATGTTCAGCTGTCCCCGGAACAGCTTGTTGATGCAGTGAAAATCATCGACCAAAATGATTTTTTCATTGAATCGATTACCGGTGTTGACTGGATCGCAGAGAATCAGCTGGAAGTAATCTATGATTTCAGCCGTTACGATTTTGATCTGTGCCGGGTGGTCATCCGTACCAGAACAGACCGTAATAATGCCAGTATTCCGAGTATCACAGCTATTTACAACGGGGCGAACTGGCACGAAAGGGAGACCGCAGAATTTTTTGGCATCGATTTTACCGGTCATCCTCATCTGGTTCCGCTGTTGCTCCCTGAAGATGCTGATTATCACCCTCTGCGAAAGGATTTCACGGTATGAACCAGCCTGTTACCCTCCGGCCAGATGAAACCTTCATCCTCAACGTTGGCCCGCAACACCCTGCGACCCACGGCGTTTTGAGAGTGAAGATGGAGATGGATGGAGAATATATCGTCAACGCGGAAACCGTTATTGGCTATATCCACCGGATGCACGAAAAAATGGGGGAGGTCAAGCCTTATCCGCAGTTTCTGATGAACCTGAGCCGTATGGACTATCTTGGTGCCATGGGATATTGCCACGGGCACGCGCTTTGCGTCGAGAAAGCGGCAGGAATTGAGGTGCCCGAACGCGCCGAATATATCCGGGTACTGATGGTCGAATTAAACCGTATCGCCTCCCATCTCGTCTGGTTGGGCGCCTTTGTTATGGATCTTGGCGGATTTACTCCGCTGCTTTATGGATTTCAGGACAGAGAACATATCCTTGACATGATGGAACGTATCACCGGTGCCCGGCTTACTTACTGCTATATCCGTTTTGGTGGAGTCTGCCGGGATATTGATGATCAATTTATCCAATCAGCCCGCGACTTCATTCCCTATATGCGGAAATCGCTCGCGAAATATGAAAAACTGGTCACCGGAAATATTATTTTCAAGAAACGCCTCGAGGGAATTGGCCATATTTCTAAAGAAATGTGCAGAAAATATGGTGCTTCCAGTGGAGTTGCCCGAGGTTCCGGGATCAATTTCGACGTACGAAGAAACGAACCCTATTCTGTCTATCCAGAACTTGACTTCAAGATTCCGGTTTACCAAGAATGTGATAATATGGCCCGCTATCTGGTGAGAATGGAAGAGATGGAGCAGTCGTTACGTATCATAGAACAGATTCTCGACCGCCTCCCCGATGGTCCGGTGATGCCCAAAAAAGTTCCCAAACTTATCAAACCACCCAAGGGCGACTATTACCAGGCAGTGGAAACGGCACGGGGAACGTTTGGCGTTCGGCTGGTAAGCACTGGCGACAAGATCCCCTGGCGACTGAAACTGCGTTCTCCCACCTACTCGAATATGCATCTGTTCGATGAAGCCTGCAAGGGCATGCTGCTGATGGATGCGATGGCGATGATGGGAACACTTGATCTTGTCATTCCGGAGATAGACCGGTAAGAGGAAGATTATGAGCTTATTACTCCACATTACTGTCGCGGTTATTATTGCTCTCGCCTTTGTCGCACTGAACGCGGCCTATCTTGTCTGGGCGGAACGGCGCGGCGCGGGTATCATTCAACGCAGACCCGGACCGAATATCAATGGTCCCTTTGGTCTGCTGCAGCCACCGCTTGATGGAATCAAGCTGATGGCCAAACAGATCCTCATCCCGGGCGGCGCGGACAAGATTCTCTTTATCACCGCACCAGTGCTGGTGATGTGCCCGGCAATCATGAGTTTTGTCACCCTGCCCTACAGCGAATGGATCCAGGCCCAGAATATAAACGTCGGTTTGCTGATGGTGTTTGCCTTTGCCTCAATGGGGACCATGGGTATCGTCTTTGCCGGCTGGTCAGCACGAAACAAGTATGCGCTTATGGCTTCTGTTCGTGCCGTTTCCCAGGCGGTAGCCTATGAAATTCCGATGCTTGTCACTGCTCTGACCATCGTCCTTATGGCGGGGACCACCAATCTGGGAGAAATTGTCAATCAACAGTCGGCAAATATCCTCCACTGGAATATCTTCCCGCTGCTTGGCAATTCCCATAACCTGCTTATGCCCTTTTCCTTTCTGATCTTTTTCGTCTGCAGTCTAGCGGAAACCAACCGGGCGCCTTTTGACCTCGGCGAGGCGGAAGGAGAACTGGTTGCAGGGTTTCATATTGAGTATGGCTCAATGGGTTTTGGTCTCTTTTTTATGGGGGAGTATGCCAATATCGTTATTGGCGCGACTCTTACCACCATCTTTTTCCTGGGCGGATGGGCCTGTCCATTCGGTCTTTTCCCGGGAGTCTGGTGGTTTTTGATCAAACTCTACCTGTTGATCGCAACCATTATCTGGATTCGCTGGACCTTCCCCAGAACAACGATTTATGGCCTTTTGAATCTCAGCTGGAAAATCCTTATTCCGCTTTCCCTCTTCAATCTGCTTTTCACGGCAGGATTGCTTAAGGTGTTCTCATGATCAGCTATTTCCGTGAAATATTCAGCGGTCTCTACAGCCTCCTTGTCGGAATGAGAATAACCTTCCAGGAGGCGTTTTCTCCAAAGGTGACTGTCTCTTACCCTTTTGAGACCCTTGAGATGTGTGAACACTATCGAGGCCATGTCGAGCTCATCGAAAACGAAGAAGGGGAACCCAGATGTGTGGTCTGTATGGCTTGTCAGCGGGCCTGCCCTTCAGATTGCATCTCTCTTACCGGAGGAAAACCTGAAGGCGCGAAAAAGAAGGTTCTCACCAGCTATCTCCTTGACTTTACCAAATGTTCCCTCTGCGGCTCATGCGTTGAAGCATGCAACTTCAAGGCCCTCGAACACTCCAGAGAATACAACCTGGCAAGCCGTAACAAGGAAGATTTTCATTTTGATTTACTAGAACGTTTACGAGAGAGGAATACATGAACCCTGTTCTCAATACATCTCCGGCTCTCTTTTCTGTTGAGGGGATGGTTGGAGTGGTTTTTCTGGTCTCGATCGGGATGACCCTCGGCGGAGGCCTACTGGTATGCACGGCACCGCGAATTGTGCGGGCCGTTGCCGGTCTTATCGTCTGCTTTGTCGGGGTGGCGGGACTCTACTTCTTCCTCAACTCTCCTTTTGTGTCGATGATGCAGATTCTCATCTATGTCGGGGCCGTTGCCATCACCATCTCTTTTGCCATTATGCTCGCATCCCCGGAAGAGAAACTTGCCAGCACAAAACGCGGTCCCATCGCCGGACCTCTTGGTATGGGAACAGCAATTTTGCTCGCGTTCAGCCTGTCAATTTTCAGCCTGCGAACCAACTGGCAACCACAGCCAAAAATCAACAACGGCTCGATGAAAGAGATCGGGCTGCAATTGCTTACCACCCATTCCATGGTTTTTGAGCTGATCTCGGTAATACTGCTCGTTGCGATTCTTGGCGCTCTGATCATAGCCCAGACAAGGAGGGAGGATTCATGACCATTCTTGGACTGTATAATCAGCTGGACTGCTTTCTCATCCTCGGAGCGCTTCTTTTTGCCATGGGCATTTACGGAGTCCTTGCCCAGCAATCCTTTATCGGGATGCTTGTTTCCGCGGAAATGATTCTGGTCGGAGCATCGGTCAACTTCATGGCCTTTAACCGATTTCTTGCACCTGATCCGGTTACCGGTCAGGTCTTTACCCTGTTCATCATGGCCATTGCCGCGGCAGAGGCGGCCATTGGCCTGAGTATCGTCATCGCCATCTACCGACATTACAATTCGATAGACGCGGAAGATGCTGTTCAACTCAAAGGTTAAGGAGCTGCCGGATGGATTATTCACTACTCTTGGCCCTGTTTATTCCCCTTGCCGGTTCAGTGGGAGTACTGCTCAACGGCAGCAGGGAAAACGTAAGGGAAGCAATCTCCAGCGTTTCTTCCGTTCTACTGCTGATTGTCGTTGCCGGGATGATTCCTTCTGTTCTCGATGGCAAAATGCTGCAGCTGACCCTTTTTACCATTCTGCCCAAACTGACTGTTAGTCTGCGGGCAGACGCGATGTCAATGATCTTCGCGCTAGTCGCCTCGTCACTGTGGACAATCGCGGTCTACTATTCAATGGGGTATATGCGTGGTCTGCATGAACACGCCCAGACCCGTTTTAATGCCTGCTTTGCGCTGGCAATCTTTGGTGCAATCGGTGTCGCCTTTTCCGACAACCTTTTTACGATGTATCTCTTTTACGAGATTGTCTCGATCTGTACCTATCCCCTGGTGGCCCATCATCAGGACAGTGAAGGTTATAACGGCGCCCGGAAATATATCATCTATCTGACAACAACGGCAAAACTCTTTCTGCTGCCGGCAATCATTCTTATCTATGTATTGACCGGAACACTTGATTTCGCGACAACCTCCAGTACCGGAATCTTTTCACCAGCGCTCAACAGCACCCTGGTGACCATGCTCTATATTTTCTGTATTCTCGGCTTTGCCAAAAACGGAGTCATGCCGCTGCATCACTGGCTTCCAGGGGCAATGGTAGCGCCAACACCAGTCTCCGCTCTTCTTCACGCAGTGGCGGTAGTCAAGGTCGGGGTTTTCTGCACGACACGAACCATGCTGTATACTTTTGGCACCGATCTGATGTCAGCGCTTAATCTCGGAATTCCAACAGCCTGGTTCGTCAGCTTCACCATCTTGACCGCTTCGGTTATCGCCCTGACCAAAGATAATCTGAAAGCACGGCTTGCCTACTCGACTGTCAGCCAGCTCTCCTATATTATTCTCGGGGTAGCGTTGCTGACTGTGCCGGGAATCCAGGGTGGACTTATCCATATCGTCAATCACGCCTTTTCAAAGATCACCCTCTTCTTTTGCGCAGGCGCGATATTTGTGGTCACCCAGAAAAAATATATCTCAGAACTTGACGGCCTGGGCAGGGCAATGCCCTTTACCTTCGGCGCATTTTTTATCGCCTCGCTGAGCATGATCGGCGCGCCACCGGCAGCCGGTTTTATCACCAAATGGGATCTGCTTGTCGGCGCGATAGATGCCCAACAGACGGGAATACTGCTGGTACTGATTGCCAGTACCTTGCTCAACGCGGCCTATTTCCTGCCGGTTACCTATCGGGCATTCTTTGTCAAGCCTCCGACAGGAGTGGTGTATAACAGGATCAAAGAGGCCCCACCGGCGATGCTGATCCCGATCCTGATAGCATCAACAATCTCGATAATCATTGGGATTTTTCCTGATTTCATGTTGCAATTTGTCAAAGCGGTGACAGGATGATAGTGAAATATATTGATTTTCTGAAAAATAAATCGCAACTGGCTAAAATCTGCGGCTTTATTTTCGCTGTTTTAGTCGTGCTATGGTCAATCTTTTTTGTCGACCATGAAAAGAGCCATTTCAGCCTGGAGAACTTTCCCGGTTTCTGGACACTTTTTACCCTTTTTTCCTGTCTGGTCATTGTGTTCTTTGCAAAGATCTATGGCAGCCTCGGTATTAAACAGGAGGAGGATTATTATGACAAGTAGCTTTATCCATCCCTCACTGTTGCTGATCCTGGGGGCAATGGTGCTGCCACTTATCAAGGAGTACTGGCGGAAACTCTTTCTGGTTACAGTTTCAATTCTGGTCTTTGTTGACGTCATCTACATCAACAACTATCACGGCATCCATGGCGTTGTCGAATTTATGGATGAGTGGACACTGGTCTTTGGCCGGGTCGACAATTTATCGTCTATTTTCGGCTTTATCATGGCATTGATGTGCATTATCGGCACCATCTACAGTCTTCATATCAAAAATGTCTGGCAACAGGTTGCCGCCTGGTTCTATGTGGCGGGAAGTCTTGGTGCAATCTACTGCGGGGACTATCTTACTCTCTTTTTGTTCTGGGAGATGATGGCCTTTGCCTCGACCTTTTTGATCTGGTTTAATCCGGAAAAAGGAGCATTGCAGGCAGGATATCGTTATCTGCTGATCCACACCTTTGGAGGTGTACTGTTGCTGCTCGGCTTCGTCCTGCGCTACCAAGCGGTTGGAGATATGGCCTTTGTTCAGCTCGACAGTGAGCATACCCATCTTTATACCTGGCTGATCATGGCGGGTTTAATGCTCAATGCCGCGGTTCCACCGCTTCACTCCTGGCTGCCCGATGCATACTCGAAGGCAACGGTTGCTGGTGCCGTCTTTATGTGCGCCTTTACCACCAAAACTGCGGTCTATACCCTGGCCCGAACCTTTGCCGGATTTGAAATTCTTATTGTCCTTGGGGTCATAATGGCCATTTGGGGAATTGTCTATGCAATAATGGAAAATGATATCCGGCGGCTGCTTGCCTGGGAAATTGTCAGCCAGGTGGGTTATATGGTTACCGGAGTCGGAATAGGAACAGCCCTCGCCATCAACGGCACCTGCGCTCATGCCTTTGCTCATATTCTCTACAAGAGCCTACTCTTTATGGCTGCCGGTGCGGTTGTCCACAGTACCGGGAAAAGCAAGCTGACCGAACTGGGCGGACTCTACCGTAAGATGCCGAAAACTTTACTCTTTCTTTTGGTCGGCAGTGTTTCTGTCTCGGCGTTTCCCCTTTTCTCCGGCTTTGTCTCCAAATCGATGATTATCTCCGCAAGTTTTGAGCATCATCTCATAACTGCGGGTATTCTACTGACCATGGTTTCTGTCGGCACCTTCTTTGTCGCCGGCCTTCGCCTGCCCTGGTTTCTGTTCTTTGGTCAATCACGCTGCACCGAAGAAACAATGGAAAAAGCCCAGGATCCGCCATGGAACATGTCTGTTGCGATGACATGCGCGGCAATTCTTTGCTTTGCTATCGGCAGCTATCTGCCTTTTCTCTATAATATGCTGCCGATGGAAGCGGAATTTCACCCTTATAGCGGTGCTCATCTGGCGGAAACATTACAGATCATCGCCTTTACCACCATTGCCTTTGTCTTTGTCAAGGGCTGGGTAAAACCAACCGCAACGATCAGTCTTGATCTTGATCTGCTCTATCGCAAGGCAGGCAAAGGTTTTCTCTGGCTGGCATCCCATCCGGTTCAGGCGGTTGACGATGCCTGGGGCAAGGTCTATAAAAATGTCGGGCTTGTCTGCCTGATGCGCTCGGCAAAATTCTGGTCGTGGTTTGACTGGAATATCATCGACACCGTTGTTGATGGAACCGCCCGCGCCGTTCTGGGCTTTGGTCGAAGAGTCGTTCTCGGTCTGCAGAAGGGCCAGATCCAGCAGACTCTTTTTTTCACCGTCACTGTTGCGGCAATGCTGCTCGCTGCTTATGTCTGGTTCTAAGGGTTACCCCAAAAACAGGATAAAGCTGCGAACTGATTTTGAACATTTGAAGGATCACAGGTAATGGACCAACTACTGCTCACCTCTGGATTTCCCCTGTTAAGCGTGCTGATATTTCTGCCGCTGTTGGGAGCCTTTGCTCTTCTTTTTATCCGTAACGAAGAGCAATGTCGCAGGGCCACCCTGCTGATCACTGCCGTTGTCGCCCTGCTCTCCTTAAAACTGATTGCTGATTTTGATCAAACTACTGCCAGGTTTCAGTTCGTCGAGTTTTATCCCTGGATCAAGGCCTTCAATATCAACTATATTGTCGGTATTGACGGAATCTCACTGCTATTGCTGCTACTGACCACCCTGATCATGCCATTTTGCGTGCTTGCTTCCTGGACCTATATCAAAAAACGGGTCAAGGCCTTTATGATATGCCTGCTCATTATGGAAACAGCAATGGTCGGCGTCTTCGCGGCACTTGACTTTGTCCTTTTCTATGTCCTCTGGGAGGCGATGCTGATTCCGATGTATCTGCTGATCGGTATCTGGGGCGGCCCCCGCAAGATATACGCCTCAATCAAGTTTTTCCTCTACACTCTTGCCGGATCAATGATGATGCTGGTTGCCATTATCTGGCTCTACAATGCCAACGGGTACAGCTTTTTTATTCCCGACATGATGTGGCAGCATTATCCGCTTACCGCCCAGATCTATCTCTTTCTTGCGTTTTTTCTGGCCTTTGCCATCAAGGTGCCAATGTTCCCCTTTCATACCTGGCTGCCGGCAGCGCATGTTGAAGCGCCAACCGCCGGCTCGGTCATCCTTGCCAGTGTTCTCCTGAAAATGGGGACCTACGGATTTCTGCGTTTCGCGTTGCCCATCACCCCGGAAGCAACGATTGTCTTTATGCCCTGGATGCTCTGGCTTTCCATCGCCGGAATTATCTATGGCGGCTTCACCGCACTTGCCCAGTCGGATATGAAAAAACTGATTGCATATTCGTCGGTCGGACATATGGGTTTTGTCACCCTCGGCCTGTTTGCGCTCAACAGTGACGGGGTGGAAGGCTCAATTCTGCAAATGCTCAACCACGGAGTAACTACCGGAGCGCTTTTTCTTTCGGTAGGAATGATCTATGAACGTACCCACAGCCGAGAGCTGGAGTCAGCGACAGGTATCGGTAAATATATGCCGATTTTCATTACCTTTCTGACATTTTTTTCTCTTGCTGCCTTTGCCTTCCCGGGAACAAACGGCTTTGTCGGCGAATTTATGATTTTAACAGGCGCCTTTCACCACAGTACCTCCCAGGGAGAGTTCCCCTGGCTGGCATTGGCGGCTATTCCCGGAGCCGTTCTGGCGGCAGCCTATATGTTGCGAATGCTCCAGAAAATTATCTGGGGAAAAGAAAAAAATCCGGACCACAGCTGGCTCAAAGAACATGATCTCAATCTCAGGGAAATTATCACCCTTGCGCCATTTTTGATTTTTATTTTCTGGATAGGGCTTGCTCCACAGCCTTTTCTCAACATAATGCACCACAGTGTCAATGAACTGTTGCAACACTTCTCCGCCCATCAGGCAGATGTGGCGGCCGTTGCCGGAACTGTTTTGAACTGATTTTTTTCAACCTCAAGAAGGTTTCACGATGCTTTTTCTTCCTGAATTATCATTACTCCTGGCCGGGCTGGTACTTTTCTGCGTAAGTCTGGGCAAGTTTTCTCCCAGGGCGACGAAAAACATCACCAGCTATATAATGCTGCTGACTGTTATCACCACCCTCTCCACCCTGAATTGTTCGGGGACACTGTTTTACGGCGCATTTCAGGTCAATCTTTTTACCCAGCTGATGAAATCCCTTGTCGCCGTCGGAACACTGATAATGCTGCTGTTCAGTAACGCCGACAGTGGTGTGAGAAAGAAGACGCAACCGGAATATTATCTTTTTCTGCTGATGTCTGTTGTTGGACTGATGATGCTGGTATCCAGTACAGAACTGCTGGCAATTTTTGTCTCTCTCGAACTCTCGTCTTTTACCGTCTACCTGATGGTAGCGATGCGTAAGAACGATACCGGCAAAGGGATCCAGAGTGAAGCAGCAATCAAATATCTGCTCTACGGAGTAGTTGCGTCGGGCTTGATGCTGTTTGGAATGAGTTATATCTATGGGCTGACCGGAACCACCAGACTGGCAGAAATAACGCCAATCTTGACAGAGCTTTTTCCTCAGCCTATGGCCGTCATAGCCCTGCTTCTTGTCTTTGCCGGATTTTTTTATAAACTGGCACTTTTCCCCATGCACTTCTGGGTGCCAGATGTCTATGAAGGTGCCGGGAATGAGACCACCGCCTTTATCGCCACCATCCCCAAACTGATTGGTGTTGCTTTGCTTATCAGGCTGACCTTGCTGATCGCCGAACCAAACCAGATGTTAACGATGGTGCTGGGGATTTGCGCAGTGCTGTCGATGTTTTATGGCAACCTTGCAGCACTGGTTCAGAAAGATCTGAAGAGACTGCTTGGTTTTTCAGGAATTGCTCATGCCGGTTTTGCCCTTCTTGCTGTCACCCTGTTTGATCTCCCTGGATATGCGACAGCAATCTACTATATCGCTGGATATATGTTGATGAACCTGGCCTGCTTTCTTGTGGTCTGCACACTGTCAAAGGATGGAAAAAATGTCAGAACTGAAGACGTTACCGGGCTTTACCAGCGAGCTCCGCTGCTTGCCATTACCTTGACCTGCGGTCTGTTTTCTTTGGCTGGAATCCCTCCATTTGTTGGCTTTATGGCAAAATTTACCGTACTGATTGGCGCCCTGCACCAAGGGTATCTGCTCTTTGTGATTCTTGCCGCAATCAACACCGCCATTGCTCTCTTCTATTATCTCTCTATTGTCCGTCTGGCCTATTGTACAGACGATGAAAAGCGGCCGCCGGTCACCACTCCCTGGCATGTCAATCTTCTTGCAATCCTGCTGATTGGTGCCATTATCCTGATGGGAATTATGCCCGGACGTTTTATTGACTATACTGCCGGCGCACTGGCTTACCTGGGATAGGAGTCTGATCAAAAAGACTGCCCTGCTCAATCAATGATTAACTGGGCAGGGTAGCCTTTTTCCTGCCAGCTTCTCTCGGGCATGTTCTTGAACCAGCAGCATGCCGGTATCAGAAGCTCCGGCAGACAGAGATGCGGAGGTAAAGAAATGCAGGATTACGCAAAGCAGCACCACTCTTTCGTTACCGGTTGCAGCTTCACAGATGAAATCAGCTTGAATATTTGCCCCGGGCTGTGGTAGCTTTTGCCAGAGTAACATTCTTCTTGTTTTCCCTTTTATGTTTTTGGATTATAAAGGATTTTTAAAAAGGCCTTATCCAATACCCCCACAACAGACATTATGCATTGCCAACAACTCCAGACAAAACTAGGCCAGCTCTTTATTCTCGGCTTTCAAGGAGCCACCGCCACCAAAAACAGTTCGATTATAAAAGATATCACCCGGGAAAATCTGGGAGGAGTGATCCTTTTTGAACGTCATCTGGCAACGAATGCACCTGACAATAATATCCTTAGCGCCAGCCAGACAGAAGAACTCACCTCTGTCCTTCAAGAAACAGCCAGCAACAATGGCCAGCCCCTGCTGATCACAATCGATCAGGAAGGCGGTGCCGTCAGCAGATTAACAAGAAAACATGGCTTTGCCGAAACTCCCGCGGCAGCAGAACTTGCAACAGATGAGAGCTGCAAACAGACAAGACGCGCTGCAGCCAGTACCGCCGCGATGCTGCACAGACTTGGCATCAATCTTAATTTTGCGCCTGTTGCCGATCTTGATATTCATCCCCAAAATCCCATTATCGGTGCTTTTGGCCGAAGCTTTAGCAAGGACGCGGCTACAGTTACCAGACACTGCGCAATCTGGATTACCGAGCATCATAACCGTGGCATCCTTACCTGCCTGAAACATTTCCCCGGCCATGGCAGCTCCCGCAGGGATTCGCACCACCATTTTGTCGATATCAGCACAACCTGGGACGAAAAAGAACTGCTTCCCTATCAGAACCTGATCAGGCAGCGACTGGCTGACACCGTTATGGTCGGTCATCTTTTCCTCCGTCAACTCGACGAAGAATGGCCGGCGCCCCTTTCGGAGAAGATCCTTGCCATACTCCGCAACAAACTTCGCTTTCAGGGACCAATCATAACCGATGACATGCAGATGAAAGCGGTTACAAGTCGTTACGGACTTGCCGAGGCATGCTGCAGAAGTCTTGCCGCCGGAGTTGATCTGATTGTTATTGGCAACAATATCGAATATGATCCAAAGATATTACTGAAGGTAAAAAAGAGAATCATACAGGCAGTACAAAACGGGGAACTGGAAGAAGCCCGTATCACCAATGCCTGGCAGCGAGTTATAAACATAAAAAACAGACTGAAGAAATAAGGAGCATAAAACACAATGGAACAGGGTGAAGATAAAAGCCACTCCCTGGTAATCGGCTATATCCTCTGGATTGTTGGTTTTATTGGCGTCCACAGATTTTATTATGGCAAGCCGATCTCGGGAACACTCTATTTTTTGACCCTCGGGCTGCTCGGTGTTGGCTGGCTCGTTGATCTTTTTCTTATTCCTTCATTATGCCGACAGGCAGATATTCGCTTTCATTCAGGTGAGGTTGATTTCAATCTCGCCTGGATTCTCCTCGCCTTTCTTGGCCTGTTTGGCGTTCACAGAATGTATATCGGCAAATGGCCCAGCGGCATTTTATACCTGCTCACCCTCGCGCTGTTCGGTATCGGTATCATCTATGACCTCTGGACACTAAATGAGCAAATCAGCCTTATCAATGGTGAGAAAAACAGATAACTTCTTTTTAAAGAGATGATGACAGCAAACAATACAAACGAACCGAAAAAACCGGAAATAGAGTATCCCTGTCAATGGGCGTATAAAGTTATTGGTGAGGACTGCACCCTGTTACAAGAGGTTATCCTTCGGGCCTGCGCACCCCTTCAGCCAGAAATCAAACACTCCCAAACAAGCCGCAAAGGGAAATACCACAGCCTTCAGGCAGAACTTGTTGTCCCCAGCGAAGAGGTACGATTAGGTATCTATCAACGATTACAAGCAGAACCGGCAGTGAAGATAGTGCTGTAATATGGTAAGATGCAGTTTCGCAACAACGGTTACAGTTGTAGCAACAAATTACACAGAGAATTTTTTTACATCAGTCAAAGATACTCTATATAATTATATTTTTGGGTGAGATTTGTCATGGAATTTACTGTTAATGATTTGATTTCTGGACATTGCTCAGATAAAATTAATGATAAAGTATTTATCTATGCGTCATCAGTTAAAAAAGAAAAAAACGTAATAAAGATAAATGTAAAAAATGAAAACTTAGTTGACTTCGATAAATCAATTGCTGAAAAAACAGTTGATGAACTACGAAAGTTAAATAGTGATAAAAGCGATAGAGATTTAATTGATGGTCTGAAAGATGTCCTTATATCAAGTGGTTCCTTTTTATTTATAAATAACAACCTTGTGCTGACAAAACGCACAACTAGCGCTAGAGTTGATCCTGGTAAATGGACGTCACCCGCAGGGCGTTGTGATCGTACTCCTCTGAAAACTGCGCTTAAGGAGACAGTTGAAGAAATAGAGATAATAGTTTGCTGTAAAAATATTGAAACTTTTATTTACCCTGAGGGGTCAGAAAATTTTGTTGAAAATAGAGAAAATAGTGCTTTTGTCCCATACGAATCATCTAATGGTCTATTTGATATAAAACTTAATAAAATAGAATTTTATCTTGATGGTGAATTAAAAGAGAAGTCAGAACTTTGGTTTTATTATGATGTTAAGACCAATACTCTTGAGTTTAGACTACCTATTTTTTATTCATTAGATGAAAAAAATATTACAATTAGAAATCCTGAGTATCCTTCCGCTGAAACAAGATCATTTCATATGAATTCCTTGCCGGATAAAGAATCTTTGGTCAGTGCTATACAACAGTTAAGAAAAATACCATATATGTTAAATCATCCACCACATCTTTTCTATTTAACGGGACTTTCTCTGGATAAAAAAAAATGGGACAAAACTTACTCTGATGCGTTATATGATGATGCAGATTATGATAATTTTATAAATTCTTCCAAAGAAAAAATAAAAGAATACCTAAAATTAAAATTTTACCTATGTGTTAATATTCTGTTATATATTTTATTAGTTTTATGTTCTTTTTATTTTTCCATCTCAGATAATTTAAATTTGTCCATCTTAAATAAGATAAATTTGTCTATTATACCAATTATTCTTTTCATCTCAATCCAGAAAAATCCGCTCCAAATATTTCTTTCTTACATACAAAAAAAGACCCAAAAAAATATAGAAAGAATAAAAAAAGACATTGGATGTACGAGTAGCAAATATATTTCTGCTTTATTCCATGAGAACATAAAAGAAGTGCTTAAAATTTCTTCAAAGAAGGCTGATGAGGATACCTTTAAGAGCGAAATGTTTGGGTTTTATTTAGCAAATCAGGGAGATACTCGCGGTTTAAATCCTCTTTCGGCACTTGGCTCTAAGAATAGCAGTTTCACTGTGTCATGGGCATATTCCGATTTTCCTTACTATAAAAATATATTTATTGATGTTGTTTCTTTAACAATCCCTCGTTCTTTCTTTAAAAAAAAGAATCGAAAAAAAATTAACAAAGAACTTAAAGATATATATATTAATCATGGATTAGAGGCGCTTATATCACGAGGGGCGGCCATTTATTTTGAAGAACAGAAAAATATTGAAAAACTATCTAAATATTTAGAAGAAGAAAAAGAAGAAATACGAGAAAAGAAAGGAATAGTTTTGACTAGGAAACTTAAGAGCAGGAATCTTTTTGGAATATCTTTACTTAGTTCTATTTTATATTATTTAGAAGATAACTTTAGTAAATCGATTAAACCCTCAACAACTTCACCAAACGACAAAAATATTGAGAAAAATCTTATCAACTACTTGCTCGAAATTTCTGGAAACCCTGAGTTAAACAAATCAGCTGTTGAGAAGGAAGAAAAGTTTGAATTGAAGTTAATAAATGATCAAACAGAAAGCAAAAGAAAAAAAATCCTAAAAAACAACAAGATATTTCCTGAAAATCACATAAAAAAAATGGGATTTTTTAAGTTTTTCGGTTGTTATTCTTTGGAACTTCGGATCCCTATTAAATTATACTTTTCTTTACCAATAATTGATAGCAATTTAAATTCTGATTCTGAACCAATCATACCTCCAGCCATAATTCCCAATAAGTTAAAAAATATACCCGGAGAAAAGATAATCCTAAGCATTGGAGGCACTGAACATAATCGCGCCTTAGTACACTTGGTTAATAAATATAGAATCAAAATGAAAAAAGACCGATTAATAGGTTTTAATGGAAACGCTTTTGATCGTAAACGTTTGACTAATGAAAAAACATTTTTAATGGGACTAAATGGTCCTGTTTTTGGAGGTCATAGTGAATCTTTTTATCAAAGAACAGTTGACAGTGACGGTTTTAGCACCGGTGAGTATATTGAGTTAATTTCTTTTAAAATTGATAGCTATAGAGTCCTATGTGTTTATGGTTTTTCCGCACTTGCTTCAAAACTTATGCTTGAATATCTGACTGCACGTGCAGCAAGTTATAAAAAAGGAACAAGTTTATACCAATGTCTTATAGGAAAAGATTTAACCCAAAAATATAAGGATCATGATTTTTGTGCGTTATTTGAGTTAAAGACACCACCTCATGAAATGGAAAAACGTGTTTTCGAAATTTTGAACGGTGAGGACTCTTTCACATTTTTACAACAGACAGAATCAAATAATGAAATTTTTATTAAGTTATTGACTTATTATAATACAAATATAGTAGAAAAGGATAAAAACAAACAAGAGTTTCGTTGAGCTTGACTATCTTACTACTTAAATTCATTATGGATAAGGCCGGCAGCTACAACCATAGCGTTATAGTTTTAGTCTTAAAAAATACTTATCTCTTACTAAAAAACTAGGGGCTGACACCTGACTTTAAATAGGTTAGGGTTCAGTCATGTATATAAAACACTGTAAATTAAGCAGTTATAAGCAATTACGACTTCTGGAACACTTT
>PDWJ01007655.1_pt1 | contig 17443 bp, 16 predicted proteins | sample 1430881 | NCBI WGS metagenome assembly PDWJ01 (sample SAMN01162460, study PRJNA174530) | Oral metagenome, whole genome shotgun sequencing project. | biome: Marine environment; feature: Marine mammal; material: Swab sample of the gingival sulcus; isolation source: swab sample of gingival sulcus...
ACCTGGCCCCTTGGCGATGGGAGCCCGCACCGCATTGCCCCACTCGGTCCACGACCCGTCGTAGTTGCGCACCGTCGGATAGCCCAGTAGGTGGGTGAGCACGAACCAGGTGTGGCTGGACCGCTCACCGATGCGGCAGTAGGAAATGATGTCATCCTGCGGCTGTAAGCCTTGCTCCGAAGCGTAGATGGCCTCCAGCTCCGCGCGCGGCTTGAATGTCGAGTCCGGTTGGGTAGCACGACCCCACGGAATCGAAACCGCCCCCGGAACATGCCCGGCTCGCAGCGTTCCCTCTTGGGGGTAATCCGGCATGTGCATGCGCTCACCGGTGTACTCCTCGATCGACCGCACATCCACCATCGGACGGGACGCCGGGTCGCCCATGTGCGCAAGGACGTCTTCGCGAAAGGCGCGGATGTGATGATCCACACGTTCCACCACCGGGTAATCCGAAATCGGCGGCAGCCAAGACCCCGAGGTCAGCGGCCGCCCCTCGGCGACCCACTTGGTCCGGCCACCGTCCAGCAACCGGACGTCTTGATGCCCGAACAAGCTCAGCACCCACAGAGCGTAGGCGGCCCACCAGTTGGAGTTGTCCCCGTAAACGACGATGGTGTCCTCGCGGTGAATGCCACGGACCGACATCAGCTGCGCGAAGTCGGCGCCGGTGAGGTAGTCCCGGGTGACTGCATCGTTGAGGTCTTCGTGCCAATCCAGCTTCAGAGCCCCTGGCACGTGCCCTGTTTCATACAGCAGCGTATCCTCGTCGCTCTCCAGGATCGCCAGACCCGGCTCGCCGAGGTGCCCAGCCAGCCAGTCAGTGCTGACCAGGCGCTCTGGGTGCGCGTACTCGGCGAACTTGGGCTCCGGGTCGATCTGCAGGTTCATGCTGAAGCATCCGCACTAGTACCGGACTGGCTCTTCTCCGAGGTCGAACTCACGCCCGCTCAGCTCTTCCACGGCGATGGAAACGACGTTGTACTTCAATGTGGGCACCCACGGCCGTAGCGGCAACTGCTCGGCCTTCTCCGCGTCGTGCCCTTCCAGGACCCGCGCCTTGCCGCGGACGACCACGCTGCGCGCCGAATTGCTGTGGACCGTGTCGACTTCCAACGCCACCGACCCGGAAACCGTGACTCCGAACAGCTTGGTTCCCTCGCCGGTCCGGAACACCAACCGGGACTGGTCACGGTCCGCGACGTAGTTGATGGGAATGATGTAGACATCGTCACTGATTGCGAAAGCCAGCCGGCCGAACTGCCTGGCGGTCAGGAACTCCCAGCACTCCTGCTCATCCAGGGTGTGGATGGGACTCTCGTTGTCCATGTTCGTCTTCACCTACTCAGCCAGGCCACCTAGGCCACCGCAAACACTGTCTCCCGGCAAGCCTAGCCCCTACGGCGCCAACTGACACCCGTGGGCGTGCCGGTGCGGGACTCAGTTCGGTCCAGGTGGGTGGCCAAGTCGATCTCAGCGGGCGCGACGTCTTCGTGCGCAGGTTGAGCGGCAGACCTGATGGTGGCTGTCAGCTGCCACGGTGTCACCCCCAGTGTCCAGGCCACGCCCGGCAGCAGATCGCGTAGGTGCTGCGGTGGAGCAGGGTAGCCCAGCACCTTCGTGCACCAGCCACGCACCGGCGGGTCCAACTCGATGTAACAGTCATCGCCGACGCTGCGCCACCACCGCTGCGGGTTCAGGAGCGGGAATGCGTCCAGCAGTTCGACGCTGATGCGTTCGAGCAGGTCGTGGTCGCCGCACGTCGAACCGACGGATCCCAAGTCGGTGAGCCGGTGGTCGATGAGCACCTGGGCGACGCGGGTCACGGCACCGCGTTGCCCATGCAGGTGGGGCCCGGACCGCCCGGTGACGCAGTGCCGCCAGAAGGAACGAAGATCCTGCTCATCGGCCAGGGGGATCAACTCGGCCGCGACCTGGACCCGGCGCAGTCCGGCGCTGTAGGCGTATCCCCAGCAGGCCTGCGCGGCCAGCTGGGGGTCGGTGGCGCTCAAGCAGGCATCGATGACGTGCAGCGAAAGGTGGCCCCAGCGGCGCTGGCGACCGCCGACGGGCAGGTTACCCGCGGCGGCCGCCAGCTTGTCCACCTCTATGGCCCGCACGACCATGCTTCGAGCCTAAGAGCCGAGCGGGACCCGCGGGGCAAAACGGGACAACTCGGAGCGACGAATAGCCTGAATGGGTGAACCCCTGGGTGCTGGCCTACATCGCCCGGTTGACCGGCCCGTAACGGTCGCACCGTCGGGACTGTGGGCGAGCCGGGAGCGAACCGATACAGCTCTTGGGCCACGGTTCGGAAGGGGGCGGTATGCGCGACGTCGATGTGCGGGGTTTGGACGTCGTCGTGACCGACCTGCACCGCCGACTGGGCGACGGCTTGCTGGCCACCGACATCTGGGACCGGCGAACCGGATGGCAGCTGGCCTCGCACAACACCCAGCCGGAGGCGGTGGCCCTGCTGAACCAGCTCACCGAGCAGATCGACCGGACGTTGGCCGGCGGAGGACACCCAACGCTGGGCGACTACCTCATCTTGGACCTGGACGACGATCACGTGGTGGTCCTCATGATCCATGGGGAACTCGTTCATGCACTGATCTTGGATGCGGCTGCCATCGATCTCGAGGTCCTGTACGGCGTTGCGCTACCGCTGGCGATGAGCGCCGTCGCCGAGGCCGCAACCAGGGGTGTGGGCCCCGGCGCGTCCGCGCAGGATTCCTGACCATCGACTGACTCTGGAGAAACCGCCGTGTCTCTCGCCTCCTCCGAACGGGGCGCGAACTCGCCCTCGAGCTGGTTGACGGCTCCGCGTGCGCAGGCCGATGCGCTGCGTGACCTGTTGGCCGAGCTCAGTGTCTTGGATGCAAGCTGCGAACTGGACGCCGCCGCCCTGGCGGCGCACGTGCATGAAACCAAGGCCCTACTGGGCGATGGCCTCCTCGGTTTGGGACTGTGGCAACGCGAGACCGGGGCCAGCGTGGTGGGATTCGGCACGTCGGCGGAATCGGTGGCGCTGATCAACCAGTTGGTCGCCGAGATCCGGATGACCATGGAGAACTCGGGCTACCCGGCGCTGCGGCGTTATTGTCTGCTGTCATTGTCCGACGGCCGGATTCTGCTGGTCCTACGCCACGGCGACGACGTGCTGGAGCTGTTGGCGCTGGACGCCGAGCACGTCGACCTGGGTGTCCTGTTCCGCCAGCTGGTGCCGAAGGCATTGGCTGCCGTCAAGGGCGCCCGCACCGGTCGGTGAGGCGCGCCTGCCGGCTACGGCGCGGCGGCGTCGGCCTCCTCAGGACAGTTCGCGCAGCTGTTGGACCACTGCGGGCATCGCGTTCTCGATCATGTTCAGTGTCCGGCTGAAGCCGTCCTGGCCGCCGTACCACGGATCAGGAACCCCCGACCCGGGTTCGGCACTGGGGTCGTGGTCACTGAGTAGCGACACCTGGGGAAGCGGCGATGCGCCGGCGATCCGTTCCAGACGGTCGACGTGTATGTCCTCCATAGCGATCACGAGGTCGCTGGCGGCGATCTCCGCAGCCGTGATCCGGTGTGCTCGGTGCTCCTCGCCAGCGGCGTAGCCGTTCTCCCGCAGCGTGCGGGCGGCCCTCGAATCGATCGGGTTTCCCCGCTCCTCCGCGCTCACCCCGGCACTGCTGACTTGGACGTCGAGCCCGGCGTCGGCCAGGTAGGCCTTGGCGACGTACTCCGCCATCGGCGAACGGCAGATGTTGCCCCAACAGACGAACACCACGGAAGTCATGACGGCGATTCTGTCAGGGCAGGAGCCGATGCGCGCCCGCGCCCTGCCGCTACTGCTGCATCATCTGCGGCAAAAAGTCGGAATAGTCACGTATATCACTTAAGTGTGGGCCGGTCGGTGCCGATAGGGGCGCCATGTCGAGACCGCCCTCCACCAGCCGGACCGTCGCCCGCCATCAATGCTCCGGCGTGCTTGTGACTGCTGATCAGTTGCGGCGTGCCCGCACGTGCGCCCGCTGCTGCGGCGCAGCAGAGACCTATTGCCACGTGGTGAGCCTGCGTGCGCTCACCCGGATCGTGGTGCCGATGTGCGTGGACCACACTGCCGCAATCCGCCGCCGCGGTCTCGGTATGGGTATCGGAGGTGTTGCCGCCACCGCGTGTCTCGGCCTGGGCGGCGCATTCGGCCTGCCCGTGCTCCAGCTGGCAGCGGTGCTGGGACTGCTAGCTGCACTGGCCGGTGCCGCTCACCGGACGGGCATCAGGGTCCGCGAGCCGCGGCCGGGCCTGCTTCAGGTCAGTGGACTGGGGTGGCGACTGCGCCAGCAGTTGAGGCATCCGCACGACCAGGAGCCCACGAGCAATCCGCGGGTGCTTGACCTGACCGGCTCCGAGGCGGCACCGCAGGATGCGTTCTTCGATTTCTTCGCCGACCGGGTGGACGCCTAGTCGCTAAACGCCCACTTCGAACTATTCGTGCACCGACGACGCTGGCCGCATCCGCGGGGCTGGTCATTCCGGACGCCAGAAGGGGTACCGAGCATGGCGCTGTTGAGGTACGTCGGGTAGCGGCGCGCCAGCGCCATACGTACCCTTACGGCACCATAGGGGTCGATGTGGGCGAGATGAGCACCGCGTCGCGCGGTGCCACAACCCGCAGGGCTGGCACCGGCTCTACACGCCGCCAGGCCTCATTGCCGGGGCTTGCGCATGAGCACCGCGATGTACAGCCTGAGCAGACCTGGCAGCACCCGTCGCGGCATGGCCAATTTGCGGCGTTGGCCCACCCGGGCACGTGGCGCGGGCAGCACGCGTGCCCGGCCACCCTGAAAGCTCGCCTCGGTTTTTCGTGCGGCAACGGCCGGAAGCCGGGGTCGACCAGACGGGACTGGCCTGAAGTGACGACTACGGCGTGGTCGCCGGGGCACAGCACAGTCACCCTTGTCCCCTTGTCCAGGTCGCTCGTCGAGGGCGAGACTGCAGGATCCAGCGATCCGCCTTTTCGCATTCGACCGCTATGCGGAACTTGGGCCGAGCCGCCCCATAGTGGCTACTCATCTCCTGACAAGCCACGCATCTCCTGACAAGCCACGTCGTGAGCCGGCAGCGCAGCGAGCCGTTACACCCCGGCTGCGGCTGGCACCACCGAGCAGGAGACGATCACCTGCTCACTGCTGGCTCTACTCTCAGCGACCGGGCCAGCCAGGCCGGAAGCCACCAGTTCCAGCGGCCTATCATCGCGACGGTGGCCGGGACCAGCAACGCCCGGATGACGGTCGCGTCGAGCAGGATACCGAGCGCCAACCCCGAGGCGAACACGGCAACGTCCAACTCGCCACCCATAGACATGCTTGCGAAAGCGAAGAACAGGATGAGGGCAGCCGCCGTGACCAGTCGTCCGGTCCGCGCGACACCGTTGATCACCGCCCGGGGGGTGGACCCGGTCCGGTCGAACTCCTCCCGTACCCGGGAGAGGATGAACACCTCGTAGTCCATCGACAGTCCGTACAGAAAGGCGAACACCGTGACCGGCACGAAGGTGCCGACCGAGCCGTCCGGCCGGATTCCGAAGACGGCCTCGGTGCCCCATCCCCACTGCCAGAGGAGCACGAGCGCACCCAACACGGCACCCAACGACAGCAGGTTCACGGTGATGGCCTTGATCGGCAGCAGCACCGACCGGAATGCCCGGGCGAGCACCAGGAAGGTCACGACGGCGACCAGCGCCATCATCCACGGGAAGACCGAGACGGTGTCGATCACCCGCTCGATCGTGCTTCGCCCCGCGCCGGTGCCCGCCTCGTCCGTCGGGACGACGGTGAGTACGGACCCGCCGGCACCGGTCCAGTCCGGCGTCCCGGGGGCTACGACGCCGTGGATCCCCGGCAAGGAGGCCAGGTCCTGGGACACCGCAACCATGTCGGCTGACTCCGGCACAAAGATGTCGAAGGAGGTCAGCACCCCGGACGGGACCCCGGCGTCGGCCAGCGTGGTCAGGCCGAAGCGTCCCGGCCCGCTCGTGGCCATGTCGTCGGAGGCCGGCAGGTTCAGGTTGAGCTGGGTCGCGACGGCGCACAGTGCCAGCAGGATGCCGCCGCTACCGGCCGCGACCAGCCGGCGTTGTCGCACCACCCATCCGGCGAAACGCGCCCAGTTCGCCGTCGCGCGCTCCTGTGCCGCGCGGTATTCGTCCCCGCTGGAACGGCGGAGCATCCGGTGCCCGTAGCGGTGCAGGACGATCGGCAGCAGCGTGAGCGTCACCAGGGCGCTGGCCGCGGTGACGAGCATGGCCCCTACGCCGAGGCTGCGCAGCAACGGGATAGGTAGCACCACCATCGTGAGCAGCCCCAAGGCGACCGCCACCGCGCTGAACGCCACCGCGCCGCCGGCGGTCGACATGGCCCGGTGCACCGCATCGGCCGGCTCGGTCCCGTTCCGTTGTTCCTCCCGCCACCGGCTCACCACGATGATCGCGTAGTCGATCGCGATACCCACACCGAACAACGGCAGCATGATGATCGTCGTCTCGTGCACGGTCATGAACGGACTGGCCACCAGCAGTCCGAGGAAGGACACGGGCACGGCGAGCAGCGCCATGAGCAACGGGACGAAGGCCAGCGACGAACGGAAGATCCACACCATGACCACCAAGGCCATGCCCACCGTGACCGCCAGCTTGACCGGAACGTTCAGGCCCCCGGCGTCCGCCCCGGTGGCGATGGCGTCCAGGCCGGTGATGGCCACCTCAGATCCGAGTGGCAGCTCGGCCCGCATGACCTCCGTCGTCTGCTCCTGCAGGTGCGGTCCCTCGCCGATCGCGCTGCCCGGCAGCCCTCCGACGGTGGTCCGTGGCGGGTAGATCAGGCCGTACACGGTGCGACCATCGTCGCCGACGAACAGGTTCGTCCCGTCGGCGGTCCGGATGCCGCCGGTGTCGAAGCCGGCCAACCGGCCTGCGGCCACCTCGGCTCCCGCGGCGAAAGCGCCAGCCACCTCGTCGTGCACATCGCCCAGGGAGACGTCGTCGGGCAGGCTGACGACCGGGACGAGCGGGCGTTCGTAGCCGCCTGTGCCGACGGCGCGCTCGATGCGTTCATTCGCTTGGTGGGCGGCGAGGTCGGGGTACTCATTGGCTTCGCTGACCCGCGGCAGCAGGAGGACTACCGCGACGCCGCCGAGCAGCAGCAGCGCAACCGCCGCGGAGACGACGCACGAGACCCGGGCGAGAACGAAGCGTGACAACCGGTCCATGACTGTCAGCCTGGTGATCCGCTCTCCAGCCGTGGTGGGAGCGTTCTGGGAAAACTCTGGCAAGACGTCTTCACCCGGTCCAGGCCGCCGAGCCGGGCCGCTCGGCCCGGCATACTGGACGCCATGGAGCGGGAGAGCCGCGTGCTGGTGGTCGACGACGAGCCGTTCCTCGCCGACCTGGTGGCGACGGCGCTGAAGTACGCCGGGTTCCGCACCCGGGTGGCGGCGGACGGCCGCACAGCCATCCACCACGCCACCCGTGACGCCCCCGATCTCATCGTGCTCGACGTCGGGCTGCCTGACATCGACGGCTTCGAAGTCTGTGAACGGATCCGCGCCCGCGGCGTGCCCGCACCGGTGGTCTACCTGACGGCCCGGGATGCGACCGAGGACAAGATCGCCGGACTGAGCGCCGGCGGCGACGACTACCTGACCAAGCCCTTCCACATCGACGAGCTCATCGCCCGGATGCGAGCCATCATGCGCCGGGTGCGGCCTGCGGAGGACCTCCTCCGGATCGGCGACCTGGAGATCGACCGCCAGGCGTACATCGTGCGACGCAGCGGCTGGCTGATCAACCTCACTCCGACCGAGTTCAAGCTGCTCCACCTGCTCGCCCGCAACGCCGGCCGGGTACTGACCAAGGAGCAGATTCACGCGCACGTCTGGGGCTTCGAGGCCCAAGGCGGGGACGCGAACGTCCAGACCTACATCTCCTACCTGCGCCGCAAGATCGACAGCGACCGGGTGCGCCCGCTGATCCACACGATCTCCCGCGTCGGCTATGTCCTGCGTGAGGGCGATGCCGGCAAGCCTCGGCCAGCCGGCTCAGCCGGTCCGGCGGCCGAGCCGGACCGCTGACGGCATGCGTCTGCGGACCCGGATCGTCCTCAGCTGCGTCGCGATCTTCGCGGTCGGTCTGGTCGTGGCCATGGGGGCGACGTTCGGGGCGATGCAGGACCTGCGCTCGGACCGGACCGACGAGCTCATGCGAGTCATGACGACCCGCGTGATCGACTCCGGAGCCAGCGACCCCGGCAGTGTCGTGGATGCCCTGGACATCGACAACCCGGGATGGCAAGCGCTCGCCGAAGCCGGCACCGTCCCGTCCTTCTTCCAGGTCCGGACGGCCGACGGCCAGGTGTTGCGCACGGTCAGCTTCGGCCTACGTCCCGACCTGGCCGGTGAGCTTCCCGATGCCATGCAGCCGGGTGAGCGCGACGGAGCCACCTCGGACATCCGCTCGGTCGCAACCCGTCCGGGCGGGGCTGTCGAAAACCCACCGGGCTGGCGGGCCCTCTCGCTTCGGGTCCCGGACGCCGGCGGGCTGATCCTCGTCGTCGCGGCCCGCACCGACGCCGACGAGGACTTCAGCCGGCGTCTGGGCGCCGTAGCGGCGACGATCACCGTCGCTGTGCTCGGCGCGGTGGCGCTGGTCACCTACTGGCTGCTCCGGCGACACCTGCGTCCCCTCGAGCAGATGGTCGCAGTTGCCGGCCGGATCGGAGCCGGCGATCTGCGAACCCGGGTCGTCGTCGACTCCCCGGCCGTCGAGATCGGCCAAGTGGCACATGCGTTCAACCAGATGGCCGACGACATCGAGAAAGCGTTCGCCGAGCGCGAGCAATCCGAACAGCGGCTGCGCCAGTTCGTGGCCGACGCATCGCACGAGCTACGGACGCCGTTGGCCAGCGTCCAGGGCTACGCCGAGCTGTTCCGGCACACGAAGAACGACCCCGACCACCTTGCCCAGCTGCTCAGCCGGATCGAACAGGAGACCAACCGGATGAGCGTCCTCGTCGACGAACTCCTGCTGCTCGCCCGGCTCGATGCCGGACGAGCCCTGGAACAGAACCCCGTCGACCTGGCTCAGGTCACCGCCGAGGCCGTCGACACCATGCGGGTCCGTCATCCTGGCCGGGCCATCAGTCTGGCGGCCTCCGGCGACTGCAGCGTCGTCGGGGACGAACTGCGGTTGCGGCAGGTGATCGACAACCTACTCGTCAACGCCTGTCGACACACCCCCGCGGACGCCTCGGTGGACGCGACGGTCGGGCGCGATGGCGCAACAGTCGTCCTCGCGGTCGCCGACAACGGTCCCGGCATCCCCGATGACCTGCGGGAGCGGGTCTTCGACCGCTTCTACCGGGTGACCGAGACGAACTCCGGGTCCGGGCTCGGCCTGTCGATCGTCAGTGCCGTCATGACCGCCCACGGCGGGACGGTCGAAATCACCGACGGGCCGGACGGCGGCGCGCGAGTCGTCCTACGGTTGACCGCCGCCGGGCCGGGATAGCGATCCGGCTGAAGGTAGCAACCGAGTCTCGGGTGCCGGTGAGTTCAGGTGGCTACCCGCACCGGACGCACGTCCTGGACCGAAACCCGCTCGCCGGTCACGGCATCCAGCCAGGCGTTCACGGGTTTGCGAGGCCGGGAGATGCTGTCGTCCTGTGTGGTCCAGATGACGATATCGAGGATCCGCACATCACTGATGAGTTCGATCTCCGGGATGCTCTCGGCGACCTGGGCGCGCAGTTCGGCCAGATCCGCCCGGTAACGGGAAAGGATGTCGCGCAGTTCCTCCACAACGCGGCGGATCCGGTCTCGGCGCAGCGTGCCTCCTACCGAGAACGCATCCCGCTGATAGCCGAACGCGGCCGCGACATACCCATCGAGGATAGGAACGATGCGTGGGCGGAATAGGGCCGCCATCTTGGTGACCTTGGGCCCCCACACGCCCGGAAAACCGAACATGCACAGATCGATCAGAGCTTCCAACTGCTCGGCATCGGTGTCGGCCAGGTCGACCCCGGCAGGAACCAGCCGCAGCAGCCGGACGAACTCCTCCCGGCGGGCCAGGGAAAAGTCGGCCACGTGCCTGATGGTCACCTGCCCAGCCAGCGCATCGGCGAACAGCAGCGACCACGGGGAGACCACATCCAGCCAGCCAGCCTGCCTGGCGTGGTATGCCGCCAGGTCGTAGGTCACCCAGCCGCTGTGCGGGTTTGCGCAGAACGAGACCACCCTGGCACGCGCATCCTGCCACCGGATCGGCGCCAGGTTGGCGCTGAGGATCACATCGCTGTCCACACTCGTTCCTCCCCCCGTGCGCTACCCCTCCGCACTTCTTTCTACTCTCTTTTGTCGCGTGCGTCAGCCCCTCACCACGCGGGCGCGAATCCACCGGGCCCGTCGACGCCGCCTCCACAAGCAAGACTGCCCGCCGGTGACTCGCTGGCAGGGCCGGACGCGGAACCCCAGGGTGGACATTCACACGATACTCCACGGTCGCGCTGAAAGGAGCCCGCCGGCCGGCCGAAAACCGCCGGAAAGCGGGAATCGACACCTGCGCCGGACAACCGGCCGGCAGGCCCATCGTGGCGGCGATCAACCGACCAGTTTCGCCTGCAATGCGGACAGCTCCGACTGCGTCCAACCGTGATCGCAGAGCCAATTCCGCGCGCCACCGTGGCGGCTGAGCGTGCCCAAGAAAAGCTGCATGGATGCTTCGGTGGGGGTTTGCGCGCGCACGTCGTAGGTGTGCGGATCGGCAGCGTAGAACTCGCTGGCTTGCAGCCGCCGCAGGATAGGCCCGATGCGCTGGGCGGAGGCGACGTAGTCGGCCACGATGTCCGCTGATTGCACTCCGGCCACCTCCAGTGCCAGGGCCGCCACCACACCCGTCCGGTCCTTGCCCGCAGCACAATGCACGATGGTCGCGCCCCGGCTGGAAGCGATGACCTGCAACGCAGCTGTGATCGAGTCCGGCCGGTTGCGTAGATAGTCCCAGTAGTGGGCGGCCCGCTCTGTGGCTTCGGCCTGTACGTCATCCGCCGGTGCGTCGCCGGTGGGCGCCGGGCCGGGCTGGGCAGCCTCGTCGGTGGACGCCAGCGCATCGGCGGCCGTCGCCGCCTGGTCCCAGTCCACCAGCAGCGAATGGTGATGGTGAGTCACCATCGGCACCTGGCGCAGTGGCCCTGGTCCGGTAGCCGCCAGTTCGGTCGTGCTGCGCAGGTCGATCACGTCGCTGACTCCCAGAGCCTGCAGCCGGGCGACATCCTCGCCGGTCAGATCCTGCAAGTTGTCGGCCCGGATGAGCCGGCCGGCGCGGACGGGCCCGTGCGGTGTTCCCAAACCGGCGAGGTCGCGCATGTTGACGGCGCCGTGCAGGTCGAGCCATCGGGGAACGTGACGGGCGGTAATGTCCACGGGCACCAGCGTAGGCGCTGCAAGCCCGGTGGTGACGACGCAGCGTTGACCGGCTGCGAACGACGAACGGGCAGGGATAGGTTGGCAGCCATGGCGGTGCTGGCGTTCGACGCGTTCGTCTTCGACCTCGACGGTGTACTCACCGACACCGAGGTGATGTGGGACGAGGTTCGCCGCGAGCTGGCCGCCCAGGACGGCCAGCCCTGGCCGGATGCGGCCACCCAGGCGATGATGGGGATGAGCACATCGGAATGGTCGGCCTATCTGGCCGACACGGTCGGGCTGGACGGGTCAGCGGCGGATGCTGCCCGCCGCACCATCGAGGCGATGCAACGCCGCTACCAGCAGCAGCTTCCGTTGATGCCCGGAGCCGTGGCGGCGGTGCACCGGATGGCCCGATCGCTACCGCTCGGGCTGGCCTCCTCCTCACCGCGGGTGCTGATCGATGAGGCGCTCACCCAGATGGGCGTGCTGGACCTGTTCACCGTCACCGTGTCCACCGAGGAGGTGGCACGCGGCAAACCGGCCCCGGACGGTTACCTGCGCGCTTGCGCACTGCTCGGGGTGGACCCCGGGCGCGCAGTGTGCGCGGAGGACTCGACGAACGGCATCATGGCGGCCGCGGCTGCGGGCATGACGGTGCTGGCGGTGCCGCCACAGTTCCATCCCCCGACCGCTGACGCGCTCGCCCTGACCGCCGCGAGCCTGACCTCCTTGGACGAGCTCACCGAAGAGCTGCTGGTCTCGCTGCCGTAAAGCAGCGGTGCCGGGGATGACCCAGCGAATCGGCAGCCCGGCGCGACGGCCACATCGGAGTTGAGTTCCGGCGGCTAATCCCGGACCCGGATGACCACCCGCCGGTTGGCTTGCCGTCCGGCCTCGGTGTCGTTGGATGCCGCCGGGCGAGTCTCCCCGTAGCCGCGCTCGGAGATCCGCCACTTACGCAGGTCGCCTTCATCGCGCAACCAGTCGGCAACGGACTTGGCCCGGTCCTCGGACAGTCGCTGGTTGTACTCCTCACTCGCGGTGCTGTCGGTGTGTCCCTCGACGACGATCGTCCCGGCATCGGCGCTGTCGCGGATGTCGGCGGCGATCTCCCGCAGACTGCGGACCGCCTCCGGCCGGAGGGTGGACTTGTCGACGTCGAAGAAGACATCGGTCGATCCGACGTAGCTGCGGTCGGTAATTGCTTCATCGCTATCATCGTCATCGCGGACCAGCGTTTCTTCCGGCACGGTAACCGCCTCGACGGTAACCGATGGGATCACGGTCAACGGAACGGAAACAGCTGGAGTGCAGACACTTTCAGAGCACACTCGCTCGCGGACGGCGCCCTTGCGGATGACCGATGCCCGGTATCCGGACGGCCGGTGCACACTGGGTCGCACAATTCCCTCGACGGGGATTTCCTTCTCACTTCCAGACCCGCATACCTTTTCGGTCTTGGCACCGGGAATAGTAGAGCCTTCCGCGGACGCATCGGGAACAACCGATTCACCGCCACCGACGGCGGAGCCCGGCGATAGCCGGTATCCGGGCAACGACGCATCGGGAATGGTGATCGAGGTGATCTCCACCGCGCCCAGGCACCCTTCCGGCGCGTCGTAGTGGATGATGCACCCGCCGTCGATGACCTCTTCGGGGACGGAAACCCCGTCCACATCCACAGCGGGAACGGTGACTTCGCCGACCTTGGAGGCATCGGCACGCACCTCCGGTGTGGAGACAGCTTCCACCACGATGTCCGGCAGCTGGTCGATGTCACGCCCGTCGGCGTCCTCACACTCCGGTCCGACCACGGTGTTACCCGAGCGGACGACGCGCACGCCTTTCTCACTGGTCTGCGTGCAGCCGACCGCGGTCGAACTCAGCGCGACAACAGCCACCACAGCGACAAACCTGCGCATGGTGCACACTTTTTCACACTCTGCCCGGGTGCGCACCGCGCCACACCCAACGGGGGCCAGGACGGATACGTCCCTGACCCGAATCCACCCGGCAACTACAACCTACCGTCCTGGAAATCCGCGAAAGCCTGCCGGGCAGCGGCGTTCAGCCGCAAGATAGAGGCCCCGCCGCTGCTGGTCCCCATCGGTCCGGCGGCGACCCGTTGCCCGACCTGCGCCGGGTCCACCCGATAGGCCCAGGCAGCGAGGGTCAGGGCCTGCTCGGCGGTCAAGTCACTGTGCACGTTCTGGTCGATCTTGCTGAGAACGTCCGGCAGCGAGAGGATTCCGCGGAGCCGGGCCAGCGTGGCGAACCCCTTGAGCAGGACACCCGCGTGCGTCGAGCGGTCGACATCGCCACGCGGCAGGCTCTTTCGCTCCCGGGCATAAAACAAGGCGCCCTCACCATTGAGCCTGACCTCGCCTTTGGGAATCGACAGCACTTTGCGTGGGGCATTGATCGTGACCCCACCGAGTACATCGACCATATGTTGAAAACCGAGGAATCCGGCCAAGACATAACCCTCTATCGGAATCCCCGATATCGCCGAGATGGTGCTCACCTGCGCTTGTGGACCGCCCCGGGCCAGCGCCGAGTTGATTTTTCCGCTGCCGCCGCCGGCGATCGGCACCCACAGGTCCCGGGCAAAGCCGAGGATGCCGCCACCACCTTTGGCGTCCACGCCGATAAGTTGCAGGGTGTCCCCGTTGGCACGGTCGACCGTCGCCCCGCGAGCGTCCGAGCCGATGACCAGCACATGACGGTGCCCACCGAGCGCGGGCTCTGCGGCGCCCAGCGAGGGCCACCAGCCGCCGACGACGGTCCAGCCCTGCCCGCCTTTGACCACGAGGGTGGCGTCCTGTCCGCTGGTAAGGACCCCGAACTGCGTGTTGGCCCAGGTCCCGACCGATCCGGCCACCGCGCTCGCTGATTCTGGAACGTTCATTTTCTCAACGGCTTTCGCTGCCCTCGGCACGACCGAGAAGGTGCCACCGGTGTAGATGGCGGTGGCCATCGGGCGCAGTGCGGCCGGGACCTTGGACACGTCGACGGCCGGCGCGACCACGTTGGCAGAGTTCTGTTCGGCCTGGGTGGCCGCATCACTACCGGACCGCGTGGCTGCAGTAGTGGAGTTCTTCTGAGTGCTGCATCCGGCCGCCACAGCCGCGGCGAGGCCGAGGAGGACCGATCGCCGGCCGTGCCGTCGGCGGCCGGGGGTGGAAAAAGAATCCGCGGTAGTAGGAAAGGAATCCGCCCCTGGCATCTGCGGGTGCCTCGTTTCGTCGTGCTGCGCCGGGCTCGGCCCGGGCACGCCCCTGCTGTGCGTGCGCACACCACTGTAGATCCGTCGAGACGCGGCAGCGGCCGACACGCACCGGGACGGCCAGAATCATCCGGCCTGGCGCAGCAGGCTACCGAGGCCCGTCGTCACCTTCGAACGTGGTGCGTCCGCCCAGTTTGGAGGCCAGCTCGTTGTCGATGCTGTCGGCGAGCTTGGAGACCATCGACATGGCCTGACGTAGGTGGGCGGGCACGAAGGGCTGGGCGAACATCGAGTAGGTGAGGAAGACCCGGTCACGAACCATTTGGAACTTCACCCAACGAGCCTCGACGTTGAGGTCGTTGAGCACCTCGGCGGCCCGGGAGCGGCCGGCCAGATCGTGCACCAAGGAGGCGAAGATCGACACCTCTTTGGCGTCCTCCGTGGTCCGCAGGAACACCATCGTGGAGCCGACCCTGATGGCGATGGAATCGGACTCGTCCCGTATCGGCGGGTGGCCCAGCATGCGGGTCAGTTCTGTCTGGACCAGCTCTTCCAGGTGCTTGCGATTGACCGGTACGGTCACGGTGACTTCACGGGCGTCGTATTCGGCCGGTGGCCCGGTCGGCTCGTCACGGGGAGTGAGAATCTCGGCCAGCAGGTCCGGGGCCAGGAAAACCGGGTGCTGGACCCGGTACACGTCTCGCAGCGCCCGCACGGTCAGTTGAGCCAACCGGTCGGCATCGCGCTGGTCGTCCTCGACCCAGAAATTCTGTTCGCCACCGGTAGGCGGATTCCACCCCACCTCGACCATCTGGGCGATCTGCTCGTCGCTGAGCCGGAATTCCTCGCTCAACGCAGCGTTGCCACTGGCCTCCACCCGCACGTCGTCGTCGCCCACGTCCCGGTGGAAGCTGACCTCGGGAGCCACATCGGTGTCGTCGGCGCTGACGGTGGCGATATGCAGGTCGGCGGTTTCGTCGATCATCGAGATGACCTCGGACAACCTGCCCTGGAACTGCCGCCAGGCCTGGTCGGTCACCTCGTCCAGGTCGAAATCGAAACTACCGTTGTCTGCCATCACGAGCACACCTCCTTGAGCATGCACTAGGCAACCTAGCGCACCCGCGCGCTTTCCGCGCTACGCGCTCACCCGACCGGGCGTCGCGCCGCGGCCTTTCGTCACTCGTGATCTGCCGGCCCGACCTGCGTGCGCCGCAGCAGGCGCCCGCCTGCGGCAGCGACGGCAGCGGGCACGCGCCCGCAGGGACTCGCCCGCGTGTTCGGCCCAGCGTTCCAGCACTACCTGGCCGCCGATCCGGCCTGATCCGCCCGGGGGCCCGTCTGGCCCTCGTGCTGGCGCAACCGGAACACCACCACCTGACGCGCCCGCCCGGCCTGGTCATGGTCGGTCTCGACCTGCCACGGAAGATCAGCGTCCACCCGGAACGCGCCCAGGTATCGCTGGCGCTTGCCGCCGGGGCGCATCGGCTCGTCGACGGACTCGAACAGGTGCAACGTCCGGCCCGACTGTGCCGACCGGGTGATCGGTGAGGTGGCAGGGTCGCGACCGCGGCGACCTGCCGCGACGTGGTATAGGCCTTCCTCGTAGCGGTCCCACCCGTCGAACACGGCAGCGGACGGGCCGGCGGGAGTCGGATCGGCGAAAATCATCAGGCTGTTGGTGCGTGGCGATTCGGCCACGGCGCCGACCTTCGTGCCGCCGTAGGCGACGGTGAGCTCGGCTCTGGTGCGCAGATCGCCCGGTCGCAGATCGAACGTGGCCGGGTGGGACCTAGCGGTCGCCACCGACGGCGCGCTACGCCGCGCTGCGGTGGACCGCGGCCGGCTGCTTGCCGATGCGGTGCCGCGCCTGCCGGGCGAGCGCCTGCCGGGCGCGGCCGGCGGGTGCACGGTGAACCCGAGGGAGGCCAATTGGTGGCGGATAGCTGTCTCGTCCTGCAACCCCGCGGCGTCGAGGAGTTGGCCGTGCATGATCCGGTGGGCGAGGTTGATCGCGGCGACTGCCGGGAACCGGCGGCTGATGTAGTCGACGGTCAACTCGCTCGGCAGGCCAAGCCCGTACTGCCGGATGAATGCGTCGGCGCCGACGTCCTCGCATTCGTCGATCGCGTCGAGGACCGCATCCCGGCTAGTGACATCGAAGACGCCCACACCATCACTTTATCGGTGCCGGGCGATGCCTGGCGGTCCTTCAGCGATGCCGGCTGGGCCAGGGGCAGTAGCCACTGCGATTCGCAGCTGCTGCCCAGCTCGCGGCTCCTTCCTGGCTCACAGCCTTTTCACCGCGCCCGTTCGCCGCGCGCCGGCCGGTCCGGGCCGGTGGCCACAGCTGCGCGGTACCCGGGCGGCAACTGGGGTAGGTCCGCCAGCTCGATAGCGCGCCAGTCCACCGGACCCGCACCGGCCGGTGACGGTGCGGCCGGGCCGGACACCACCCGCGCCGGCTCGTGCGGGCCCGTCACCGTGAGGGCTGTCATCGGGCTCATCAGGCCGCTGCCCACGCATTTGAGGACTGCTTCCTTGCGGCACCAGACGGTGATGAGCTGTGCGGTGTCCCAGTCCTGGCCGGCCCGGCGTTCACCTGGGCTCAGGATCAGCGCGGCGACGCCAGGCTCGAGGGCGGCCGGGATCTGCTGGACGTCGACGCCGACCCACCGGTCCGGGCAGGAGGCCAGCACCACCAGATCCCCGGAGTGCGACACCGACAGGTACAGGCCGGGCAGGTCCGCCAGCCTGGGTGGACCGTGCGGCCCG
>PDWJ01007152.1_pt1 | contig 17437 bp, 27 predicted proteins | sample 1430881 | NCBI WGS metagenome assembly PDWJ01 (sample SAMN01162460, study PRJNA174530) | Oral metagenome, whole genome shotgun sequencing project. | biome: Marine environment; feature: Marine mammal; material: Swab sample of the gingival sulcus; isolation source: swab sample of gingival sulcus...
ATGCGAATTTAGATACAATTGCAGAAACCAAAATTTATACTTAATTTTGCTTAGAAACTTTAGAAACAACCCGCTAAAGTTATCTTGAACCTAAATTTAAATCATAGTTTCAAGAGATTAATTTATTCTTCTTTTTCGCTCCATTGTTTGCAAACTATTTCTTAAAACCTTCTTAACTTTCACAAAATATATTGTAAAAATGAAAGTTCTTTATTCTTTTTTTATGCGGATAAATTCAGCCAAAAACCACTATCAATACAGATACTTCCGCCAAATATATTTATGACATCGCCAGAAGAAATCGCTTGTACAGAAATATTTATCTGTAAATCAAAGTCATCTTCATAACAATAAGTATTAGTCGAACGGTTATAAAATATTTTGGCTCTCATATCTCTTAGTTGTTCTATCATTAGAAAAAGACTTCTTCTACTAATTCCAAAACTTTCTGCCAATTCACACGGAGTTCCCGTTTTTTTAACAGCAATTAATTCGTGCAATTTTTGTAGTCGCTCTAACTGTCTTAATGTGTACATTTTGTCTTTTTTTATTATTCTTAATTCATCGTGTTGGGATTAATCCAATCATCTATTTTGTCATATAGTAACTGAAAGAGTGTTCGCTGTGCAAGTTCAAAACGAGCCGTCAAGGTCATTCCTTTTTTTAGGTTTCCTTGAAAACCACTTTTTAAGGCTAATGACTTTTCATTTAATTTACAACGTACCTTAAAAACAGGAACATTATTTTGAATCTGCACATCATTGGCAATACTAAAAACTCTTCCTGTTGCCACTCCCCATTGATTATAGTTAAAGGCATCTATCTGAAAATTAGCATCATTCCCATTTTTAAGTAACCCAATATCTGAGGGACTTAAATAACACTCAACCACAAGGTCTGATTCTGGTGACAAAGTTGCTAACTGCATTCCAGAACTAATAAAACTCCCTTCACTAACCCCTTTTACATTCAATAAATAACCAGCAACAGGAGCTTTAATTACAGCAAACCCTTTATTTTCTGTAAATTGCGAAAGCATACCTTCTAAATCTCGTACTTGCTTTTTATACTCTACTAACTGCCCTTGCCAATTCATCATTTGCTGTTTGTTTAACTGCTCTTTATCACTTTTTGCCACTTGATATTTTAATTTACTATTATCCATTTCAACCTTGGCAATTACATTCTTGTCATACAGTTTTTTATCTCTATTATAATCCATTTTAGCATTCTCATAGCGAATACGCAATTCTCTACACTTTTCATTGTAAACTAATTGCTCTTGCTGGAATTTTGAAGTTTGTAATCTTCTATTGTGATTATGCAATAAACTTTTTAAGTCATTGATAAAACCTTTTAACTCGACAAGTTGTTTTTTGGCATTATCTTCTTTTGTGGATAAAGAAACATTACTAAGTATTAAAATCGTATCTCCTTTATTCACATAAGTATTGTTTTTCAATTTTTGAAACACGACTTTTCCACTCTGTAAACTCTGTATAGACATATGCTCCTTATCTGATTTTATAATTCCTCGTGAAGTATTATAAATAGTTATGTTGATAAAAAATAAAGAACATATTGTACCAAATAATGCTATTGTTACAATTAAGTAAATAAGATTACATCTCTTACTGTGCATTGCGTGATGCACCTCAAAACTATTGTCTATTATCTCTTTGGGAAATATTTGTTTCATAAATTCTATTGTTTTTTCAATTTTTATTTGCTAGATTCTTTTCCAAATCAAAAATACCAATTCGTTTTACAATTCTTAGCACCTATTGAAGAATAGGTAAATCTCTCATTATCCCCATATCTTTCAGTTCTAGATTACCATCAGTTGGTAATTCATTAGGAAGAGGTACAGGCTGGTCTTGGGGAAGTGTTTTAGGTTGCTCTTTTTTTTCATTCTTTGTAGTTTTTTCTTTTTTTACCACCATAAACTCTTCATCGTCATTACAACTAAAAAGCATTGTTGCTAATACCAAACTCATTACTGTTACTTTTACTAAATTTTTCATTTTACTTGTTTTTTTTGATTTTTAATTCAATTATTAATTTTCACTTTGCAAACATACGGGGAGTTTGAAATAATTTAGGTTAAGGAAAGGAAATGTTATATAACCTAAATAATTTACAAAAAAACTGATTTTCAGACAATTAAAACAACCCCTCACTACTCAGTTCTCCCAAATCTTAACATTAATGTTAAGACTCAAAAAAAAATAATAGGCAGTCTTTTATTTTTAGACAACCTATTATTTTTTTACCACACTCAATATAATTACAAAGCAAGTGTCGGCATACTTTCTCTTTCTAAGCAAGTGACTTTTCTACATAATATGTATAGCATCTATTTTATAGTATTACCATTTAATTATACCTGCTTATCACTCAAAGAGAGATGCTCTACTAGAAAAAACTGAATAGAGCAACCTTTCCTTGAGAATGCTATAGTTAATTTCCTAGGTAATAGCATCCTTTTACCATTAATATAACGCATAAAAAAACAGTTAAAGTAGCGATTATAACATTACTAACAATTTTAAACACCTTTTTATCAGTTTTTTTATTAATTATATAAACTATGCCAAACAATATAGGCATAACTAAGAATAGTATTCCTATATTGTTAAAATGTATCATACTATTCATCATGCTTTCCTCCTGAAGCATCGTGATAACCAACATAGGCAATGAGTCCTAAAGGACCTAATAAAACTAACCATTCCTTACAGCCTCCTATCGTTTTCCGAATTTCTTCTATACTCAATTCTCTAATATTTAATTCTTTTAAATCTTTCATAATATTTTTTTTAATGTGTTGCATAATAATATGCTTTACCCGCATAATACGCTGCTCCTGCAGCAAGACTTGCCACTGCACAAACAGCTATAATAATAGCTGTAATAGGCTCGCCTCCATTAATATCTCTCATTTCTCTTGTGTCTAAGTTTGCGACACTAAACTTTTCAATATTCTTCATTTTACTTTATTTTTTATGTTTATAATTTATTTTTATTACTCTCAATGCAATAAAAATAAGTTGTCGGCATACCTTCTCTATCTAAGTGAGTGACTTTTCTATAATATGTATAGTATCTATTTTTGTACTGCCTTTTTACCATTCAATACCACATTGAGATTAATTTTTGTATTGTATTTTACCTAAAATTCATTTGTAGGCTTACGAGTTCTACCGATGTTTTTAAAAATATCTGGAAGACCATGTTCTGTACAACCTTTTCCGTCTTTGTCTGGCATTACACCACCATCTAATACTCGTTTCTCTTCGATGCTCATTTCAGTAGCATCATACTTTTTCAAATTTTTCATTTTACTTGTTTTTTTTGATTTTTAATTCAATTATTAATTTTCACTTTGCAAACATACGGGGAGTTTGAAATAATTTAGGTTAAGGAAATTACTCCTAAAAGAAAAGATTTGTTTCTTAGCAAATAACCATTACATTAGGGAACTAAAAAACAGAGCATTTGAAAAGAATCAAATCTTAACATAAAATATGTGACAGAAGAATACCATATCTAATTTCCGTATGACTTCCGTACAAGATAATAGGATAAAATAGTTTTTATATTAGGGCATTAATACAGAGGGGACAAAATTTGGATAAAGATGCCTAAGACATTGATAACCGACACCTGTTATTCCTGTCATTAATCCCAAGCTTAATGGTTTTTGTGCCTGTTCTATACTTTTTATCATTTGTAAATTTTGTTCTATAATCTGTTTGCTTAACAATTTTGTCTTTTCTTCAGATAAAAAAGGCTGCGAAGTTAATAATTCTAAATTTCCAAAATCCCCCATACTTAAAGAAGCATCTCCTTTAAATCCTTTTTTCAATACTGTATCAAAAGCAATTTTTGCATCTTTTTCAATAATTGAATTTGTAAAACCTCTTTTTAATAATTCCAATCGAGTAAGCCCTATCCCCCCTGCACCATGTGCCCACCCCACAGAGTAATAATCTCTATCTCCATACTCTTTCAAAATAAAATCCCTTTTATCTTGCCAATTTTGTTCTTTTTCTGAAAATAAAGTATCCTCATATTTCAAAAGTTCTATAACAACATTTTTATATTTCTCATTTTTTAACAAGTCATATAATTTAGCATAAGCAAGCATATAACCTGATGCTCCGTGAGAGAATCCAGACAAAGGAGTAGCACTAACTCCTTTCCAGACCTTAAACCCTTTATAATCAACCCTTTTTGAAAGTAAATTCTCTGCTGAAAATTTTAAAATTTCCAAAGCTTTCGAACTTTTAGTTTGTTCATAATAGGTTGAACATGCATTTATAAATCCTGCTGTTCCTTTTACACATGAAAGATATGAATCTTCTTTAATTAAATTTTTAAAATCAATTTTATCAAAAAGTTCTTCGACTTTCTTATAATAATTACTATCATCAAATAATTGCCCCAACTTTGTGCTAAGAAAAATTAAACTCCTCCAACCTGTATATAATCCTAGAGGTGTTATTTCTTTATAAGACAATTTTATCTCATCAAATAAAGAATTATATGCCTTACGACAAAGAGTTAAAGCTCTTTCATTTTTGAATAATTTCCCATAAGTAGCAAAAAATAATATTTCTCCTGGCATACCGTAAAAGAGATCATAATAGGATAGAGAAAATTGATAACTACTATTTTTAAGATTTTTAGGTCTTAAAAACAACCAACTAACCTTACTATCATCCTCGTATATATTTTTTAGTATAAAACTAAAAATATTATCTACTGTATTTCTTATATTTTTTTCAAAATCATTTCCTCTACCGATATTTGTTCTTATTTCTGTTCCCTTATCATTTGTCTGTTCTCGTGTGTTTATTATGGTATTCATAAACCAAACTTGTTTGTTCAAATCCTTTTCAGAAAGGGAATCAATCTTTTCTTTTGTTGTTTCATAACTAGTTTTATCAAAGAAATTATCAATATAACCATCCGCAGAATATCAAAGCTTTTTAGAATTCAGTTTAGTTGTAAACATTGGTATATTTCTGTTTTCTAAATCATTAACTTCGTATTTTATAATTTTTTCAATAGGTGGAAAATCTTTTTTAACTGCCGAAAGCCATTTTTCAAAGAAAAATTTATAAGTAGTTTCACTCTTTAAAATATCAGGATGAGTGCTTTCATTAAGTAAATGCACATAATTTGCCGTATTTCTAAAAAGCACCCTTATTTCACTATACTTGCAATTAGCTAACCAAATTACAAATTTTTCTCTGTTTTTTAGCACATAGTGATACACCTCTTTAAATCCCTCTGTAAGAAAATTTATTCTTTTTTTATCTAAAAGTTGTTTTTTTCCATTTAAAAGAGGAACATTCTTTCCTCCTTCTAAAAGTCTTTGATTTCTTTCTAATAAGACTTCTCCTTTGGAGGAATACTTAAAATCTTGATTAAGAATAGGACTTTTCATATTTTGAACATCGGCAACACCACTTATCTCAAAGTCATCATTTACAGAAGTTGGCAAAATACCAACTCTTAAAATACTTTTATCAAGTGCCTGATTTGCCCCAACACCCATAATAGGAAAATATGGATGAAAAAATGATTCTAAATCAATCAGGTATGGATAACCACCTTTAGATATAATATTCTCATAATGAAAATCTGTTGCATCTAAGACATAAAGGAGACAAAGTATCCCTCCTAAACGCCTATAATATAAGTTAACCTCATCATCGTCTTGGCATTCCTCATAAGGAATATATTCAAAGAAACCAAACTCTTCTCCCTTGGCTATAATTCTAGCTGTTTTGAACCCCATTGCTAAATCTTTCTCTACAACTTCAAATAATTTTGCAAATTGTACATCTATATTAATATTTCTTGGCTTATAGACCAACTTCCGACTATCCTTAAGAGTTATTATTGCAACTGATTTACCTCCTCGATGGGTATCTCCCGCTCCAAAACTGATAGATGCAATATTTTTAACATCATATCCTATGCTCGCAAAATTTTGTAGCAAAGTAACTGAGTTCTTAACATATTGCCTAATAATATCTTCTTGTATTTTCCTTAGATTTTGAGTTTCATTTACAGACTGTTCCAAAAAAAGCAAACAAATATCTTTTGTTACTTTTTTTCCCGATATCTTGGCATACTTATTTACTGCAGCGACATAAAGATAAGCTGATTTATAAGATACACTATATAAACTCTCAAGAATATCACTATTTAAAACTATACTCAAACTTTCTGGACTATGACATTGTTTTAGAAATTCCTTTTTAAAAAAGGGAATTAATTCCTGAAATGTATATTCATAGTATATATTTACAATTTCACTATTTTTCATTTTTTTTGTTTTTTTATTAAACATAAAGTCCAATAGGCATAGAACATAGAGCACATTGATCCCAAATTCCCCTATGTGTTTCACAGGATGTGCTCTACCTGTCCCATCACATTCTCCACTTACAGAACAGATATTACCCGCAGAATGCACCTCCTTCAATTTCTTGTATTAATTCTACATCAATTGCAACTGGTGCTTTTTCATTCATTTCCACTTATGCTTTTTTCTATGCTTGGATTATTTTATCATATTCTCTCATAACTTTATTATTTTTTTTAAGATAAGGCAGCACCTAAATTTACAAAAAAGTGCATCAAAACTGCGTATTGAAAACCAAATTTAATCCTTGAATAACCAAAGAATATTCCTATTATGAGTTGTGGTGTCGTTTTGGCAAACATATACCAAGAAAATTCATCAACAGAAAAATGTGCAAAAGCAAACCAAAAAGAAAATCCATAAAACAACAACCCAAGGTGCTTTTTATAAAGTTGTTCTTCTATAAAACTACCGATAATTCCTATCCTTAATAAAGCATAAGAGACTAAAAATAAAGCTACTCCTATTCCGATTTGTATTGTAATATATTGCCAACTATATCCTCCTGTATAAAATTCAAACATATTCAATAATTTCATCATTATGTACATTGTAAAAATAGAAAGAGGAATTAATATTTTATTAAATTTCATTGGTAATCGGAAAGATGTTTCTTCTATAATCGGACCAAGTATTGCTATTTGAAAAAATAAACCAATGGGACTAAATACACCCCTTGCACTACCTACTCCCGTTGTAATTCCCTCTGGAAGAGGAAGCCCTAATTTATTAAGTGCTAAACTAAAACTTGCTTCCAAAACAACACCGAGAATGGCACTTATCGGAACAAAAAAAATAACTGCTATAATCTTTTTAAGTGTAGCATTTTTCCCTAAATCAATTTCATTCGTATTCGGTTTAACTAAAAATTGTAAAAAGTCTGTAACTACTGTTTTAATCATTGTTTTCTTTTATTAAATATTCCGACCATCTTTTTGCTATTATTTTAATACGTACAGAGAGAAAAATGTAAGAAAATTAATTGACATATGAGCAAGAATACTAACTTTCAAAGAAAACTTTCTGCGTAAAAATGTATTATATAGCCCCAATGAAAAAAAGGGAAATATCACCAATAATCCATTAATTATAAAAGATAAATTATAACTACCTTTGAATATAAGGGATAAAAAATGCACCATGCCAAAAAGTAAATTCATTATAATTATTAATGCTATTCTTATTTTTTTATTGCGTATTACTCGGTTTCCAATAAAAAAAGTTCCTCCAATAATGACAGCTCCAATAAGTAAATAAATAAAAAAACTTGGCTTAAAATTCATTGTCATTAAAAAATGATTACTATTAAGAGGAAGAATGAAAATATACAACCCAATTGACAATATAAAATCTTTATACCTAAATTCTTTTAATGGATTTCTGAATATAATTTCTTCACATATTGCTGCTAAAATCACACCGAATAGAAGAAATATATACCACTTGAACTGAGGCATTAACATTCTACTTTCATTCATGAAATTATTCTCTACCTTAAAGTAAGATTGTAAAATCCACAATCCGAAAACACTTATTCCGAATGCTAAGTACTGTACAAACAATGCTCCTATGAACACTTTCAAATAAAGAAATATTTGTTTTTTCATTACAACTTTTTTACAAGATAGACTGCCCTAGTTTTTCTAAGGCAGTCTATTCTTTTTATAAATCATTAGTAATCCAAGTACAAACTTGATCCCAAATCCCCCTGACTTCTCCACAAGATCTTCCTGAACCATTACAGTCTCCACTCGCAGAACAAACATAACCTGCAGAATTAGCTCCGCCATTAATTTCTTGCATCAATTCTGCATCAATTGCAACTGGTGCTTTTTCATTCATTTCTGCTTCTGCTTTTTTCCACGCTTGGATCATTTTCTCATTCTTATTCATAACTATAATATTTTAAAATTACTGCTATCCCGCAGTGGGTTTGGCTTAATGCCTTTTTGATTTATCTCAACACAATACAAATAAGTGTCGGCATACTTTCTCTACCTAAGTGAGTGACTTTTCTATATCTGTATAGCATCTATTTTGTATTGCTCTTTTACCATTTAATATCACATTGAGACTAAATTTTCATTATTTTTTTACCTAAAATTCATTTGTAGGCTTACGAGTTCTACCGATGTTTTTGAGGATATCTGGAATTCCGTGTTCCGTACATCCTTTACCATTTTCATCCGGAGCTACACCTCCATCAACTACTCGCTGTTCTTCGATGCTCATTTCAGCGGCATCATACTTTTTCAAATCTTTCATTCTCTTTTTTTTTATTATTAAAGTTTTTCATTTTTTCGACTAAACTCAATGTGATTACAAAACAAGTGTCGGCATACTTTCTCTATCTAAGTGAGTGACTTTTCTATATTATGTATAGCTTCTATTTTTGTATTGCCCTTCTACCATTCAATATCACATTGATACTAAACTTTTCATTGTTTTTTCACCTAAAATTCATTTGTAGGCTTATGAGTTTTACCGATGTTCTTAAAGATATCCGGAATTCCGTGTTCGGTACATCCTTTACCATTTTCGTCTGGAGCTACACCTCCATCAACTACTCGCTGTTCTTCGATGCCTCGCTTGTTAAATTGTCATTTTTAGGCTTCTTGGGGAAAGGAAATCCTTCTAAGGGATTGATAATACAACCACCTTCTTTAACGCCCCCATTAAGTTTTCTCTGTTCTTTGGCTTTCATTTCAGAAACGCCTACTTGTTTTAACTGTTTCATATTTTCATGTTTTTTTTAATTGTTATGCTATTTATTAAAACTTTCTATTGTTTACTTTAACTCTAATGTCTGCCTCTTTAAAAGTGTCAAGAGGCACTGGTTTTGCTTCAAGTGTATTTATCTTTTTTATTCTTTCGATAGATTTATCCTTACTCCATTTGGGCATTCTTTTTGTTCGCTGGTGCAACTACTTAAAACGGTAACCAAATCAAAAATTCTTACTGCTTTTTTTTAATCTTTGTTTCATTTTTTGTTATTAGTTCTCAACCCAAATACGAATAGAAGTTCCATTTCTATGTATAATTTTATAATAACCTCCTTGGATTTTTCTTTTCTCTTTTTCTTCTAATTCTTGTACTTCTTTTGAATACATGTCTAATTTTTTCATCATCATCTTTATTTTCATTTTTTAAAATTTAAAAATTTATTTTGTTTTGACAGTGCAAACTTAGAGCGACTTCCAAGTTTTTTAGGTTATAGGAATGTTATATAATCTAAACTCTTTTATAACACTTTGATTTTCAGCAGTAAGAAACAAAAAAAAAGAAAAAGTAGTCTTATCTTCTTAACATTTCAGCACTCTTTATGTTAAGAAGATAATTAACGAGAAAAACGCAACTGCCTGATAACCAGAAGTATACCCCCCCCCTGTATGTTAGGACAATGTTAATGTTTATGTTAAGGTATTTGTTAAGTTCAGGTCTTTTGCTTAAATTTGACTAAATTCTAATTTCATAGTTATGAAATTCTTCTCAAAATATCTTAAATGGTTTACCTTAATTGTATTATTTATAGTATTTACCCTACAAAGTATATGGCTTTACCAAACTTTCATTTTAAGTAAGACGAACTACAAGAAAGAACTGCAAAAGGAACTTATAAAAGTTTCTCTTATAGAAACAGTGAAAAGAAGTACTGAATTGGGTAATTCTCTTTCAAAAGAAGAAAGAAATATTCCTTTTGAAATGCCACCCGACACGACATATGCTCATAAATACTTTCCTCTTCCAATTATAAACTTAGAGCATTTATACAGTAAAAAATTTCTTATAAAACTAAATCGTATAGATTCCGCTCTGAAAACAGAGAAGAAAATTTCAGGCAACTTCGTGATTAATAGAGTAAGAACCAAGGATAATGTCGTCATAGAAAGCACAGCACCAGAAACAAAAGCAGAATGGAAATCAGCATTAAAGACAGAGGCTATTCCCCTAAGAGTCGATGAAAGCGAGGTCTTACAACTCTGTCTTCTAAATCCTAATTGGACTATTTTTTATCAAATGGCTTTTATTATTTTCCTTTCTGCTCTTATGATAGGTCTTGTGGCTATTGGTTTTTGGTGGCAGTACAAAATGTATCAAAAAGAAAAATTATTACGAATTTTTCAAAAAGACCATACTGAAACAGTTATACATAATATGGCTACACCAATACAAACCATAAAGTTGGCAACAGAAAGTCTAAAATATGGTGCCCTCCAAAAAGAACAGCAACAAAAATTCTTAACCATACAGGAAAGGCAAATTTTAAGTTTGGAAAGCCAAGTACAGAAAATATTGACGGTTTCTCGTGCCAAGAAATCAGCACTTTCCATAAATACAAAAGAGGTAAATATTAAAGAATTCATACAAAACATTTGTGAGAGACACAAAAGGACAAAACGCAAAGAAATAATAATACATACCACTTTTGACTTAGCAAAAACAACTGCTTTACTAGATGTACAATTATTTACCGAAGTGATTGATAACTTAATAGAAAATGCCATAAAGTATTCAATGGAAAGTGTAAAAATCATTGTCGACTGCAAACGCACCAACGAAGAATTTATCGTAAAAGTTACAGATAATGGCTTAGGCATTCCTCCTAGATATCAAAAACGCATTTTTGAAAAGTTTAATAGAGGTGCTGCTCCATTTCGCCAAGGTGCAAAAGGCTTTGGAATTGGGCTTAGTTTTGTAAAAGTTGTTGTAGAGGCTCACAAAGGAACGATTTCTTTATTTAGTAAAGGGGAAAATGAAGGTACTGCTTTTACTTTACGCATTCCTCAATAGTTTTTCCAGTCCTCACCCCTCCTCAAAAAGAAGGAAGTTTGGGTTGTGCTTTTATTTAGTTTCAATTAGCTGAGTGTAATCGAAGCACTTTTGTTTTATTGCACCTTATGCTTCGACTTCGCTCATAGACCGAAAAAAAACAATGCACCATTGCACCACTGCCGTCATTACGAGGAGGAATAACGGCAATGAATAAACGTATGCCACAGTACCCCCACTTTCCTTTTTGAGAGATTTGGGGATAGAATTTCAAATAAAATTCCGTATATTTGTAAGCATACAAAAACTTAAAATTATGATGCGATTACTTTTTGTAGAAGACAACGAGGACCTAGCCTATGCAGTTAGTGCCTCACTCTCTGTTTTAGGCGATTATGAAATCACAGAAGCCGCTGATGGTGAGGAAGGTCTGGAACTTTATAACAAGATAAAACCACATATTGTTGTTGCTGATATTGAGATGCCCCTAATGAATGGATTTGAGATGACAAGGGCTATCAGAAATATAAATAAAGAATGTGTAATTATCTTAGCCACAGGACTATCTTCCACAGAAGATATTCTTAAAGGGTTTGAGATTGGGATTGACGAATATATCAAAAAGCCCTATTCGCCACAAGAATTGCACGCTCGTATTCAGGCAATATTGAGAAGAATACAACAAAGTGGCATTCTTAAAAAGGAAGAAGATACTATCAATATTGGAAAATATCAACTTGATGACACAAAGAAATGTCTCTATTTTAGCAAAGAAACGATACATTTAACGCCCAAAGAATTTAGTATTTTAGAGGCATTAGTAGGAAATAAAAATGAAATCGTATCACGAGAGTATTTAACAACTGAATTGTGGGGCGAGTCCGATTTCTTTTCTTCACGAAGTTTAGATGTTTTTATCAGCAAACTACGAAAATATCTTTCAAAAGATAAAAATGTAAAAATTATTACCGTAAGAGGACAAGGAATAAGATTAGAAATCAAAGAATAAAAAACAATGAAAAAACAACAGTATGTAATAGGTATATTTTTAGTATTTATATCGTCTTGTTTTGCTCTTGCACAAGAGCCAATAACAGCAAAAAAATGGTCTTTACAAGACTGCATCAACTATGCCTATGAAAATAACCTAAACCTTTTACGCAATAAGAACAATGTAAAATTGCGAGAAAATGCCGTAAAACAATCTAAGTTTGATAGATTGCCAATAGTCAATGGCTCAACTTCCTGGAATAATGGCTACGGAAGAACGGTGGACTATACGACCATGGCTATACAACTCAAAATTCCTCTAACATCAATTATGGTATTGGGGCGTCGGTCAATTTATTTAATGGCTTCCGTAAAAAAAACCAAATCGACAAAAACAAACTTGATTTACAGGCTGATTTACTTGCTATTGAAAGCCTAAAAGAAAATTTGGCTCTACAAATTACCTCTTTTTATTTGAATATTTTGTTTAGACAAGAGCAGTTACAAATCACGAAAAATAATTTAAATATCTCTATCAAACAAAAGGAACGCATCGAAGAATTGGTAAAGGCTGGAAAAATCCCAAAGGGAAATTTATTAGAACAACAATCGCAAATGGCTCAAAAAGAAAGTGCAATAGTCGAGGCTGAAAATAATTTAGAACTTGCTTACTTAGACCTTTATCAAGCCTTAGATATTCAAGACAAAAAAAGTTTCTCATACAAAAGCCCAATGCTAATGAAAGTCAAATGAACTTGATTTTGGATACTTACACCCATAAATATGAAACAATATTAAAGCAACGACCAAGTCTAAAAATGTATGATTTGAAGAAGAGAAGTGTTGAAAAGGATATTAAAATTGCAAAATCAAATTATTATCCAAGCCTAAATCTTAGTGCCAATGTTGGTTCGGGGTATTCTAATCTTCGCTATGATTACATAAATGAGCCAAATACACAACAATTAATAAAAGGTGGAAAAATGTCTTTTTCAGACCAATACAGTCTTAATTTGAGTAAATCTTGGGGGCTTAGTTTGAATATCCCCATTTTTAGCAAATTTCAAAATAAAACTGCTGTAAGCAATGCAAGAATACAATTAAAAGACATTGAAATACAACAACAAATAGAACATAATCGATTGTACAAACAATTACAACAAGCCTATACAAATGCCTTAGTATCAATTAAAAAATACGAGGTACAACAGAAAACGGTTATTTCTTTAAAGGAAGCATTTCATTATGCTCAAGAAAGGTACGAACTTGGAATGCTCAGTAATTTTGAGTACAACGAGGCTTTAAGTAGTTTGACAAACGCACAATCAAATATGCTACAGGCGAAATATGAATATTTATTTCGTATGAAAATATTAGAATTTTACGGTGGCAAGCCTTTGAAGTTTTAATACCTGAATCCCAAGAAAGAAATTGCAACATCATACCTATTAATTCCCTATTTATAAAATCAAAATTAAATATTCCAAATTCTTAATTTTCTACTTGTTATTTCATAAGATTTAAATTAATTTGAATCGTTAGTAATGAAAGAAATTTTTTACAAAATGCTGCAAGTATTTTATTTTTTGATTAATTTTCAAAAACGTTTTACCGTTTTTCGTTATTTTGAAAAAAAGCAAATAAAAAGTATATTTGTCTCAGGCTTGCAATTTTTATTTTAATGTGTAAATAAAATTAAGGTGCTATGAGAAATAATAGATTGAAAAATTTGAGATTAAAAAAAGATTTATCACAAGAATATGTCGCATTTAAGCTCGGAATTTCACAAAAGTCTTATTCTGACATAGAAAACGGAAAAACTAAGTTGAGATTTAGTGTAATTATTCAATTAGCAGATATATTAGAAATAACTCCGCACGAGATTTGTCCTATTTCCAAAGAGTGTATTGCGTGTGTTACTAAAGAAAATAAGTAAATGCTTTAACTACAAACGGTATGAAAAAAAATAAGCTGATAATATTAATTTTATGTAATTTTATTTTTGCTTTTTCTTACGGGCAAAAGTACAAATACGCTGAAAGAAAATCTTTTTTAAATAAAAAGTCTCCAGAATTTATAGCTTATCAATGGCTGGGAAAAGTCCCTAAAATGGAAGACAAGTTTGTTTTACTTGAGTTTTGGTCTACCTCATGTAGACCGTGCTTACAATTAATATCTAAATTAAATTCATTTCAAGAGGTTTTTAGAAACGAACTTGTCGTTGTAGGAATTACGAGTGATTCTATAGAAAATATAAATTTACACATCCAAAATATAAAGTATTATTTGATTTTAGATCCACATCAAATAAATAGTTCATGTTATCAAGTTCGTGCTCTTCCTTATGCTGTACTAATAGACCCACAAGGTATTTTTAGATGGGAGGGATATCCTGCGTATGACAAACAATTATTAACTAAATCTGTTATTCAAAATATAATTGATTCAAACTTTTATGAAAAATAGAAAATGTGATAACATTGCAGCATATTTGACAAATGAATTTTTAATATGTTTTTTTATCTGTAACAAGAGGCAAACAAATGACTAATTTTCCCCACTATCACCAACCTGATACTAAAGATTGTGGTCCTACGTGTCTAAAAATTATAGCTAAGTATTACAAAAAAAAGATTTCGTTACAATATCTTCGCGATCTAACAGAGACAACAAGGGAAGGTAGCAATATTCTAAAAATTAGTGATGCTGCTGAAAAAATAGGTGTGAATATTCAACCAATATTGTTCTTGAATATTTGAGGGAGAAAGGAGCCAACTTTTTTCGTTTTAATGCAGATGATTTTCTTAATGGAAAAGTGAAAATTAATTTTTTTATTGATAATAAGTTAAAAAATTGGGATTTTAACATTTATGATGTTGAATCAGACAGGAAAATTTATAGAGATGACATAAATATAGTCTGGTTTAGAAGGTTTTTCAAGGATGATAGAAAACTTGACAATAATTATGACACTAATATTTTTCTTAACAATGAACTTAAAAGAGTATATTCTCTTTTTGAGATATCCTTAAAAGATTGTTTCTGGATAAATAAGCCTTCTGACATTAATAACAAGTTTATACAACTTCAATATGCAAGAGAAGTGGGGTTGTTAATTCCTCATTCGTCAATAACCAACAATAGGTACTATATTGAGGATTTTACAGATTCAAAAAAAATTATTACCAAGCCAGCAACGGAGGTCAAAAGAATTACAACTAAAAATTATAATAAAACTCTCGCAGTACATAGGGTTATCCTTGAAGAATTGAATTTAAATTTTTTCTTTCCTTCATATATACAGTCAGAAATATCCAAACAATATGAAATTCGTTCATTTTTTTTCCTTAATGAAGTATATTCAATTGCAATTTTTTCTCAAGAGAATAATCGAACGGAGTTAGATTTTAGAAATTATGACGATGATAAACCCAATAGAATGTCAAAATATACTTTACCTCTCAACGTGACGATGAAAATAATTAAATTAATGAAAAAACTGAATATGAAAAGTGGATCTATTGATTTAATAAAAAATACCAATAATGAATATATTTTTCTCGAAGTTAATCCTGTTGGTCAGTTTGGATTTGTTTCTAATTCAGGAAATTATTATATTGAGAAAATCATAGCTCAAAAACTCGTAGAAATAGATGAAAATGAAAAAAACAACAAAACCAAAACCCTTGGTATGGGTATATAGTGAATGTGTTGAAAGAGATCTCAGTAAAAAGACAGTAGTAGGAAGGAATCGAATTAAGGAGTGGAATCGAAAACTACGAGAAAGTGAGTCTGATGCATATGATTGTAATTTCTTAATTAGTAAAATAGTAATCTGATGAATATTGACATAGAATCTTTTTTCTATTTGCATTCAAACACAATTCCTGTCAAGGGGGTTAAGCGGTCGACTATTTGTGATTTGGAAAGGGGAGTGTATGACATCATACCTAATGATTTGTGCGATATATTGCTGTATTACAATAAATTAAGAGTGAAAGATTTAATAAAAAAATATGGAAACAGAAATACAACTACCTTAATTGAATATTTTAGTTTTTTAGTGAATAGAGAATATATTTTTTTATCAAAAAATAAGTTGAACATTGAGTTTGAAAAAAAGTTAATTTTTCAAACCCCAAATAAGATTTTAAATGGAATAATTGATATAGATAAAAATTCTAAATATTTCAGTAGGGATATCGTTACTCAATTTGAAGAATTAGGTTGTAACTATATACAGATCCGTTTTTTTGGAATTATTTCAAAAAGTAAAGTTTTTAAAATATTAAATTGTTTTAACTGTTCAAATATAAAACATCTTCAAATTATAATTGATAGTAAGATATATACAGAAGAACAATTATATTCATTAATACTGAAATATCCTAGAATCAAGCTCATTATTATCTATGGAAGTAATGTTAATATCTCAAAAAATGTTTATGAATCTAAAATATACTTTACTAAAAACGTTATTAGTTCTAGTGATGATTGTGGAAAAATAAATTCAAATTTATTTGTTTGTAATATTGAATTTTGTAGTATGTCTATGAATTATAATACCTGCTTGTATAAAAAGATATCTATTGATAAGGATGGTTATATTAAAAATTGTCCATCAATGTCCATATATTTTGGAAAAATATGCAATACAACACTAGAGGAGGCTTTAAATCACAAATATTTTAAGAGATTGTGGAATATAAAAAAAAGTGATATAAGTATTTGTAAAGATTGTGAATTTCGTCATATTTGCAGTGATTGTAGGGTTTACAGAACAAATTTGCAAGACGTATATTCTAAACCACTGAAATGCAAATATGATCCTTACTCTGCTAAATGGGAAAAATAAAATAAATACATTTTAATCAAAGATTTAATTCAAAGCAACTAGTTAACAAAAGTGTAGATATTATCAGTGAAAGTCTATTGATTGTAAGTCATCATAAAGAATCAAGATGTATTGGAATATAGACTAGTAAATCATAAATTTAATCCCCTACTTTTTTCGATTAAGTATTTGAATTACGTTTTAATGCGTTCCATCTCAGATGTAATAAGGTCGCTAATATCCTGTTTTATCTGCCAATAATTGGAATTAATGGTCTCTTCCATAGTATCGTTACCTTGTGCATCGGTAAAAGAACAAATTTCAGCTATGGGCTGGTAGTTTTTAGTTTCTGCACTTACTTTTTTGGTATCTACAACTATCTGCGAGTGAAAAATCTTTTG
>PDWJ01002964.1_pt1 | contig 17433 bp, 21 predicted proteins | sample 1430881 | NCBI WGS metagenome assembly PDWJ01 (sample SAMN01162460, study PRJNA174530) | Oral metagenome, whole genome shotgun sequencing project. | biome: Marine environment; feature: Marine mammal; material: Swab sample of the gingival sulcus; isolation source: swab sample of gingival sulcus...
TCCTCTTTCAAATCGGAAATAATGACCTTTTCAGCACCCGTGGCCATCCCTTTCTTACGAACAGCATCCCAGTCTTCCTTCTGGCCGATATCGGCTGAATAGGCAATAACAGGACATTCATACTCTTCAGCCAGCCATTTCAGGATAACTGAAGTATCCAGACCGCCGGAATAGGCCAACACAATTTTATGTACACTCATACCGCAAACCTCATCTTATGGTAACGGAGAATAATCCCCATAATATCTTTTTCTTACAATATCCTACAGTTTTTCAGTCAACAGCAGCTCAAGAATCGCCTTGTGCATATGCATCTTGTTCTCTGCCTGGTCAAAAATCACACTTCTTTCTGACTCCAGCACCTCTTCTGTCACCTCTTCTTCCCTGTGTGCCGGCAGACAGTGGAGAAAAATGGCATCAGATGCCGCCTCATTCATCAGTTTTTTATCGACCTGATAGCGGCTGAAGACCTCCATACGCGACTGCTGCTCTTTTTCCTGCCCCATTGACGCCCACACATCGGTGTTGACCACATCAGCACCCTGCACAGCCTCTTTCGGATCACGCACCAGCGTAATCGGAGCGCTGGCTTTTTCACTGGCATCTGCAAAAATATCCTTATCCGGCTCATACCCTTCAGGGCAGGCCAATACAAGTTCAAAACCCAGGATCGAAGCAGCCTGAATCCATGAATTTGCCATATTATTGCCATCACCTATCCAGGCGATTTTCGTTCTGCCAAGATCCGGTTTACACTCCAGCACCGTCATCAGATCACTGAGCACCTGACAGGGATGATGCAGATCAGTCAAGGCATTGATCACGGGAACAGATGAATATCTGGCAAGTTCAGTAACCACCTCCTGGCCGAAGGTACGCACCACCATACCATCGACATAGCGAGCCATAACCCTGGCCATGTCTTTCAACGGCTCTGAGCGTGCCAGCTGGCTATCTCGGGAAGAGAGGAAAATCACCTGGCCGCCAAGTCCGTACATCGCAGACTCAAAGGAAACCCGTGTTCTTGTTGAGGGTTTTTCAAAGATAAGACCAATGGTCTTCCCTGCAAGCTGATTATGTATAACACCTTTCTTTCGTTCAGTTTTCAAGACTGCAGCTCGATCAAGAAACGCTGTCAGCTCCTCTTTTGTAAAATCTGCCAATGACTGTAAATGTCGTATCATATTCTTCCTTTCCTGACGCGGAACCACCCCATCTTCCTGTGTGTATCTCTTTTACGCAACAAACTTTAACAAACTTATTATAACTACTAGAAAAAGCCTAACTTTGCAAAGAAATTCAACTGACCCCGGCAAGCACCACTTTCAGCTTTTCAACCACTGTATCCATTTCTGCCTCTGTTGCAATCAGAGGCGGGGCAAAACGTAACGCGGCATTGCCGGCAAAGTTGATCAAAACCCCTGATTCCAGCATAGCCCGGACAATTTCAGTTCCCTGTGTTTTTCCTTTTTCAGTCAGTACAAGTGCCTGCAGCATGCCTGTTCCCCGAACACCTTCCAGCAGTTCAGGATAGAGCGGAACAAGTCCCGCCAGCTGATCCTGGAGATATTGACCGCGCAGGGCGACACCATCTAAAAATCCTGGCGCCAACATACTATCCAGCACTGCAACTGCCGCTGCTGCAACAACCGGGTTGCCGCCAAAGGTTGTCGCGTGCGTACCGGGCAGCAAAGATTTTGCCACCGCATCAGTGGTAAGCATGGCTCCCATGGGCAGGCCATTTGCAAGCGCCTTGGCAAGAGTCATGATATCTGGAATAACCCCTGAATGTTCATAGGCAAAGAGTCTGCCGCTCCTTCCTATTCCGGTTTGCACCTCATCGAAGATAAGTAATAAACCATGTCTATCACAGAGCTTTCGAAGTCCTTTCAGATACTCTGTATCGAGAGGACGGACACCGCTTTCACCCTGAATGGGTTCGCACAGGATTGCACAGGTGCTTTCTGAAATCATAGTTTCAAGTGCTGCCAGATCGCCAAATGGCGCATGGACAAAACCTTCAGGGATCGGTTCAAAACCCTGATGAAACCTGGGTTGTCCCGTTGCTGCCAATGCGGCCAGGGTCCTGCCGTGGAAGGAACCTTCAAGGCTGATTATCTGATATTTTCCCGGGGCGGAATGAATTCTTGCCAGCTTGATTGCCCCTTCATTTGCCTCAGCACCGCTGTTACAGAAGAAGACCTTGTCGGCAAAGCTGTTTGCAACCAGACGTTCAGCAAGTTCAAGCTGCGGCGTTGTATAATAAAGATTTGAAACATGCACCAGCTCGCTGGCCTGTTTCTGTATAGCTTCACTGACATCAGGATGGCAATGTCCGAGGGAACAAACGGCAATTCCAGCCAGGAAATCCAGATATTGCCGGCCATCCTCATCTGTAACCACACAGCCCTTTCCTGAAACCAGAGTTACAGGGTATCTACTGTAATTTCCTATAAATACTGCATCACTTCGTTTTTGTATATCACTCATTTTCTTCACTGTACAATCTGTGTTCCTATTCCATCCCGGGTAAATATCTCGAGTAAAATCGCATGCTCTACCCGTCCATCAATAATATGTGTTTTAGCAACACCGTTTACCAGTGCATCAGCACAGCAGCGTACTTTCGGAATCATCCCGCCTGCGATAGTGCCATCGGCTATTAAAGACGCTACATCACTTTCTGAAAGAGTGGTAAGTAATCTGCCCGCCTTATCTTTGACCCCTGCAACATCTGTCAACAGTATCAATTTGGTGGCACGCAACGTACCTGCAATGGCACCGGCAACCAGATCGGCATTGATGTTAAAGGCCTGGCCGTCTTCCCCGACGCCAACGGGAGCAATCACCGGGATAAACTCTTCTTTTTCAAGCAAATGCAATAATTTGGGGTTTATCCGGGTGACCTGCCCCACCCTGCCAAGATCGATGAGCTCTGGCGGAGTATCTTTGGCGGCGGCCTTGTTCACCTGTAATTTTTTCGCACAGATCAGATCACCATCTCTGCCGGAGAGCCCCACGGCCTTTCCATCACAGTGGTTAATCAGGCTGACGATCTCTTTATTAACCCTGCCCACCAGCACCATCTCCACCACATCCATGGTTTCGCCGTCCGTCACTCTCATACCCTCAACATAACTGGGCTTGATATTCAATTTATCCAGGAAGGTGTTTATCTGCGGGCCGCCGCCGTGAACAATTATCGGATTGATTCCTGTCTGTTTCATCAAAATCACATCCAGCGCAAACTGTTTTTTTAAATTCTCGTCCACCATGGCATGGCCGCCATATTTTATCACCACCGTTTTTTTCCTGAATTCCTGCATATATGGCAGAGATTCCACAAGCACCTTGGCCCGCTCGATGCTTTGTTCCATCTGTGTTTCCATCTCTGTTACGCTCCTTTTCTCCCACCCGGATATATTTTATTTTGTTTTCTGAAGGATTAACAGCCGGGGCTGAAAAATCCTTACAAAAACTGAAGATATTCTACTTTTTCATGAAATGTAAGTAAAGCACTCTTTCCAATCTTCGAAACACAGCTTTTCTTTACAAGAAAGAGTGAGTAATGTATATAAGGCACGGTAATACAAGCTACACCATGAAAAGATTCGTATTATCAGAAAACAATAAAGAATGAGTACTTCACGGAGAACAGACATGAAAGGTTTTTCATTTATTTTTTATATTTTGTTTATCATTTGCTGCGCTCTGGCCGTACCATTTTTCACATTCTCAGCAGGTTTTGCAAAAGAGGAACCAATTCAGATTGCGGCCGATAAGATGACTGCTGTGGAAAATTCACAAATTGTTGTATTTTCAGGAAATGTCGATGCCACACAGGGAAATGTCAGAATTCGCGCCGATACCATGAAAATCCATTATAACGATGACAGTAAAAAATCAGGCGGTAAAACAAGCCAGCAGGTCAAAAAAATCATCTGCTCGGGTAATGTTGAAATAACCAGTGATGAATGGCTTGGCACCGCTGATACGATGAATTATTTTTCAAAAAAGAACCTGATCCAGCTCATGGGTAACGCCAGAGCATTCCAGGGGCAAAACAGGATACAGGGGGAACGGATAGATTACTATCTCGATACCGGGAAATCTGAAGTTTTCGGAGCTAAAACTGAAACCGCAGGCACCAGTAAAAAAGGGGAATCATCTGGCCGGGTCAATATGACCATCCTGGAAAAATAAACATTGGAGTCGTAGTGTCTCTTCTGGAAACCAAAGCAATAAAAAAGAAGTACGGTAACCGCACGGTGGTTGACGGTGTCAGCCTCGAGGTTCGTACTGGATTCATTGTAGGATTACTGGGACCGAACGGTGCCGGGAAAACCACTTCTTTTTACACCATCGCAGGATTTATCAGGCCCAATGAAGGGCATGTATTACTTAATGGACAAGTTATCACCCACTTTCCCATACATAAACGGGCATTGAAAGGAATCTCTTATCTTGCCCAGGAACCCTCGGTTTTCAAGAAACTCACAGTTGAAGAAAACGTACGCATCATTCTTGAACCGCTGGGGCTTACAAAAAACGAGATCAACAACCGTATTGACGAATTGATGGCCGATCTGAAAATCGAATACCTGCGCAATAATAAAGGGCACGCACTATCTGGCGGCGAAAGAAGACGCGTTGAAATCATGCGAGCGCTGGCGACAAGACCTCAGTTTATCCTGCTGGATGAACCCTTCGCAGGTATCGACCCATTGGCTGTTACAGACCTGCAGAAACTTATTCGCGGATTAAAGGAAAAGGGGCTCGGCATCCTCATATCCGATCATAACGTACGGGAAACGCTCCAGGTATGTGATTTTGCATATATCATGAATGCAGGGAAAATCTTAACAAGCGGCGTCGCTGACGATATCATTGAAAGTGAAGTGGCACGAAAAATGTATCTCGGCGAAAACTTTCACATGTAAGCCCATGGCTCTGGAACTCAGACAACAGCTCAAGCTTGTACAAAAACTGGTTATGACGCCACAGCTGCGTCAAGCAATCAAGCTGCTGCAGCTCAACCGGATTGAACTCACCCAAGCTTTGAGAAGTGAAATTGAGAAAAATCCCGCCCTGGAAGAGGATCTTGGCTCTTATGATATTCATGAGCTTGCCAGAGGAATTTCCGAAGGGCTGCATACCGATCAACCTGGAAAAGAAGCAGATGTTACGCTGCGTGTAACTGCCAGCGATCAGATCGCTGACACAAACTGGGAAGAGTATGCCAATAATTTTGACAGTAACTTCTCTTTCTCCAGGGAAACGCCCCCAGCCGATGCCCCGTCGCAATTTGATTTCATTTCAGAAAAACCGGGACTCTCATCGTATCTACAATGGCAGCTCGCCCATTGTGAACTCGATGAGAAGGAGTGGGAGGTTGCCCATTTTATCCTTGGCAACCTGAACCGATACGGCTTTCTTGAAGTGGAAACAGAAGAAATAATTCAAAAATGTGATTCTGACCCCGACGAGGTGGAATATGTACTGGAAGTCATCCAAGAGCTTGACCCACCCGGAATTGCAGCACGGAATGTTTCTGAATCACTGTATCTGCAGCTGGAACGCATGGGCAAAGGGAAAACCCTTGCAGCACAAATAGTCAGGGATCATCTGGGTCTCCTGGAGACAAAAAATTACAAGGCATTGAGCAAGGCAACCGGAGCCAAACGCAACGAAATCATCCGGGCAGTTTTGTTTATAACCAGTGAGTTAACGCCCTATCCCGGCCTGCCTTATGCCAACGATGCTACCAACTATATTGTCCCGGATGTCTATGTGAAAAAAATAGATGGAGAGTATCTTATCACGCTCAATGATGAGGATCTTCCAAAGCTGAAAGTTTCATCGTATTACCAGAAACTGATGAATGAACTGCCAGGTGTTGAAAAAATCTCAAAAAATTATATCAACGACAAGGTCAAAAGTGCTGAATGGTTCATAAAATCCATCCACCAGCGGCAGCGGACTATCTATAAGGTTATGGAAAGTTTGCTGCGTTTTCAATATGAGTTCTTTGAACATGGACCAACCCACCTCAAGCCTTTAATTTTACGAGATGTCGCTGAAGACATCGAAATGCATGAATCAACGATCAGCAGGGTTACTTCCAACAAGTATGTTCATACCCCACAGGGCATTTATGAGTTGAAATATTTCTTTTCGACCGCCATCCCGCGCAATGGCGGTGAAGCAATGGCCTCTGAATCAATCCGTACCCGAATAAAACAGATAATTCAAAATGAGGACAAGCATAAACCGCTGAGCGATAATGATATTTCCAAAAAACTGGCTGAAGAGGCAGATATAAAAATAGCGCGAAGGACAGTTGCCAAATATCGGGAACAGCTGAAGATCTTGCCAGTCAAACACCGCAGAATCCCGAAATAAACGGTCATACTGAAATATCAATGAAGAAGAGAGAAGAAATAGAGGGGATGTTCCGCAGCACCATTAAAAAAAGGTTACCAATGCCTTTTCTCGCCGGTATCGATATGAATGAAATTTGATTGCGGATAAAAACCAACACCGCCAGGATGAAGCGCCATAGCCACCTCGCGCAGATGATCCAGCTCCACCCCGACAAGCCGTACATCGATGGCCCGCCCCTGCATATGCAGACTGTTGGGGTCTACCCCGTCACTATGTTTACGCAAAAACTCATTTGTTTTTGGAGACCTGTATCCTGATACCACCTCATAGAAGGTATGTGTCCCGCATTTTTCCTGAATAGCCCAGAGACTGTCAAGCAGGGCGGGGTCAATGGGGTGTGTATCACCTGTACGAAAATCTCTTAGAAAGTATTGCAATGCGCTGCTCACCGATCCTTTATAAATACCCGGAGTATATAAAATTCTCATTCGTTCCCGGGTGTGGGTATTGAAGAAGGTTAAAAAATCATAACCATTTGTTTTCGCAAAAACAGAAGAAGAAAAAGAAAAGGCAAAGAGCGAGGTAAGGCCATAACGGATAAAATTCCGTCTACCAAATCTCTCTGCTATATCAGGCTCTTTTTGTCTTTTTGTAAACAAATGGTTTGCACTCATAACCTATGAGAACTCCTGTTACATTTATTTTAATCAACAACCTTCTTCTCCGGCAGGATCTCTATTAAAATGGATTGGGAATAGTTTGTCAAGACAGGCCAATAGCCGTATTTATCACATAACATGGTATCAGCACCCGGCTTTTTTATCCCAGATATCATCCACCCTGTACTCTTTTATTTTTTCGTTATACTATCTTTCCCTACAAAACTGTTTCACAATCATGATAATATAAAAAAAATACATATTGCACTTGACTTCTTATAAAACACTTTTTTATAAAAATTGTATCTTAAACCACCCTGTTTTATATTGGGAAACGTATCACAGGATTCTGGAACAGATCATGTCGCATATTGAAAAGAGAAAACATACTCGTTTTATCACACTCCACCTCCTTCATTATACACTGCTGGATAATGAGGGATGCCAGAGCGAATGCAGTATGGCCCGCACATTTGATATAAGCTTGAGCGGTATCAAAATAGAAACCACCAAACTCCTGCCCGAGCAGGCAACGCTGATACTTTCCTTGGAGCTGGAAGAACATCTTGTGAATCTGGAAGGAAAAATTATTTACTGTCACGAAAATGCAAACAGGTACATTTCCGGAATACAGTTTAAAAAGATCAACCCAAAAGAGTATGATGTTCTTCGTCACTATGTAGATGAATTTCGGAACAGAAAAAAAGAAATGCAAAACAAGGACAATCTCCCGAAACTGGATATTCAAACCTTTTAGCAGATCACACTGCCATCTCGTTCATTGCCCTTGTGCAATGAACATCACATCCCCTTTTTATTTATGCAAGACTATCCCACCTCATACCAAAAGGATAAGATATGAGAACCATGTTGATAATAGCTCAAACTCTAGATGGGAAAATTGCCCGAAATGCTGATGAATGTATTGACTGGACAGGGAAGGCTGACAAAAAAATGTTTATGGAGCTTACCAAACGTGCTGGTGTCATCATTATGGGAGCCAGGACCTATGACACGATCGGCAAACCATTACCCGGCAGAAAAAACATTGTTTTAACCAGGAATCCTGAAAAAACAGGTAATCATCCAGATCTTGTCTTCACAAGAAAGACACCAAAAGCGCTCCTGAAAGATCTTGAAAAAGAAGGGTATACAGAGGCAGCCGTTGTCGGCGGTGAACAGATCAACACCCTGTTTGCTGAAGATGGTCTTATCGATGAGTTTATTATCACTGTCGCACCCAAAATTTTCGGCAGAGGACTCTCTCTCTTCAACGCCTCCCTGGATATCGATTTAACCCTGGAATCATCGACCATCCTGGAAAATGAATATCTGCTTCTGAGATATACGAAAAAAAAAGACAGCAGCAGCGTGACGCTGTTACGTATCTGCGAGTAAAAGTTCCAGTTCCAGACAATGACTTTTTTCTTCCTCAAGGATAAGAGCAAACTTTTTCTGTGCCTCTTCATCTTCTATAAAGCTGCTGAGCATTTCATAAAAGAGGATGGTATCCTCTTCAAACCCCAGGGATTGAGAGAATAATTCCTTTAAATCTGCACTGTCAGCAAGTTTTTCCGCATCCAGAGAAAAGGTTTTATCCCGTACCATTTCCTGCAAAATTGTTTTCCCTGCAGCTTCCAGCTCCCGCTGCTCCTCCGTGGTCTCTTTGGTTACCGGGATAGCTGCCAGCCACGCTGCGTGCCGCTTCTCATCATCAGCCATCCGGTGGAGTACTTTTGAAATAGCGGGGTCAGCTGCTTTTTCAGCCGCCTCCCGATAGGTTTTTTCGCCATTTTTCTCAATCTGGATGGCAACGTTTTTTATATCAGTCAGGGTAAACATACAAGAGCGTTTTAATCAGAAAAAACATCAGATATGAAATGCCTTCAGCAATAATCTTATCCACCTATTTCCAAAACACCTATATACGGGAGGTTCCTGTATTTTTGAGCATAATCAAGACCGTATCCACAGACAAATTCGTCAGGGATATCAATACCGCAGAAATCGATATGCACATCCACCTTTCGACGCGCCGGTTTATTCAACAAGGTACAGACCTTCAGCGACTTTGGGCTTCTCTTTTTTAACATCTTTATTACCTTGCTGAATGTCGTACCGGTATCCACCACATCTTCAACAAGCAGGACATGTTTTCCTTCGACAGCCCCATCTAAATCCATCATGATCCTTACATCGCCGCTGCTGACAGTCCCATCGCCATAGCTTGAAACTGCCAGAAAATCGACGACCAGCGGGTAGTCAATTTTCCGGACAAGATCTGACATAAATACGAAGGCACCGCGTAATAAGCCCACGACGACGAGTTCACCACCTGCATCCGTATAATGAGCTGTAATCTCTTTTCCCAAACTATCAACAAGTGTTTTTATTTCTTCCTCAGAAATCAGGATCTTCGATATACCTGTATCAACCATAATATCCTCAATAATCAATGCGATTATATAGCTATGAGTACTTTAAATAACCTTGTATCAGAAAAAAACCGGCATTACCAGAAAAAACAGGTAATGCCGCAATGCCATACTGTTTTTTCAGACAGCAGCCTGCTGCGGCTTCATATCCGGTAGCAAACTGCCAGAGCAATAAATGTGGGGAAGTGCTTTTTCAGGATGCTTGTAAAAAAATCCAGATGATATCCGCACCCGATAAAAGTTACTGGCAAAAGCAGGGAAAAGACGCTATGTTATTATTTTGTCTTATAAAAAATATGCGGAGAAAATGATAGAACACAGGTGAGAAGATGAAACAAACAGCAAGAAGAACAAGAAAGACAATAATTTATACCCTGGTACTGTTATCCACGATCTTTTCCAGCACAGTGTATGCTGAAGACAATGCTCTGTTACGGATTGCAGTTCTGCCCATACCGGATATTCTGCCCATCTATGTGGCTGAGGAAAACGGCTATTTTTCCGATCTTGGCATCAACGTGGAAATTCTCACTATTGGCAGCGCAGTGGAAAGAGACCAGCTGATGCAGGCGTCAAGAATTGACGGAATGCTCAATGAAATTGGCGGAGCTGCCCTCTTTAACAGGGAAAAACAGCGATTGAGGATCATTTCCTATGCCCGGATTCCTCTGCAGGATGCGCCCCTTTTCAGGATACTGGCAGCCCCGAAAAGCGGGATAACCCAGGTCAGTGAGCTGCAGGATGTCGCCATTGCGGTATCAAAGAATACCGTCATTGAATATATCACCAGACGGCTTCTGGAACAGCAGGGAATAGCTGCAAAAAACATCAAATTTGCCTCAGTTCCAGTATTACCCGAGCGTATGCAGCTGCTTCTAGCGGGTCAGATAAAAGCTGCAACGCTGCCCGATCCGCTTGGATTTGCAGCAATACAGGCAGGTGCTGCTGAAATAATCAATGACCTGCGTCTTCCTGAACTCAGTGCCAGTGTGCTCAGCTTCAGCCAGGAAGCGGTATCCGGGAAGAGTGAAACTATACAAAAATTCATAATAGCCTGGAACAAAGCAGCAGAAGATTTAAACGCTGATCCGGAAACATACAGGCCGCTTATGCTGAAAAAAATTCGGGTGCCAAAGCATGTGCAGCAGTCTTTCACCATCCCCCAATATCCAACGGGGAAAGTTCCCACACAAAAACAATGGGATGACGTAAATGAATGGCTTGTAGCCCAGGGGCTTTTGAAAAAAGCTGTCGATTATCAGATTTCTGTAACAGACGAGTTTGTTACCAGATGATGCCTTTGAAATCATGATCGTAATCGATGATCTGACCTTCTCCTATGGAGATGGCAAACAGCTCTTCTCACGATTCTCCCTGCGTTTGGGAACCGGCCAAGCCTGGAGCATCGTAGGTGCCTCCGGCTGCGGGAAAACCACTCTGCTTTTATTGATTGCCGGTATGATTTCACCTGAAAGCGGTGAGATCCGGGTAGCAGGTGAGAAAATCACCAGGGCCAGACCAAGAACAGGATTGGTACTCCAGGATCACGGCCTCTTACCCTGGGCAACTGTCAGGAAAAATACAGAGCTGGGATTGGCCATCCGGAAAAAATACGGCCCGGATGGCGTTCATGCCCCCAGGGATATGGAAACCAACGACACCCGGCTGTCCGAGCTGGTTGACTACTGGCTCAGATGGCTAGGCATTAGCGATCATCAACATAAGTACCCGGCAGAACTCTCGCGAGGACAGAGGCAGCGGGCAGCTATCGCCAGGACCCTGGTTCTCGAACCCGACCTGCTGCTGATGGATGAGCCGTTCTCAGCACTGGATGCCCCCATTAGAGAAGAGTTGCAGCAGGTGATGAATTCTTTTCATCAGGAGTCTGGTTTGACCTCGGTAACTGTGACCCATGATATTGAAGAGGCGGTGGTACTTGGAGAAAAGATCCTGGTTTTGACCAATGATGTTAATCGTACGCCGGTGGTAATTGAAAACTCTTTTCACGGTAGAATTGATAAACGAAACGACCCGAAATTCATAGCCCGATGTGATGAGCTGCGAAAGACCATTTCCGAAAATACAAATACCAGCAACTCGTAACAAGTAAATTTTCGCAAAATGAAAAAACCTGTAACAGTGACTGCAACCCTGATTGGCATTGCCATGTTCTTCTGTTTATGGCAGCTCGCCGCAATGCTGCTCAATCGACCAATTCTGCCAACTCCGCTTGTGGTTGTCCCTCTTTTCTGCCAAACTATTTTCGGTGATCTTGGTCTGCATTTTCTGGCAAGCACTGCCAGAGTTTCTGCGGCCATTCTGGTGGCAACGGTCTTTGCCGCGCCCATTGGGCTGGCACTGGGACAACTTCCAAAACTGGATAGAATAGCAGCGCCGCTGATTGCGATAGCTTACCCGATCCCCAAGATTATCTTTCTGCCGGTTGTCTATGTGTTGATGGGTATCACAGATCTATCGAAAATCACCCTGATTGCAATCATCATCTTTTTCCAGATTCTGGTGGTGGTAAGAGATGACGCCTCCAATCTGAGAAAAGAGCTGATTGTCTCAGTACGTTCACTGGGAGCAGGCAGGCGGGCTCTTTTTCGTTATGTCTATATTCCGGCAACGCTTCCCGCCGTATTAACGGCGCTCAGGGTGTCAGTGGGCACAGCCATTGCCGTATTGTTCATCGCTGAACAGTCTTTAACCCAGTACGGTCTGGGATATTTTATTGTTGTTGAAACCTACCAGGTTCTGATGTATCCAGAGATGTATACCGGGATTCTGGCCATGGGACTTTTAGGTGTTCTTCTCTATTATCTGATATATTCACTGGAGCTGAGAATGAATAAACATCTCTACCGTGGCTGAGATGCATTATCACTTTCTCGCAAAATCATCTAATTATGCCTTCTTCACAATCAAAAATATCACTCTGGTGGCTGGCAGCAAGGCCGAAAACCCTGCCTGCAGCAGCAGCTCCGGTGATAGTCGGTTCATCCGTTGCATATTTCGATAAAGTCTTTTCACTTTTTCCTGCACTCGCTGCCTTTTTCGGAGCATTATTATTACAGATAGCTGTTAATCTGGCCAACGATTACTTCGATGCCAAAAATCAGATTGATTCGGAGGAGAGACTCGGGCCGGTACGGGTTACGCAAAGCGGGCTCATTCCGCCTGCACATGTAAAACTTGCAATGGTTTTGACCCTGTGCCTGGCAGCTCTGGTATTTGTTTATTTAACCTATACAGGCGGTATTGTAATCTTTTGGGTGGCATGTGCATCTGTGCTTTCAGCTCTTGCCTACAGCGGCGGTCCCTATCCCCTGGCCTCACATGGTCTTGGCGAGTTGTTTGTCTTTATTTTCTTTGGCCTGGTGGCTGTTTGCGGAACCTATTGGGTTCAGGCAAAGACCCTCTCTCTGCCAATTGTCATGGCCGCCATCGCCCCTGGTCTTCTTATTTCAGCAATTATGGTGGTCAATAATCTCCGTGATATAAAAACTGACGCACCGGCAGGAAAGAAAACCCTGGCGGTGCGACTTGGCCGTGAACGAACCATTTTGCTTTTCAAAACAATGGTGATAGCATCCTATGCATGCGTTCCTTTACTGGCAGTTTATTTTTTGCCATTTCCGATTTTTTTATCCTTTCTAACTCTGCCATTGGCAATTTCGGTATGCAGAGAGATTAAAAATAATTCCGGTAAAGATCTTAATGTAACCCTTGCCAAAACGGCAACCCTTTCACTCTTCTTTTCTCTCTTCTTTGCCATCGGCATAATTGTGTCAGTGCTGACAGGGTAAAAAACCGAAAAGAGTTATAAAAAATTTCATTTTCGATAAAGATATCTAATTGCAACCAAGCTCTCTGAGAGTTATTCTTACAGATTACTCTCATCGAATAAAACAGCCAGGGATTTTTTGAACAAAATACTCAGTCACTGAGTATTTTGACATTACTGAAAGAGGAAGAGACCACAGATAAAAGCCGATGGCATTAAAACGAACATTTTGCTGTTATCTTCCGTTTCGATCTAACACTAATTTTCATATCAAATAAAAAACCATGTACCGCAGCCAGGATCTTACCATTACCTTATGTATGCCGGATTGGGCAGAACAGGAATTAAATAATCTTCCCCCGTTCCTGCCAACACTCGAACAGCGGATGGAAGCCGTTCTTGCCTTCGTCAGCAAAAATATAGAACACAAAACAGGAGGCCCTTTTGCAGCCGGTGTTTTTGAACGCGACAGCGGTAAACTGGTTTCCATTGGTGTCAATAGAGTGGTGCCCTCAAACTGTTCGTCAATTCATGCTGAGGTGATGGCTCTGGCACTTGCCCAGAAAAGACTCGCTGTCTATGACCTTGGCGGCAAGGGTATGGCAGCACATCAACTGGTAGTTAACTGGTGTCCCTGTGTAATGTGCTTTGGCGCACTTCTCTGGTCTGGTGTTCGTTCACTGGTTATTCCAGGCTCAGGTCCTGAACTGGAAGAAATTACCGGATTTGACGAAGGCCCCCTTCACCCCGACTGGCGCAAGGAGCTGGAAAAAAGGAATATTACGCTTGAAGATAATGTACTCAAGCAAAAGGCCATTGCCCAATTCAAAGCCTTCGCTGCATCCGGCCAGCTTGTGTACAACGCCCGGCAAGGATAATCGCCCCTGTTTTAATCGACAGGCATGCTATAAAAAGGAAACTGCAGGAAAAGGGAAAGTTAAAGAGATTGCGAAAAAAGTCCAACAACCATAAACAGCATAATAATAAGGCTGTACACAAGTATAAGCATATTACCGGGATCTTTGGAAAAGATCTTTTGCAGGCCTTTCGTCCAGATTATTTTCTTCATATGATATCCTTGCAACTACCTGTTCATCGTACAATGTTTCCTTACTTTCTCACCCTACCCTGTAAAAGATAATGATGACAACGCAACACCTGAATAATGATAAAACGCCCTTCAATTATGATGAATTATGACAAACTGTTTCAAGCTGGATTTTCTATAACCGATTTCCAGCTGTGTCTCCAAACAAAACTAGCTCAATGAAGAAAACTGAGCTATAAATACAGCTGATATTTTTCACCACCAGATAGCAATATAATTCTCACATCACTATCTGATTTTCACCAGGAGAATCATGTTTAAAGCTATAAGAGCAAAACTCAGAGCCAAAGACTGGGAAACGGCCAGGAAAAAAGATCTCTACTACTGTTATCGTCTGCTTCTTGGAAGAAAACCGGACATTGAAGGATGGAACACCTTCATGGCCGATATTGCCCGTGGCGGAATAACAATACAACGGCTGGTTCGGTATTTTCTTTCTTCACCTGAATTTAAAAACAACCAGCGTAATGATGAAATAAGCAAAAAAATGCCCGTCGAGGTGGAACTGGAAGGCTTCAGCATGTACGTTGCCCCTCCTGACGGGGCTATCGGGAAATATATTATCGATAATCATATCTGGGAGCCGCATGTTACCAAGACGCTTTACCAGCTCATCAAACCAGGGATGGTTTTTGTAGATATTGGTGCCAATATTGGCTATTTCAGTATGCTTGCAGCAAAGATGGTTGGCTCATCAGGAAAAGTTATTGCATTTGAACCCGATCAGTTCAACTCTTCCTTGCTTTATCTGAATGCCCAAAAAAATTCATTTGCGAACATCGAAATCTATCCCTTTGCCGTTGCGGAATCAAAAAAGATCGTCGTTTACGATAACCTTGACGGAAACGGTACGATATCCAATCCAGGCGATGATATGACAACTCTCATTTCCCGTACCGTGGTACACGCAGTAAAACTAGATGATTTGCTTCGCGAGGAAAATGCTGTTGATATTATCAAAATTGATATAGAAGGCAGCGAACATCTTGCATTGCTTGGGGCAACAGCCCTTATAAAGCGGCATAGACCTGTAATCGTTACGGAGTTCACTCCTGGTGGTTTACAGAATATATCAGGGGTGTCAGCAGAAAAATTTCTCCAGCACATTACTGATCTGAACTATACTCTCTCAGCAATAAATACTAAAGGAGAGAGAAGAGAGTGCGGTACCTCTACAGCCAGGGTTCTTTCATTCTTTAAAAGCCAGAAACAGGGACATATTGAAATACTGGCAGAACCTCGATAAAAAAGGTTTTACAAAACAGTATATCAAAAAGACATTTTATCCTGACAAAAGCATTGCCTGTCTCCCTGAAAATCCAACTCTTGTTTTTTAAAAACTATAGCGCAGGCGTAAAGAGACGAAATCCCGATCGGCAAACTGGCCGTATCTTTCGCTTTCATCGCCGTGAAACAGAAAAAGAGAGGCGGCAAGCAGCCAGTTATCACCAATATGGTATTCCCCGTAGGGCTGCACTGCCCAGCCCTGCCCGGAAAAACCAACAACGCCGCTTATTCCCAGTTTGAGATCATCGTTGAAAAAGAGATCAGAACATTCAAAGGTCAGGCCATCGCTGTAACCGCGCCCGGTTACGCCGTTATCTTCTGGGACGTACTCGGCAAAGTATTGCAGGTTCAAATACCGGTTCAGGGCAAAGGTACGGTCAAAGCCAACAACACCTTCTATCAGGCTGCGCCGTGAATACCCCGGGACGAGCGTTCCCTCTTTCTGCATCGGATAGCGGGGTTTGAGCGCCAGCTCGCCGCGCAGGGTGCTGCGGTGTATCCCTTTGGCAAAACTTACCCCAAAGGCATTGATACGAGGATGGACAGGGGTGATACGCAGCCGGTTATCGGCATCAAGTGCACCTGTGAAAACGGGAACATTTTTCATCCCCGAATATGCGGTCAAACCCAGATCCCAGCCGCCAGTAGTCGCGGCGAGGCGCAAGCCATACTTGCCGTCCTTAAACCAGCGTTCTGGTTTTTCCTGGTCTGCAAGCGATAACAGCCCCTGCTGCTCTGCGGCACGAATATTTTGTAAGGCCAGGGGCTCCCAGGCTGAGTCCGCCGCGTTTAATGTACTGACCTCGGCCAGAGGAACCGCCACCGCCTCGAGGGTAAGCTCCTGGACGGGTTCGGGCACGGGAAGTGATACAATTCCCTGCAGCAGAAAGACTGCCAGCCGGTTATCGCTGCGGCCAGAGGCCAGAGGATCGCGGTGGTCCTGCGGGTTGATCAGATCAACCGGATTGACACCGTCTCCGGTGCCCCAGCGAACCATTTTCTTGCCAAGTGCAAGATCAACAGACCTGCCCTCTACACTCAGATAGGCCTCATGGAGCATGGCCGACAGTTCGTCATGATCGGAGGAGAGATCTGCGGCGGCAGCATCATAATCGACAGAACCGGAGAAAAAGACCCGGGCTGTCGCCGGCCCTGCGCCATCATCCTCAGAGGCAGCCCCCAAGGTGAATGCCGTCCCGCCCTCAAGCCAGAGCCGCTGTCTGGCAGAAAAAGCCCAAAAGCGCAGCTCCAGCTTGCCCAAAAGAGCAGAATGACAGCGGGATATGTCCAAAAAATCTTCACCGTTTCAGATTGTTTTGCAGAAAGAGACTGTCGTCCAGCCCCTGATTATAGTGAATCTCTGAACGTTCCATCAGGGTACGGGTCTTGCGGGCCGGGGTCTCAAAGAGAACCTTGGTAATAGTCCAGATTCCATCTATCTGTTTAAAGCCGCCAAAGGTCGCGGTTTTCAACAGGCGTCCCCGTTTGTCATAATAGTCAATCCTGGTCGGCAGATGGATATCCTTGCGCACATAGACCATTCTTTTCGAGTAGTTGGTATCTTTTTTCAGTTCAGGTCGCGGCACCGATTCTACCAGCCAGCATTCGGCACCATTGAGGTTCTCAGATCCCTTCAAGGTATGGATATCATCATCCACGGCCCGGTCTTCGATATCCTCGTTGGCCAGATCAGAACGCATGAAACTGCCCTTCTTGCCGCCGCCTGAGATCCGGCGGACCAGGCTTTCGGCAGGGAGATAGACCCACATATCA
>PDWJ01002848.1_pt1 | contig 17421 bp, 12 predicted proteins | sample 1430881 | NCBI WGS metagenome assembly PDWJ01 (sample SAMN01162460, study PRJNA174530) | Oral metagenome, whole genome shotgun sequencing project. | biome: Marine environment; feature: Marine mammal; material: Swab sample of the gingival sulcus; isolation source: swab sample of gingival sulcus...
AACCTAGAGGCTACTCCAGCTGAATCAACTGCTTTTAGACTTGCCAAGAAGGACAAGTCTATCTATCCCGATATAAAGACTAGGGGTAATGATGAGCGTCCATATTATACAAATAGTTGCCACATTCCCGTATCTGAAGTTAAGTCTATCAGGCAGGTATTTGAACACCAAGATGATTTGCAGATCCTGTTTACAGGAGGAACGGTAATCCACGTATTCTTGGGGTCACCTATAAGCGGAGCGCAGGCTAAGCACATAGTTAAGACCGTTTGTGAAACATATAGGGTTCCGTATGTAAGCCTCTCGCCAGTAAACCATTATTGTGCAGAGCATGGATATATAGACAAGGCTGTAGATGCTTGCCCAGTTTGCGGAAAGAAGGTTGAGAAGTACCAAAGAATTACAGGTTATTTGAGAAATGTAGAATATTTTAATGACGGAAAACAAGCTGAATTTAAGGAAAGGAATCAGTTATGGGTTTCATCAGATACAAAACAATAGAGCATGAAAGGGTTGAGGATGCTCCATTTGTGGGCGCCCTCATAAGTGCCATAGATTGCCATATAGGCTGTAAAAACTGTTTTAACCAACACGTTAAACTAATGCCTACATTGTATTCTACTCCAGCTGCTATAGTGCAGGAAGTGTTGACAAATCCCTTTAATCAAGGTATGATTTTTGCAGGTCTTGAGTGGTCTGAACAGCCCCAAGAACTAGTTATGATGGTTGAAGAGTGTTTGAATTCTTCCCTTGAAGTTATGATATATACAGGGTTGACCTTAGATGAATTTTTGAAAAGGGTTCCTGGATTATTGGATATTGAGGGGAGTATATACATCAAACACGGAGCTTACATACCAGAGAAAGCTACGTATGATAATGAACATCACAGAGTTAGACTAGCATCGTCTAACCAACACATAGATTTTTTAAACTTGACTGAATACGTGGCGTAGGAGACAGTACCAATAGACTAAGGAGGCGCTATGCCGGTTAAGGTGGACTTACGGGATGTCTTTAGGGACATCCCTAAATTTCAGGGAAAAAAAATAAAACTGCAGGGTTGGATAAGGACTAATAGGGGATCTAACAAGTTTGGGTTTTTAGAGCTAAACGATGGAACCCACTTCAACAATATGCAGGTTGTTTACGAAGAGGGGCTTTCAAATTATTCACAAATAAGAAAGTTTGCCATAGCGTCAGCAGTAGAGGTAATCGGGGAACTCGTCCTAACTCCAGATGCTAAACAGCCCTGTGAAATTAAGGCAGAAGAGATAGCTTTACTTGCAGATTCAGAGAGTGACTACCCCTTGCAGAAGAAACGCCATAGTTTTGAATACCTAAGGACTATAGCTCATTTAAGACCGAGGTCCAATACCTTTTCAGCTGTTTTTAGGGTAAGGTCTGTTGCGGCGCAAGCCTTCCACGAATTCTTTGCGGATAGAGGTTTTATATATGTCCATACTCCGATAATAACTGCAAGTGACTGTGAAGGCGCTGGCGAGATGTTCCAGGTTACTACAATAGATATGGATAGGGCTGTAGAATCTGGAAAAGCATTAGACTATGGCAAAGACTTTTTTTCCAAAAAGGCATTTTTGACAGTTAGTGGTCAGCTTAACGTTGAACCCTTTGCACTTGCATTTAAAAATGTATATACCTTCGGTCCAACTTTTAGAGCTGAAAATTCAAATACATCTAGGCATATGTCGGAGTTTTGGATGATAGAGCCTGAAATCGCCTTTGCTGACCTCAGCGTCAATATGTCTCTAGCAGAGGATATGGTTAAGTTCGTAACTAAAAAGGTCTTAGAACTTTGCCCAGACGAGATGGCATTCTTTGACAAGAGGATACAACCGGGTCTACTTGATAGGCTAAACAACCTAGTAAACTCTGAATTTAAGAGGATGACATATACGGAAGCTGTTGACATACTATTATCTTCTGGAGTGGATTTTGAAAATGAAGTTCATTGGGGATCTGACCTAAAGACCGAGCACGAAAGGTATATAGCGGAGCAGGTCGTAAAAGGGCCTGTATTCCTGACTGATTATCCGAAGGAGATAAAAGCATTCTACATGAGGCTTAACGACGATGGCAAGACCATGGCTGCGTGTGACCTATTGGTTCCAGGCGTTGGTGAATTGGTTGGAGGTTCGCAGCGTGAGGAAAGATATGACAAGCTCCTTGCAATGATAGAGGAAAAGGGTCAGGAACCGGATGACTATATGTGGTATCTTGAAACTAGGAAGTACGGCGGAGTTTATCATTCAGGATTTGGAATAGGCTTTGAAAGATACGTTATGTACGTTACTGGGATGGAAAACATAAGGGATGTCATACCATATCCTAGGACACCGAGGACCTGCGAATTTTAACAAGTTCATTAATTTTTTTCGTAAAACGAGAATTTTATGGAAATAAGGTGTATTATATAGGGGTGTATGTTGTTGATTAGCTCGACAATATGTACCCCATTAATATTTTGAAGAAAGAAAGAAGTGGTGAGATGAAAAAGTGCAGTATATGTAAGAAGAATATAGCTGTTGTAATGATAAGCAAGATAGATGCGGACGGAAATAGAAAAAACGACGCAATATGTATGTCTTGTGCCAAGAAGATGGGTTTGTCCCCCTTAGATGAAATGATGAAACAGGTAAATCTTTCAGAAGACGATATAAGCAATTTGTCAGATCAACTCATGACTTTTATGAATGATGTAGATATAGACGAAATATCTGACAATCCGATGTTTAAGATGATGACTGGAGATTTTGAAAGTTTTGATAATTCTGTTTCAGAAGATAATTTTGAAATTGAGGAGGGTGGAGAGTACGAAGATGAACTTGAGAAAGAAATCCTTCCTGAATTACCGACTACAGATTCTATAAAAGCCAATTCAGAAAATGGCGGTAAAGAAGTGGAAAAGTCGTCAGAAGATGATGGCGGAGCTAATAAAACCTTTGAAGATTTTTTGAAGAATTTTTCTCCTTTCCCGTCTAAGCCCAAGGCAGGTGTAAAGACTGATGGAAAGCGAAAGGTCAGAAAGTACAAGAACCTAGACAAGTATGGAGAAGATTTAAATGCCCTTGCAGAGGCTGGCAATATAGATATGGTCGTTGGAAGGGAAAGAGAGATAGAGAGGGTTATACAGATTCTTGCCCGCAGAAATAAAAACAACCCTGTACTTATAGGCGAACCAGGTGTGGGTAAGACAGCTATTGCCCAAGGTCTTGCCTTAAAAATAGTAAATGGAGACGTTCCGAACAGGATAAAAGAGCTCAGGATTTACCAGCTTGACCTAACCTCAATCGTTGCTGGAACCCAGTTTAGAGGGCAGTTTGAATCTAGAATGAACGCCATAATAAAAGAGGCTAAGATGGCTGGGAACATAGTTTTGGCGATAGATGAAATACATAATATAGTTGGTGCGGGTGAAGTTGTGGGCGGTATAATGAATGCTGCTAATATACTAAAACCTGCCCTGGCTAGTGGAGATATCCAGATAATAGGTGCAACTACAATAGAAGAATATCGAAAACACATAGAGAAAGATTCTGCTTTGGAAAGGCGATTCCAAAGGGTTATGGTAGATGAGCCTACAATAGAAGATAGTATAGAGATTCTAAAGGGAATCAAACCCTATTATGAGGAACACCACAGCGTGTCTATCCCGGATGAGATTTGTGAGCAAGCAGTAGTACTGTCAGCTAGGTATATAAATGACAGGTTTTTGCCAGACAAGGCAATAGACCTTATAGATGAAGCTGGAGCTATGTTAAACCTCAAAAATGTTGATTTTACAGAGTTAAAACAGCTAAATGATGAACTTATAGATGTCGTTACTAAAAAGGAAGAAGCTTCTATAAATGATAAGTTTGAAGAGGCAGCAAAGTACAAACAGAAGGAAGTTCATCTCAGAAAATCAATAGAGGAGATCCAAAAGAGGATGTCTGAATTTAGGATGTCTAAGGAAGACATAGCACATGTTATAGAGATGTGGACAGGAATTCCAGTTACCCAGATAAGTGAAGAAGAGGCAGACAAACTCATAGAGCTTGAACATAGGCTCGAAAGAAGGGTTGTAGGTCAGGATAATGCTGTTAAAACCGTTGCAAAGGCGGTTAGAAGGCGTAGGGCTGGTTTTAAGTCCAGAAAGAGACCTGCATCATTTATCTTTGTAGGACCTACTGGCGTAGGGAAGACCGAGCTTACAAAGACCTTGGCAGAGGAACTATTTGGAGATGAAAATGCTGTTATAAGGCTTGATATGAGTGAATATATGGAAAAGCACACTGTATCTAAGCTAATAGGAGCGCCTCCTGGATACGTAGGTTTTGACAATGGTGGACAGCTTACAGAGAGGATAAGGCGTAAGCCATATTCAGTTGTATTATTTGACGAAATAGAAAAGGCGCATCCAGACATATTCAATATGCTTTTGCAGATACTGGATGATGGAAGGCTCACAGACTCAAAGGGAAGAACTGTATACTTTGAGCATTCTGTGCTCATTATGACATCGAATGCTGGCACCAGTCATAAGTCAGCTGGGCTTGGTTTTAAGCAAGATTCAGATGAATCAAAGGCTGGTCAGGTTAGGGCGGCTCTTAAGGAATTCTTCAGACCTGAATTCTTGGGAAGGGTAGATGAAATCGTAGACTTTAGGTCTCTTAATAAGGACGATGTCAGAAAGATTGTAGATATACAGTTAAAAGAGGTTTATTCAGATTGTGAAGAAAAGCTTATAGATCTCAAGATATCTGAAGAGGTAAAAGACTACTTAGTTGATGTAGGATTTGAGCCTAAGTACGGTGCTAGACCTTTAAGAAAGAAGATACAGAGCCTTATTGAAGATGAAATATCAGAGATGTATCTAAGGGGCGAGGTAAAGACGGGAAGTATTTTAAATCTTTCTATGAAGGACGGGAAAATAGAATTCTCTGTGCTTTAAAATATGATTTGACATATATTGAATATCTCGCTATAATGTTAGTTGCGTTCAAAAAAAGTTTTTTTGTGCACGGAATGTTTTGAAGTGCACTTGTTATAATTAAATGAAGGGGGACTCAAATTGAAAAGAACTTACCAGCCTAAGAAGAAGCAAAGATCTGTTGAGCACGGATTTAGAAAGAGAATGAAATCTAATGGCGGAAGAAATGTGCTTAGAAGAAGAAGACAAAAGGGCAGAAAGAGATTGTCTGCTTAGAGCACTGGTTGTGCTCTTTTTTTGCATATAGCCGAGATTAATATGAAGTACGAAACTATAAAAAAGAATGATGATTTTGTAAGGGCTTACAAGAAGGGGAAAAGAGTAGTAGGACACCTAATGGTAGCTTATAAGGTTAGTGCAAAAAAAAGATCCAAGAAGTTTGAGAAAAATAAAAGAAAAGCATCTGACAAGAGAATAGGAATAACAGTAAGTAAAAAAGTGGGAAATGCCGTACAGAGAAATAGGGCTAGACGCCTTATAAGACAAGCTATATACGAAGGATACGGCAAATTAGAAGATGGTTACGACTACGTGTTTGTCGCCAGAGTTAGGGCGAATGGGGCCACGTACGATATGATAAAGAAAAATTTTACGTACGTCGTAGGCAAATTAAGTTAGTGAGATAAAAATGAAAACAATCTTGATTTCTATAGTCAAGTTTTACAGGCGGCGGGTTTCGCCATTAAAGGCACCTACTTGTAGGTTTTATCCAACCTGTTCGCAGTATACTATCGAAGCTCTCGAAAAATATGGAGCAATCAAAGGATCTTATCTCGCATTAAAAAGGATTTTGCGTTGCCATCCTTTTAGCAAGGGTGGTTACGATCCGCTTAAGTAACACCTATACCCATCGTAGATTCAAAGATATTAGGAGGGAATATGGGAATATTTTATGATTTTTTTGGTTGGATTATAAGGAGTCTTTATAACTTTACGGGGAATTATTCTCTGTCAATAATATTGATGACCATTATATTCAACCTTATGATTTTGCCACTTACTTTAAAGCAGATTAAATCTACGGCAAATATGCAGAAGATTCAGCCAGAATTAAAGGCAATTCAAAAGAAATATAAAAACGACAAAGAGACAATGAACAAAAAGATGATGGAGCTCTATTCTGAACACGATGTAAATCCACTTGCAGGTTGCCTCCCTCTAATCATTCAGCTTCCAATAATACTAGCCTTATTTGCGGTTATGAAAGATCCTATAGCCCACGTGTTTATGGGTAATGAAAAGGTTGGATCAGAGGCTATTACTCAGGGATTCTTCTGGATAAAAAATCTATCACTCCCCGATCAACTTTCAAATATAATGGGCGGAGATTTCGCTAAGAGTTTGCCAGGATTATTGCCGATTCTCACTTCTATTCTAACATATGTACAAATGGAGGTTATGACTCCTAAGACTAGCCCTGAACAGGGCGGTGCTGGTTCAATGGGAACTATGAAGATTATAATGCCCCTTATGATCTTAATGTTCTCCAACAGTCTTTCAGCTGGTTTGGTTCTTTATTGGTTCACAGGAACGCTGTTTAGAATAGCTCAGCAATTTGTATTAAAGAGAGATCAGTTTGTTAAGGAGGCAGAATAATGAGAAGATATGAATCTGTAGCAAAGTCTGCAGAAGAAGCAATTGAAGATATATTAAAGGTAATGAAGGTGTCTATAGAGGATATAGATATAGAGATAGACGAGGTAAATAAAGGCTTATTTGGATTTTTGAAGCAAAAAGAAGTTAGGGTTGTAGCTACTTTAAAAGAAGGCGTGCCAGATGTTCCAGACGCCTTAGATACGGTAAAGCCAAGCTCTACAGAAGAAGAACTTGGGGTAGAAGCTGAAAAACCTGAAGCAATTGATACTTCTGAACCTTCAAAAGAAATTCCCTCTAAAGAGGGTTTTGAAAATCAAGTTTCTGGGGCTAACCCTGAACTGATAAGAGACGCTAAAGATGTAATAAGGGATTTCATAGGTCAGATAGCCAGCAATATTGAGAGAGATATAGAAGTAAATGTAAAAGAGGGTGATAAGACCATAAATATCGACGTAAAGGGAGAAGACCTTTCAATATTGATAGGAAGACATGGCAAGACCCTTGATTCTATAAGGTACTTACTTTCTCTTATGGTAAACAGAGGTAGGGACAAGGATGACATCAAGAGGATAGTATTTGATGTCGAAGGTTACCGAAAAAAGAGGGATAATTCCCTTGAAAGGCTTGCTAGGAATGTAGCAACCAAGGTTATAAAGACAAAGAGAGAGATAAAACTAGATCCAATGAACCCCTACGAAAGGCGAATTGTTCACTCCGCTCTACAGAGAAACAAGCTAGTAACTACTAGAAGTGAAGGTGAAGAGCCATTCAGGAGTGTAATCATATACCTAAAATAAAGGAGGCACTAGGTGAAACCTATACACGCTTCCACTATAGTTGCAGTCGCTACGCCCCTTTCATCTGAAGGGGCTATTGGCGTTATAAGGCTGAGTGGAAATGAAGCCATAAGTTTGGTAGATAGGGTCTTTGTTCCCAAAAGAGGCGGAAACTTATCTTCCTATCCCTCTCAAAGAATGGTTTACGGACACATACTTTACGAGGGAAAATTGTTCGACGAAGTCATGGCGGTTTATTTTAAGGCGCCATTTTCTTATACCACTGAAGACGTGGTGGAAATCCAATGCCATGGAAATATCGCGGTACTAATTGAGATAAATTCCTTATTCGTATCCTTAGGAGCTATGCCGGCAGAACGAGGAGAATTTACAAAGAGGGCGTTTTTAGGTGGGCGTATAGACCTATCCCAAGCGGAAGCTGTGATGGATATGGTTTCTGCAAAGACACCAAAGGGATTTAGCGTAGCATTAAAACAGCTAAGGGGTGGTATAGCGTCAGAGGTTTCTCATCTTACAGAAACCCTTACAGACCTCCTTGCAAAGATAGAAGTCAGCATAGACTATCCCGATGAGGATATTGAACAGATAGAGAGAGAAGAGATAAGGCTTTCCTTAGAGGGAGTTTCAGAAAAGTTTGATTACTTTATAGATAGCTTCCAGCGGGGAAGGCTTTTAAGAGAAGGCGTTTCCATGGCTATAATAGGGGTTCCAAATGTGGGGAAATCTTCGCTCATGAATTACCTTTTAAGGGAAGACAGGGCGATTGTAACCGACATTCCGGGAACTACAAGAGACGTGCTTCGGGAGTGGGTCAGCATAGCTGGAGTTCCAGTCCACCTAATAGATACAGCGGGTATAAGGGACACCGAAGACCTGGTTGAAAAAATTGGAGTAGAGAAATCTAAGGAAATTTTTAATGAGGCAGATGTTGTTATAATAGTCTTATCTGCAGCTGAAGAGATAAGCACCGCTGAGAGGGAAATGCTAGAATTATCAGATATGAAGAAGTCTATAGTTCTCTTAAACAAGGTGGATTTAGATCCTGTTATAAGCGTAGAAGACGTTAAAAAAGTGGCAAAAAATGTAGAGGTATTGGAAATATCTATAAAGGAAAACATCGGTTTGGACAGTCTTCAAAAACTATTTTTAGAGATAGTTTCAGGAGGAACAATTCATTCAAAAGATGGTGAATTTGCAATAAATCAGAGGCACCTATCATCTATAACAAGGGCTAAAAAATCCGTAAATTTGGCACTAGATGCTATAAATGGAGGTATGCCTCTTGATTTGATAGAGATAGACTTGATAAACGCCTATGATAGCCTAGGTGAAATAACTGGGCAGTCGGTAGATGAAGATGTTATAAATAGGATATTTGAAAAATTTTGCTTGGGCAAGTAGAGGGAAGAATTTATGCGAACTTATGAACTTGGTAAATACGATGTGATAGTTGTTGGGGTAGGCCACGCTGGTTGTGAAGCGGCTCTAGCAGCATCTAGGCTTGGAAAGAAGACCCTAGTCTTGGCTAGCGATCTTGGCAGTGTTGGAATGATGCCTTGTAATCCTTCTATAGGTGGAACGGGTAAGGCCCACATAGTCAGGGAGATAGACGCCCTAGGTGGGGAGATGGGTGTAAATATAGACAAGAGCCTTGTTCAGATAAAGACCCTTAATACCAAGAAGGGGCCTGCTGTACACTCTCTTAGAGCGCAGGCAGATAAACAGAAGTACCATACAGAGATGAAAAAAACCCTCGAAAGACAGGACAACCTTTACTTGAAAGAGGGTGAGGTAATAGACCTTATAATAGAGGATTCGGCAGTTAAAGGGGTCATTACATCAATAGGTGCAATCTATAAGGCGCCTAGGGTTATAATCGCAACGGGAACATTTTTGGCAGGCAAGATATACATAGGAGAGGGCATCGTTGAAAGCGGGCCATCTGGGATGAAGCCCACAAACCAGCTTGCAGTAAGTTTAAGGGATAAGGGCTTTGATATGCGTAGGTTTAAGACTGGGACCCCAGCCAGGGTTAACATAAGGTCTGTAGACTTTGATAAGATGTCAGTCGAGCACGGAGATGAGAACCCAGTATTCTTTTCCTTTATGACTGAAAAAGTAGACTTTGAAGAGATACCCTGTTACCTAACTTACACAAACGGAGAAACCCACGAAATAATAGAGAAAAACACCCATTTAAGCGCTATGGCATCTGGTGTGATAGAGGGGGTTGGACCGAGGTACTGTCCATCCATAGAAGATAAGATAAATAGGTTTAGAGATAGGGCTAGGCACCAGATATTTGTAGAGCCTGAGGGTGAATATACTGGAGAACTCTATATACAGGGTATGAGTTCTAGCCTTCCTGAAGACGTTCAACATTCATTTATGCATACAATACCTGGTCTTGAAAATTGCGAAATAATGAGACCCGCCTATGCTATAGAGTACGATTGTATAAACCCACTTTCGCTAACCCCTGCTTTAAAACACAAGGATACAGAAGGCCTTTACTTTGCTGGCCAAACAAATGGCTCTAGCGGATATGAAGAGGCGGCTTGTCAGGGGCTTATAGCTGGTATAAACGCCGCTCGAAGTCTAGATGGTTTGGATGACTTTGTCTTAGATAGGTCGGAGGCGTATATAGGTGTTTTGATAGATGACCTCGTTACAAAGGGGACAAATGAACCCTACCGAATAATGACTGGAAGGTGTGAATACAGGCTTCTTTTAAGACAGGACAACGCAGATCTTAGACTTACAGACATGGGCAGGGAGATAGGTCTTGTAAGCGATGAAAGGTATGAGCGTTTCCTAGCCAAGCGCCATATGATAGAAGAAGAGATGAAGAGGTTATCAAATACCAAGTTTACTGCAGAGGTATTAGAAGACCTATTTGAGGAAAAGGGCTTTGCAAAGCCAGAGGTTTCTCTCTATGCGGATAAGCTTCTTATGAGACCTAACATAAGCTATGCTGACCTAGCTAAGTTAGACCCATATGCTCCTCCAGATATACCGAGAGCTGTTAAAGAGCAGTGCGAGATACAGATAAAGTATTCTGGATACATAGAAAAGCAAAGACAACAGGTGGAAAAGTTTAAGTCTATGGAAAACAAGAGACTTCCAGATGATGTAGACTATGAAGAGATAGAAAACCTTAGAATAGAGGCTAGGCAAAAGCTAAACTCTATAAGACCTAGATCCCTAGGGCAGGCAAGCAGAATTTCAGGGGTTTCTCCTGCCGATGTGTCCGTTCTGATGGTATACCTAGAGAGAAAGAGACAGGCTAAGAGAAGCTCTGATAATTAGTCTTGGAGAAGTTCTGATTATGGATAGAATATTAAAGTATTTAAACGCTATTGATTATAAGACTGAGGCAGATATAGAACCAGTTTCTGATATTTTGAAGGATGCTGAATTGTCAAAATTACTAAGGTATACGGATATGGTATTAGAGGCTAATAAACGTATGAATTTGACTGGTGCTACTTCCGATGATCTTTTTATAGAACGTCACATAGTAGACAGCCTAACCCTTTTAAATTTTGTCAGGTTTAAAGAAGGGGATAGGGTCGTTGATATGGGTAGTGGAGCAGGTCTTCCGGGTATTCCCCTTGCATTATCTTCAGATGCTGACTTTGTGCTGGTGGATTCACTTAAAAAACGCATATCTTTTTTGGATGATGTGAGGAATGAATTAGGCTTAGAAAACGTTGAACTAAGCGATATGAGGGCTGAGGAATTTGCCAGAGATTGTGAATATAGGGCATTATTTGACTATGCCGTATCTAGGGCGCTTGCGCCTTTAAATGTGCTTTTGGAATACGTGGTTCCAACCCTTAAAGTGGGTGGGATATTCTACGCCTATAAGGGAGCTGGATATTTAGAAGAATTAAAAAACGCTGAATTTGCAATGAGTGTTTTGGGAGTAGAGCACCATGATACCCTTATCTATACTATGGATGGAGGTGTAGAGTTTGCTATCTTAGTTATTAAAAAGATAGGCAAAACTCCAGATAAATATCCCAGAAGGGTGGGGATACCTTCTAAAAGACCCCTAAAACCTTAACTTGTTGGTATTCAATTTATCCTATTTGAATTGGAGAAACTATGAAAATTTTGCATATCTCTGACCTGCATTTAGGTGTAAAACTATCATCTTTTAGTCCAGATGCTATAAAAAAAATAAGGTTGTCCGTGGAATCTGGTATGAAGAGAATCAGAGAATCCCTTGCTAGTGGAGAATATGATGGTCTCATTTTAGCTGGGGATATTTTTGAATCCAGAGATGTCAGTGCATACAACCTAAGGTTTATAGAATCCTGTATCGAAGGTGTTTTAAATTCTGGAGGATTTGCCATATATGCTACGGGAAACCACGATTATTGGGTTCAAGATAGTGACTTTACAAGTTTTGTTGAAAATGAAAGATTTATTCTTTTTACCAATGATAGGGTAGAGAAACGAGAATTTTTATATGGTGGAAAAAAAGTTGCGGTATATGGTATAGGGTATAGAACCATCCAACCATCTAGGGTAGTGGGTTCAGATTTTCCAGAAAGAGGGGATGAAGACATAGCTATAGGTGTTTTGCACGGGGAAGTTTCAGATGGAATTACCCCTCCTAATACCCCCTATTACAACGCAGGCTCTAGCATATTACAAAATAAATTTTATGATTATTTTGCACTTGGCCATATCCACAAACACAAAGACTTTGGCAAGGGCATAGTCTATCCGGGCTGTACATTTCCCCAGGGTTATGATGAATTAGGTGAAAAGTTTGCCCTAGATGTAGAGATTTCTGATAAGGGACCTCTTTCTATACAAGAGAGGGTTTTCACAAAGCACAGGGTTTTTGACATTAGTTTAGAACTAAGCCCAGAGAATAGGGGAGACTTAGCCTTTAAACTTAAAACTGAAGTCGAAAATATACTTGATTCTATTGATACAGATCCTATATTCAGATTGAGGGTTTCTTTAGATAAACCAGTTGTTCCAAACGGTAAGGCAGATATGGAGATGATGGAGTACATCTTTGGTATATCAGAAGCGGGCGTTCATAGGCTTGACTTTGTAGTTAAGCCAAAAGATAGGTCTGAATCTTGCATTCCAGAAGAGCTTAAATATGCACTATCTCAAGCTGTTGAGGGGTTTAAAGTAGCTTACTCTGATGGTTCTCTTAAAATGAGATCGGCATTTGACTCGCCTGTATCCCTTGTTGAAATACTTGAAAAGTACGATCTTGAAAATGCTATCTTGGATAGGTTGGAGGGTCAAAATGTGGATTAAAGACCTCAACATAAAGGCATTTGGCTCTCTTAAGGATTATGCCATTACCTTTTCTTCAGGCTTTAATCAGATGGTCTTTGACAACGAATTTGGTAAGACAACCAGCATAGAGGCTATTAAGAGGGGGCTCTATGGCTTTTCAAAGGTTAAAAATTACGAGTACCTACCCAATGATTTTGAAAATATAGACTTCAACATGGGGATTCAATTTTCAGATTCTGATTTGCTTATAGAGAGAAAACACCTAGGTGAGAGGGCGAGTGGAAAGATTATCTTTGAAGATAAAAATAAGGGAATTTCCAATAAACCAGCTATTCCTATTTACGCCGAAATCAAGAACCTCGAAATTCCGGATCTGGATTCAAATCTCTTGTTTTTGGATTCCAATAGTTTGGAAGAACACAGGACTTTTTTGTCTATGGTAGAGGATAGGGATATATCGTATATTGATATGATTGATTATAAGGGACCTACCCTAGATAGCGTTAAATCTGATATAAAAAATGAGATGGAAGCCCTTTACACAAATAATAGAAATTCAAAGTCTGAATTTAGAAGGAATGAACTGGAAATAGAGGAAATAACGGCTCTTATTACTAGGCTGAAAAATGACGAAGAAGAGAAGGCAAAAAATTACAAGCTTCGTCAAGATTTGGTCTTAGAACTTAAGTCATTGGAAAATGAGATTGCCGATATGGAAGCAAAACTCAAAAAATCAAAGGACATAGTTTTTGAAAACGACTTAAAATCTAGGTACTTAAAACTCATTTCAGAGAGAAGGGAAAAATCTTATGATACCTTAGGGACCCTTCCATCATATGATGCCCTAACTTCTCTTGAATCTAAGATAGAAAGCCTATCTACACAGATAGAGGAAAGAGAATCCGAACTAGATTCCATAGGGAAAACTACTGGGGATAAAAGGCTGATCGATCTCTGCGAGTATTCAAATTCCCAAAATTTATCGTTAAAGAGGACGTTTAAGGCGCTTTTATCGTCATTTGAAGTAGATGATGATATTAAGGTTATGGAAAAGAACTTGGCATCTGAGGTCTCTGGGGATCTACGTGACATAGACGTGGACTTGGTAAAAGAACAGATTGAATCTTACAAAAAACTGGGGTCAAGTGAACCTAAGTTAAATTACAGGGGATTTTCGCTAACGTTTATAGTATCTGGAATAGTATCGACCATCTTGTTTTTTATAGGACTTGCCTTTGATTTGGATATATTTATTTCTATGATCTTCCTCTTATCAGCCATAGGGTCCATAGGATATTACTTAGTTCTCAGAAAAAAGGATAGGGATGCTAAAGGGGTTTTAAAAAAGAATTTTGAATTTGCCAAGGGAGGTATGACATCAGAACTCCAAAAAATTGTTCGTGCTAAGGATATAATTTTTTCTGGAGAAAAAATTTCATATGATGCTGAAACTCTTATAATGAATACTCTTAGAGAGGTATCTGAATACAAAAAAATAAGGAAAGAAAATGAGGGTGTAAAAATCGACCTAGACAGGTTCTTCAATTCTCATAAGGATATATCTTATTTCACATCCTTGGCTAGGCTTGACCAAGTGAGATTGGCAGAGTCTTTTATAGATAGGTCAGATACTATAATACTCAATATAAATCGAGGTTCTGAACTGGAATCTAAGCTTGAAGACCTTAGGCAAGACTTATCATTATTAGAGTCTGAACGATCATCCTTATTGATTAATTTTGAAACTAATTTAGGAACGATTGACTACTCTGAAATACAGTCTCTTAGGACGGCTGCAGAGGCAAATCGTAGGGAGATGGCGGAGATTTTAAATGCTGCAAAAAACAAGGAGATAGACTTAGAATCTCCCTTAAAAGAGGTGGAGCAAAGCGCTTTAGAGAGTGATTTAAAGGCTCTAAGAGAGAAGCGGGTATCCATGGTATCTAGTATAGAGGGGCTAAGGGTAGGACTTGAAAATTCAATTATCATACCAAATCATAAGTATTCTTTTTATAACCATGATGAATTGCTTGATTTAAGGTCTAGTTTAAGGGCTAGAAACCTAGAAATTATGGAAAAATATAACTCACTGCTAATTGAAGCTAAGCTAATTTCTGATATGGAGAATATTTTAAAGTCAAAGATGCAACCTTCTTACATAGGGAATGCTAACTCATATTATAAGAAGATAGCTCCTGATACTCATGTTAGCATAGGAGTAGGAGATGTAGGCGTTATAGCCTTTGTTGATTCTAGGACGGGAGCTACTTTGCCGTTTTCGTCTCTATCTACTGGCGTTCAGGCACAGGTTGTTCTAAGCCTTAAACTATCATACCTAAAAGAAAAGGACCCAGAATGCCACTATCCTCTTATAATAGATGATGCCCTTATGTCATATGATTATAAGAGAAAAGAGAATGCAATTTCTTTATTAAAAGAGGTTGGAGAGGGGGGAAGACAGGTTCTTTACTATACCAAATCCTGATTATACAGCTTTTATACTTTTTGATAATTTTTACTACTTAGTTATTAGAACTAAAGTGTTATAATGTACTTAAGAACTTAGAGCGACCACCAAAGTCAATTATATACAGGATATAGATATGAAAAAAAGACGTGTTAGAAGTAACTTAAAGAAGATATTAAATATCAAAATGTTCAGAGCTATGATATTTGGAGCTATACAAATATATGCCTTTTATAGACTCTATCTATTTTTGAAAGAGTCTATTTTTGTATTTGAATTTGGACTATCTATAGCCCTTATCATATTGTATATCTATATTTATAATTACGAAAAAAACTCTGTATACAAGATACTTTGGATAAGCATGCTCGCGATTGCACCTTTTTTTACTATACTCCTATATCTAGGTCAGTACAGTGATATCCTCAGCAAGAAATTTCGCAGGAATATGAAGCGGGTAACTCTTTTAGAAAAAGAGGTAATGACTTCTAACGAAGAGGTTTTTAAAAAGATTTCTGAAGTAGATAAAGACCTTCTTAGCATATCTGCTTTTTTGAATAAAGGAGATAATTATCCTCCTTATATCAACAAAAAAACAAAGTATTTTTCCTGTGGCAAGAAGATGTTTGATGAGCTCCTTTATAGGATAGAAAATGCCAAAGATTTTATATTTTTAGAGTATTACATAATTGAAGAAGGGGAAATATTTGGAGACATCTTTGAACTCTTGAAAAAAAAGGCAAAAGATGGTGTAGATGTAAGAATAATATACGACGAGCTCGGCTCCTTGGGAAGGGATGAAGACCTTTTTAGGGACAATCTACGTAGAGAATGGATAAAGGTTGAGGTCTTTAATCCTCTATCCCATTACGCAAGTATTTCTCTAAACCATAGGGATCATAGGAAGATAGCTGTAATAGATGGGAAGTATGGCTTTTTAGGTGGGATAAACATAGGTGATGAGTATGTAAATATTATATCTCCATATGGGCATTGGAAGGATACCGCCATTATGCTTGAGGGAGATGCGGTCTGGAGCTTAACGGTTATGTTTCTGTCTATGTGGAGTGTGTTATCTAAAACTGATGAAGATTTCAATAGGTTTAAGGTTGATTTTGCTGATTTTTCAGATGATATAAACTTGGGTGTTGTACAGCCCTATTTTAATAATTCTATTTACAACCAGAGTATTTCTGAAAACCTCTACATCCAGATAATTTCAAAGGCTAAGGAATCTGTTTATATAACTACACCGTACTTGGTTTTAACGGATGAACTGAGTAGGGTGATTGAAAATGCGGCTCTTTCGAATATAAGGGTTGTTATAATAACCCCTAATAAACAGGATAAAAAGATGCTTAGGATGGTAAACCAGTCCTACTATGAAAAACTTATAAGTGCTGGAGTTGAAATTTACGAATACCTACCTGGTTTTATTCACGCAAAGATGCTCTTAGTTGATGGCAAATACGCAACCATAGGTGGGGTCAACTTTGACTACAGAAGTTTTTATTTAAATATGGAATCTGGGTGTTTTATGTACAAGACCCCAGAGCTTATTGATATTAAAAATGACATCGATTACATAGTATCTAAATCAAGGCTAATTACGGTAAGAGATATGGAAAAGAGGAGCTTTTTTAAGCGGATAATGCAGTCTGTATTAAAAGTATTTGCACCTCTAATGTAGACAGAATGTCGAAATTCGCCTGATTTCTTGAGGAATACGCAAAATCCAGTCTCTTATGTACGATTTAAGTACACTGCGAGCCTGAATTTTGCTAGTTCCTAGAAATCAGACGTTTTCGACAGTCTGTGTGGTTTTAAAAACTTTTTGGAATTTTTTCATTGATTTTATGTACGTTTTTAGTACACGACGAAACATAATTTTGCTAGCTCCTAGAACTAAGGGTTTCTAAACAGTCTGAAAAAACTTTTTTTTTAACACTTTTAAATTAACGCTGCGGACGCCTATCCTTAAACTCCTCGCTAGCGCCCGAATCCATTCAGCGCTAACGCTTCAAAACTAAAAAATCTTATAGTCTCTACTTCTCAAGCGACCTAGCTTAGATGGGCTTTCACTTAAAAGCTTTCTCGGGTCATTCTCTTGGGGGTGTTAGGGTCTAGCTCTTGGGAATTATGCTATTAAAAAACACGGCTTGTATTGGGACCCGTGAGTTTCTTTGCGCTTATGGGATCCCCTGCCCTATAAGGGGAATGGATAGAGAATAGTATTTTAGATACTTTGTTAATAGGCGGAGCCGAATAAAATTCATAAGGCAAAATAAAGAGAA
>PDWJ01002849.1_pt1 | contig 17421 bp, 11 predicted proteins | sample 1430881 | NCBI WGS metagenome assembly PDWJ01 (sample SAMN01162460, study PRJNA174530) | Oral metagenome, whole genome shotgun sequencing project. | biome: Marine environment; feature: Marine mammal; material: Swab sample of the gingival sulcus; isolation source: swab sample of gingival sulcus...
AAATATTATACAGCGTAAGGGAAAGCAGGATGCGAAAAAGGCGAAGGAATTTACCAAAGTTGCCAGACTGATGATGGTGGCGGCTCGAGAGGGTGGTGGAGATCCGGAGTATAATGCATCACTTTCCAGTGCGATTGCTAAGGCAAAAGCGATCAATATGCCGAATGATAGCATCGAACGCGCGATTAAAAAAGGAACGGGCGAGAATGACGGCAGTGTCTTTACGGAACTTACTTATGAAGGGTATGGACCGGGTGGCGTGGCGCTTATCGTTGAATGCCTGACAGATAATACCAATCGGACAGCAGCGGATGTACGTGCGTATTTTTCAAAATACGGGGGTAATCTTGGGACAAATGGTTGTGTGACCTTTATGTTTGAGAGAAAAGGGGTACTTGCGGTAGAAATTCCGGAAGGAGCGGACATGGACAAGGTCATGGACGATATTATGGAGTCCGGAGCAAGTGATTTTTCAGAGGAAGAAGGATATATTGAAGTCTTGACAGAGGTCGGTGATTTTGCGGTGGCAAGAGATAATCTCGAAGAAAAGGGTTATACGTTCTCGATGGCGGAACTTCGTTACCTTCCTTCTAACATGGTATCGCTTACGAAGGAAGAGGATATTAAGAATATGACAAAGATGATTGATATGTTCGAAGATCACGATGACATACAGGCGATTTATCACAATTTTGCCGAATAGCCTTGGGAAATTTGGAATAGTATGAAGTTACTACGTACATTATGTGCATTAGTGAGGACAATAGTATTTGCTGTCTACTTGGTGTTCAGCGTGCTTTTGTCCTTGTTTTTTTTGCTAGGGTTGAAGATATTTTCAAAGAACAGATGGCTTTCGGCAGATCGCTGCGCAAAGTGTTGGGCAAAGTCTCTTCTTTTTGTGGGCGGCATTCGTGTTGAGTGTAGGGGGGCTGAAATAGCAGGTGGTGTAAGCCGTTCTGTGCCAAAAAAACGAAGTTGTTCGAACGGGGAGAGCGGTTGTTTAGAGAAAAACGAAATTTCACAAGATGTGGTGTTTTATGTGGGCAATCACAGTAGTTTGCTCGATGTGCTGATTGCTATTGCGGTACTTCCTTCTCCGAAAGCGTATGTGTCAAAAATTGAAAATAAAAAGATGCCGGGATTAAATTGGTGGATGACCGAGCTCGGATGTGTGTTTATTGATCGGGATAATCTTAGACAGCAGGTCAAGGTGTTAAAGACGGCGGAAGAGAATATGAAGAAGGGGCTTAGTTACCTTGTATTTCCAGAGGGGACGCGGTCGAAGGACGGCGAGGTGTTGGAATTTAAGGCGGGAGCCTTTAAAATTGCTCAGCGTGCGGGTGTTGCTATCCAGCCGATTGGTTTCGCTGGGGTTCGGAATATTCTTCAGAAGGGATCGCTTTTACTTTATTCGGGTAAAGTAGTGCTGAATTTTGGAGAAGTCCTTTCGCCGGAAGACTTTCCAAAAGACACAAAGACCGTAGCGGAGAGTATGCGATTAGAGGTGGTGCGATTGGTGAAAGAAGCGGAGGTTGTATGAAAAGGTTATTAAAAAATTTGAATATTATAGTCAGAGATCGAGCGGTGAAGGGAAGTATCGGTATCGACGGGGGAACGATTGCCTTTGTGGTGGTCGATGGCGTATCGGCATCCTTGCATTCGAATGTTTTAGAGAATGTGGATTCCACGAATTCTGCTGACCTCGTGCCGGATGTCGATTTTTTAGAACGCGAGCAGCTTCTTTCTGAGATTCCTGTGGATTTTGTAGCGGATGAGGTCGAGGATTTTGATTTTCAGTACTTAGCGTTCCCTAGTTTTTTCAATGCGCATACGCATATCAGTATGACACTACTTCGAAATATTGCTGACGGGATGCCGCTGATGGAGTGGTTGGAAACGAAAATATGGCCGATTGAGTCGAAGCTTACCGAGCGTGATATTTACTATGGAGCATTGGTCGGAATGGCAGAGCTGATTCATTCGGGTTGCAGTGCGTTTCGGGATATGTACGATGCTGAAGGGAAAGTCGCGGAGGCTACAAATCTCGCCGGTCTTAGGGGCTACCTTGGACAGGGGCTGATTATGCCGACTGATGAGGATTTGAAAAAACTTGAGGTGGCAGAAAAAGTGTATGATGAGTGTCATGGTGTTGGTAGAGTCAAAGTAGAAATTGCCCCTCACGCTCCGTATACTTGTACGTCAAAGGCGATGACAAAGGCGAAAGAGTTGGCGGAAAAACATGGCCTTTACTACCATATTCACCTTAGCGAAAGTGATGATGAAGTCAATGCATCGCTAAAAGAGTTTGGTGTGACGCCGACGAAGCGATTATGGGACCTTGGAGTGCTGAACAAACGAAGTGCATTGGCGCATTGTTCGAAGGTGAGTGATGAAGATATTGCGATTATCGCGAAGAGCGAGGCGAGTGTTTTGCTGAATCCGGCGTCGAATTTAAAGCTGGGAAACGGTGTCGCACGGGTGTCGGATATGAGAAAACAGGGCATTAATTTGGCGCTGGGAACCGACGGCGCAAGCTCGAATAACAATCTCAATATGATGGAGGAGCTTCACTTGGCATCCCTTCTGTATGGGGAAAAACCATACCAGGTACTCGAGACAGCGACTATTGGCGGTGCTCGTTCGGCAGGTGAAGATCATCTTGGATTAATTAAAGCTGGATTTTTTGCAGATATTGCTTTCTTGGATTTAAGTGGAGCAAACCTTGTACCACACGGGAATTTACTTTCTGCGCTTTGTTATTCTGCTGCGGCGAGCGATGTGGCGCATCTTATGGTGGATGGGGAGTATGTGATGAAGAATCGCACCATTCTTACCTTTGATGAAGAGGCGATAAAAGCTGAAGTTCGAGTGATTGCGGAGAACTTGCTGGGAGAAGAGTAAGTATGGGGGATTATTTCTGCATTAAACTTAAATGAGGATTCCTTTAGATAATGATAAAAGAGAGATCATTTAGTACTATAGTAAAAGCTACGGATTTCCGTAGCTTTTAGTTGTATTAATTAGCTTTTATTCTTATTAGTTATCGATTGTAGAACCTGTTTTGACAATTACTGTCTTATTTCTTTTATCGTTTGTGAAATATTATTTGTCAAACAACTGATGATAATGCTTTTTAATGTTCTATTGTCTATTCTCTAGTACCGCCCGAGAGTAGCGTAATGATGGTGTCGAGGTCATCCGATCGCTTAAATTCGTATCGACCGATGCGGAGTTGTGTGTCAACGCCCATTTCTTTGGCTCGCACGAGGAACGCCTGGGTATCGTCGATAAGCCCCTCTTCAAGTAGGTGTTGGGCAATATCTTGACCGTATTCTCCCTCTTCTACTACAAAGACAATGATTTCTTCTTCCGTTGTGGTTTCGGTCGTTGTCGTTGTCGGTTCTTCGGTAGATGTTGTATTTGCTATGCTTGTCGGTTCTTCGGCAGGATCCGATGATGGCTGAGCCGTGGACTCTGCGACGACTAGGTCTTTGTTCAGGTCGACGTTCATCGTGTCGTCAATTTTCCAAGTCACAGAAAACACAAGGATAGCGATAATCGCCAAGACAATGACAATATCGCGTATATCAAATAAGAAATCTTTTATTTTCTCAAACATAGCGCCTCCGCAAAAATTATAGCATGGGGCTTGATATTTAGCAACCAATTACTACTCCTGATTGAACATGAAGTATATGATTATTTGGAAAGTTCTATACGAATGGCATCAAGAGCCATCTTCTTTATAAATTGTCGATTTAATGGTTTTTTATGGGCGGTTTTTGCCCGGCTGATGAAGTTTTTTTTCGTTAACTGATAGGTGGGTAGCAACAAAGAGGTTGAGGTGGATGGGGACGTCTTTTTTTGCGATAGTTTTTTCACAATTTTGAAAAACCACAAGAGATAAAAAACGACGATAGAAACGGTGTTTAGTGTTTGTTATTTTTTTTTTAATATGATAAAATATCCTTGATTCTAGGTTCTTTGAAATGGTTTTGCAAATCGCTTTTGTCTTTTGTTTGGCGGGGAAAAATGGCAGGAAAATGGTGAAAAACTTATAATCAATAATTTCAAAAAAAGAGGTTGTGAATGAACAGTAAGATTTCTTTTAAATCCGTTGTTACCAGTGTATTTGCGATATTATTTCTCTGTCAACTTTTGTTTGTTCCTTCATATTCTCTTGATATGAAATATGAGATGCCGTTGTTTTTGGAGTATGAGCGCATCGACAGTCAGGTGCATCCGATGTTGGATAATGGTGAGTTGTTTGTTCCCCTTGAACTTATTGCTGATGCGATTGGATATTCTTACGAATATGTAAATGATAGTATTGTGGTGCATGGGAAGCATGGCGACATTGTCTTTACGGATGGAAGTCCCAATGTGACGGTTTTTGGGAAGGAAATTACTTTGTATCGTGCTCCGTTTCGGAAAAATAATGTATTCTACATTCCTTACAAATCATTGAGTGACATGCTTGGGCTAAATGTGTACTACAATGACACTCCTTCCTATATTCAGCTTACCGATCCCACCCTCTTGCCTCCGAGAAGTGAGATGATTGGTTACATTTACTCATATCAAGGAAAGTATGCATTTTTCTTGGGAACAAACGGAAAATACGGCTTGGTGTCAGATTTGGAACAGATTGTTTTTCCGGCAAAATGGGAAGCGGTTGTTCCGGAAATCAGTGACGGCTATATTTGCTACCAACAAGACGGCAAATGGGGTGCGATTTCAGTTGATGGACGCGAAGTGTTGGCTCCTGAGTGGGATAGTCTCTCCGCGTTCCGACATGGTGCGGTGGTCGTGGGCAAAATTTATCACGGCGAGATGCTCTATGGACTTGCCGATGAATACGGCAGAGTTGTATTTAATCCGAGAGAGGGAACGATAAAGCATTCCAACGGCTACTTTATTTCTTCGTACAAAGATGACGATGGTATTGGACATTCGATCGTTTTGACCAACGAAGGAAGGAGCATTTTGTCGGGAGAGTATGATGATATTGATACTTGGGCAGATGGTATTTTTCGAGTAATGCAGTTGAAGCGTGTCAACGGAAGGATGACGCCGAGGTATGGCCTTATTCGAAATGATGGTACGTTTATCTTGGATATTGAATATCCTCGTATTGACGATGTGGATGCATCAGGGTATGCGGTATTTAGTGATGGTCGTAAAGAAGGGGTAGTGAACCGCTTGGGACGAAAGCTCTGTTCGCCAAAATACGATCGGATTCTTCTTCCGTACTCGGGACCCTATGTTGTGGTTCGAAACAGTGACAACTACGGCTACTTGGATAACTATGGAAAGGTTGTGGTTGAACTGAAGTACGCGGATGCGCTTCCGTTTCAAAATAATTATTTTACTGTGTTGGAAAAACCGGCATATGGTCATAGTTATCGATGGCTCAAACTTGGTGTGAATCAGGAAGCGGTCAAGGAGCTCGACGAGGTGGTTGACTTAGCGCATAAAAAGGCGGAGAAGGATACACTTTCAATTGTGCAGACAGAAGAGGGGTATGAACTTCAGAATAAAGACGGAGTCAATGTCTTGGAGATGCCGTACAAAAAGATTGAACCTCTCGGTAGGTACTTTAAGGTACGTGGCGATGGAGGGGTTGGTATCTATGGACCGGAGGGCTTGATAGTTCTTTTTGCTTATGAGGATGTATCATTGTATGATGCGACAGATTTGACAAGTGAAATTTTTGTTCTCGAGACAAAAAGCGGAACAATTTTTATTACAGCATCCGGTGAGGTATTGCTTAAGCACTAGCGGTGGTTGAACGCTTCGGGAAGAGGAATCGCAGTGAGGTGTTTGAAGTAGCTGATTGTTGTAAGTAATTCAGAAAGAACGCTAACGAATGAATCGATAATCGATACGCGATAAGTGGATGTGTTAAAAATAAGTAACAAAAGAACAATAAGTTGATTAAAAATAACTTGATTATTAATACAGAATATTAATAAATGGAATAAAAATGTGGAGGTCAGTATGGAAGAAGGTCTAAAAGAGTACAGCGTTGAAAGAGTACGCGTGGGTGATGTGTTAAAAGGAGAGGTAATCTCTGTCAATGAGAAGGAATTAGCGGTCAATGTGAATTATCGCGCTGATGGTATTGTTCCTGCGCAAGAGCTTCCAAATGAAACCACGGAAGGGTACAAGGTAGGCGATTCTATCGAGGTAATGGTTGTCAGTACCTACGATAATGACGGCAATCTTTTGTTGTCAGTAGTTAGGGCATATGCTACTGTCGTATGGGAAGAGTTTGAACAGTACCTCGAGAGCGGTGAAGTGTTTGAAGTCGATGTAAAAGAAGTGACGAAAGGCGGAGTTGTCGCAAAGTACAAAGGTGCTCGTGTGTTTATTCCGGCATCCTTGGTTTCGGCTACCTATGTTGAGGATTTGAGTCAGTTTGTCGGTCAAAAATTAAAGGTTCAGATTGTTGATTTAGACAAGAGCAAACGTCGTGCAGTAGCTTCTGCGAAAGCACTTGCTGAAAAGGCAAGAAAAGCGGAGATGGAAGAAAAACTAGCGACGATGAAGGTAGGCGATGTCGTCAAGGGAAAAGTGGTTCGTATTGAATCTTATGGCGCATTTGTTGACCTAGGTGGGATCGATGGTCTTCTTCATGTGTCCAATATGTCATGGAAGCGTATTAAACATCCGACAGAAGTTGTGAAAAATGGCGATGAAGTTGAGGTGGAAATTACCAAAATAGATACCGAGAAGCAGAATATTTCACTAAAGTTATCGGATATTCCGGCGAATCCATGGGAAAGTGTTGATGCGAACTTCCATGCCGGCGAGATTTACAAGGGTACCGTCACCAAGGTTCAACCTTATGGTGCGTTTATCAAACTCGATGAAGATATTGAAGGGCTTTGCCATATTTCAGAACTTTCTGAGGAGCGTGTGGCGAAGACGGAAGATGTCGTCAATGTCGGTGATGAAGTTGAGGTGAGAGTGCTTTCAGTGGATTCCAAAGCACGTAAGATTTCGCTTAGCATCAAGTCTGCGAAGGATACGGAGTATGTCGAACTTCCAAAAGAGGAAGGAACGGTTGAACTCGGTATTAAGCCGACGACACTTGCCGATTTGTTTGCCGATAAATTCGACAATTTTAAAAAGTAATGAATATTGTACTAGTAACAGGGCTTTCTGGAGCCGGCAAAAGTCAGACAAAGTACGCGTTAGAAGATTTGGGTTACTTTTGTGTCGATAATCTTCCACCGCGGCTTATGCCTGCTTTTGCAGACTACATGGATAAGAATTCTTCCGAGTACCCGATGGCGGCTATTGTGGTCGACATACGGGGCGGAAGGTTTTTTTCTGAGCTTGAAAACAGTCTGAACATTTTGGAACAAGCGGGTCATTGTATTTTAGTTCTCTTTGTTGAGGCGAGTGATGACACGCTGTTAAAACGATTTAAGGAAAATCGTCGAACCCATCCATTGGAACGCGAAATGACTTTTGAAAAAGCGATTGCCAGCGAACGAATGATGCTTCGTGGTCTTCGCAAAAAAGCTGACTGTATTATTAATACAGATAGTACGACGAATGCCCAGCTTAGAAATAAAGTAGCAGATGCGGTTGGAGTGTCAGCTGCCGATAATTTTCTCGTTACATTGGCTTCATTTGGGTTTAAGTATGGTCCGAAAAAGGAATCGGATTTTGTCTTTGATCTCCGATACCTGCCGAATCCATACTATGATGAAAAACTGAAACATCGTACAGGCAATGAAAAAGAGGTACAGGATTTTGTTATGGCGTCCCCTGTGTCTCAGGAGGTTTATCAAAATATTTATGAATTGTTGAAGAATGCGTTGCCACATATTATTAAGGACGGACGACGAGGAGTCTACATTTCCTTTGGGTGTACCGGAGGTAGACAGCGTAGCGTAACTTTTGCAAATTTATTTAAAAAGGCGCTTACCGAGGCGGGTTATGAGGTCAAGGTGGTGCATAGAGATTTGGAAGAATAATGCTTAAGATAGTAGCAATAGGAGGAGGAACCGGGTTGTCGGTCATCCTCAGAGGATTAAAAATGATTACGCCGAATCTCACCGCAGTAGTGACGGTGGCGGATGACGGAGGGGGTTCCGGTGTTCTTCGGGAAGATTTTGGAATGTTGCCACCGGGGGATATTCGAAACTGTATTCTTGCTCTTGCCAATAAAGAGCCTGTACTTCAGGAATTATTTCAGTACCGTTTTCGGGAAGGACGATTGGATGGGCAGAGTTTTGGCAATCTGATGATTGCGGCGATGCTTGGTATATCAGGTGGGATTGAACAGGCGATTAAGCGGGTGTCGGATATTTTTTCGATTACAGGAGAGGTTCTTCCAGCCGCTAATCAGCCCATACGCTTGGGTGCACGACTCCGAAATGGGAATGTAGTACTGGGGGAATCGCGAATTCCGGAAGTTGCTTATGAGCAAAGATCGCCAATTGAAAAAATTTGGTCGGATCCGGCGGATGCCCTGTCGGGAAACCGGGTTGTCGATCGTATTCGGGAAGCTGATATTATCACGCTTGGTCCCGGGAGTCTCTATACTTCGATTATTCCACCGCTTCTGATTAAAAATATTATCTCGAGTATTAACGAATCGTCGGCGAAGATTTTTTATATTCCGAATTTGATGACCCAGAAAGGCGAAACGGATGGATATGATGCAGCCGACTATGTCGAGTCACTACTTCGACATACGAAATTGACGAGAGTCGATAGTGTGTTGGCGAATGTTCAATCGATACCGGAGGACTATGTACAGCGTTATCGCGAGAAAGACAGTCATCCGTCGTTGTTGACGAGTTCGAGTAAAGAGAGAATTCGTTCGATGGGCTGTGAGTTGCTTAGTGGAAACTATGTGTTGACCCGACAAGGATACATTGTCCATGACGCGGAAGCAATAGCGAGCACGATTCTTGATCATTTTGAACACAGGTACGAGCTATGAGTTTTTCGTCGCGATTAAAGAGCGAACTATGTCAGGCGAAGTTTGAGGGGAGAGCCTCTAAAAATGCTTTGTTGGCAGGGGTTGTGTTTTCGATTGGAAAAGAAGAAGGCGATGTAATCAGTATCGGAACAGAGTCGTCGGATGTTGTCAAGCTTGTTTTAAAGTTGGTGAAAGCGAGTTTTGGGCGTGATGTCGTGCTCAGTGCCGATGAGAATTCGCCTTTTTCAAAGAAAAAAATTTATGAGATTCGTTTTAAAAAAAGCGAAAAATTGAATCGGGAAGTATTGGAGAATATTTCTCCCGAGAATGTGATTTATGAGTTTGAAGATTCGGAGGACTACTTTATTCGAGGCGTGTTTTTAGGAGTGGGTTCGGTGACAAATCCAAGACGGGGTTATCATTTGGAATTTCCTTTTAAAGAACAATGGCGAGCAGAGTGTATTCATAAAATACTGACGTATCATTATGAGTTGGCGAGCAAGATACTGCCTCGAAAAACTTCCCATATTTGTTATCTAAAAGGCGCGGAAAATATTGCGAATTTTTTGACGATTATTGGCAGTGTATCGACGTTTTTTGAATTTGAGGATGCGCGCGTACTAAAGCAGGTGACGAATAATATTAACCGGATTATGAATTGTGACATGGCGAATATTAATAAGATAACGGATGCGGCAAAGGTTCAAATGGAAGCTATTCGTGTTTTGAAAGAGGCAGGAGCGTTGCGTAAAATGGGCGATAAGTACGTTGAGATTGCGGAGCTTCGTTTGGAGTATCCGGAACTGTCGATAGGAGGATTGGCAGAGTTTACGGATCCGCCGATTACCAAGTCGGGTTGCAACCACCGGTTTAATAAGATTATGGAAGAGGCTAGAAAAATAAAAGGAGAGCATTCAAAGTGAAAACGCGTTTGGGAACCCTCTGGCTGGTCTTACTGTCTGTCTTGGCAGTGTTCTTGGTGTCTTGTGAAAACCGTTCTGATAAGGATTGGAATCGGATTGTTGATTCCGGGGAACAGACCAATGTGGTCATTGCCGTAGCGACGGATAATGATGCGCTCTTGTCGTACTTGGAAGATGATTTTGCCGAATATATGAAAGAGAAGCATCATCAGCGAATCGTGGTAAAGCAAGTAGATATTCATCAGGTTATTGAGAAATTGTCCGAGGAAAAAGTGTTGGTTGATGAGGGACAGGAAGAAAATGGAAGTTATGATGTCCTGATATTTGGTGAGGACGGCTATGCTGAACTTATGGATAAACAACTTCTCTATGGACCTTTTGCTGATGATGTAAAAAATATGGATTTGATTAATATTTACTCGCCGTCTTGTCAGTACCGTGATGCAATTCCCAATGGGGGATATTTTGTGCCGGTTGCGAGACAGCAATTGACGTTTTTATATAGTGAAGATATTTTTTATGATACACCGGAGACATATGCTGAAATGTTGGATACGATTGGGAAACTGAAAGGAAAGACCACCTATCCTGATCCTCGTTATACAAAGGAGGGAGAGGCATTTCTTATGGGTCTGGTAGAGGAAAAAGTGTTAATGGAACCCTTTGTGGTACCGGATAGAGATTTAAAGGCATTCGAGGAAGAGGTTCGTCTGGCGCTTCGTCCGCTGGTGAAGAATCGCGTGGGTTTAATGAATGCGGGAACCGAGTATCCGGAAGAAATTGAACAGCTCTTTACGGATGGAAAGACGTACTTTTCGATGAATATGGATTTTTTGCGGATTAGTGAAAAAATAAAGAATTACGAGTATCCGGATACGACGAATACCTTTGTTCTTCAGCCCGTTGGAACGTACACCATGATTGCGGTCGTTCCCTTTAATTCGATGAATAAGACCGGAGCGATGGTCGCGATTTCAGAATTGCTCTCACCACGTGTGCAGGGGAGTCTCTACGGAACGGGTCTTGTCAGTGTCTACTACAGTGGAACACCGGATGAGGCGAAGGAGAGTTTAAATAAAATTAAACTCCATCGTGCGATTTCGAAAAATTCGACCTATGTTGGAGCGAGTGGAGTTGATTTTGATAAAGAGCTTCGGGATATTGTTATTGCAGTTTGGGAAGATATGGTACTGCCAAAGTAGGTATCAGATTAATCCATTTTTCTTGCACAGATCAATGATATAATCATTTATTTTACAACCTTTTTATGATACTGTAGTGACAGCAAGAATGAAAGGGGATGCGAAGAAAAGTGAGGTTTTTAGGTTCTAAACAGTTACTTTTAAGTCATATTGAACAATTTTTAAAGGAACATATTGATGGTGATGAAAATACCTTTCTTGATTTATTTGCTGGCACAAATGTTGTAGGTCAATATTTTAAAAAAGATTACACCATTTTTTCTAATGATATTTTATTTTTTAGTTATGTTAATGCTCGGGCTACGATTGAAAATAATAAGGCATTAAAGTTTACAGGATTACAAGCTATTGGAATAGAAAATCCCCTAGTGTACCTTCAAGAAAACGCAAATAGATTGAAGAAAGCGAAATCTAATTATTATGAAGAAGCATACACGCCATCCGGTGGGAGTATGTATTTTTCAGTTGAGAATGGAAAGAGAATAGATTTTATTAGAGGAATATTAGATGAATGGAACAATGATTATTTAATAACAGATGGCGAATATTATTACTTACTATCAACGCTTATAGAAGCTATTCCTTATGTAAGTAATACTACGGGAACATATGGAGCCTATTTGAAGTATTGGGATAAACGAGCAGAAAAATGCTTGAATTTGGAACCTTTAGAGATTATTGATAATGGTAGAGAAAATAAAGCATATAATGAAGACGCCAATAAATTGGTAAAAAAAATAAATGCAGATATCGTTTATATTGATACTCCATATAACAATAGACAGTATGCTTCGAATTATCATGTTTTAGAAAATATTGCTCGACATACCATGCCGACTTTAAAAGGAAAAACAAAAATATTTGATTGGAAGAATTTAAAAAGTGTTTATTCTATCCAATCAAAAGCCCTGCAAAGTATGGAAGACTTGATTAAAAATATTGATGCAAAACATGTTATCGTTAGTTATAACGATGAGGGAATTGTGTCTTTAGATGATTTAATACTATTGTTAGAAAAATACTCAATAGATGGTCTTGTTGATGTGCGATTTATTGACTATAGAAAATATACATCGAAAATTCGATCAAAAAAAACAAAAGTAAGAGAAGTTCTTATTTATATTAGAAAAAAAGCCGCTACGCCGATTAAATACCAAGCTAACCCTTTGACTTTATTTATCTCTTAATTTGCTTAGTTTTGGCGGGTAGTAATTATTCCATAATTTATTATCTGCACATAAAACGGATAATATTTATATTGATTGTATTAATTGGTGATTGTTTAAGGGGTAAAAATAAGCAGAAAATCTATAGTAATTAGCCGTTTTTAAAAAGTTGCATAGGTTTTTCCTAACGTCAACTATGAACCCATGCTTTATAATTTTATTTACTTGTTCTATATAAATAGTTGCTGGTTTTATCTTTATAGGGTGAGGGGAGTTGAACTCCTATCGTTTCGCAAGGCCTAGGCAGTTGCTTTTTCCTTTTTTTGTTTTAACGGCAATCGGTCCGTCTGCAGCTCAAAAAAATAAATATCATTCAACCTATGCCAGATAGATGGAAACAGTTTATTCTGTGGTAAATTTTTTAGGGAGGCGTTTTGGTGGTATAATGATTGTGCCGATTTGACATCAAAGGGAAGGAACGTGGAGATAATTTGATAAAATGAAACGATTTACACACTTGCATGTACATACGGAATACAGTATTTTGGATGGATTTGCTCGTATCGACAGGCTCGTTTCTGAAGTAAAAGAGAGGGGTATGGATGCTGTGGCGATAACAGACCATGCTCTTTTTGGTGCAGTGGAATTTTATAAAAAGGCAAAAAAAACGGGGATCAAGCCGATTATCGGCTTGGAACTTCGTTTTTTTTGTGGCTTTTCGGAAGAAGATGGAGTGGCAGGGCGAGGGATTCGTATCGCTCCAGATAACCTACCTTCGGGAAGCAGTCAGAACATGGACAATAATCCCGAAGGTGGAAATCCAGGAAATCACGAGCTTAAAGGGAAAGCACCGAAGACCGAGGAGCGGTTTTCCGGAACGGGTGATGACAGACGAATTATTCTGATCGCGAAAAATGAAGTCGGTTACCGGAATTTGTCCGCTCTTAGCACGCTGACGTTTGGTGTCGATTTGCCGGTGGGGCAAGCGGTTTGTTTCGATAAAGTAAAGACCGAGGAAGAGGTTTTTGGTTTTGGAACGAAATCGCAAAACCGCAGCAGAGTGGCAGACTCGCTTTCGGTTCAGGGAAGTAGTAAAAGCGGAGAAAATGTAGAGAAAGCAAACAAAGAGAGTCTTTCGGGTATTTCGAGCATGGTGCGTGAAGGGCAGTCTGTTCATGCAGTAGCTTTACGATCTAGTAAGACGCCGAGACCGACTATGTCGGACTTAATTCGTTATTCGGAAGGTCTTATCTGTCTTTCGGGCAGTTCGCTATCTTCTGAGATTTATGGCGGCAATATTCACGAATCGGAGCGTCTGGCTCTGGCATTACAAGAGATTTACGGTGATGATTTCTACATTGAACTCCAACAATGTGGAAAGGACGATGAGTTGTTGTTAAATCGAGGGCTGGTTTATCTCGCGAAAAAATTGAAAATAAAGTTGGTGGCGACGAATGCGGTGCGGTTTATTGACAAAGAAGACAGTGTTGGGTTGGATATTCTTCATGCGATACGAGATGGGGAGAAACTTGGGGAAGTGTCTAAGACCTCGGCTGAGTGCTACTTAAGATCGCCCGCAGAGATGGCGGAGCTGTTTAAAGACCTTCCGGAGGCGCTTGCGAATACGATGAGGATTGCGGAACAGTGTAATTTTGATTTCGATTTTGGCGCTCGCCATCTGCCGAGATTCTATAAAGAGCTAGACCTTCGTGCGATTTGTCGTGCAGCGCTGGAAGAGCGACTTTCCGCGGCTCGGGCTGCACGGGCACCTGGTGTGGAGGACGCCGGCGGTGCCTATGCCGAAACATCCACCGCCACGGAAAGTGTTTCGAAAGCCATTCGGTACGGTGGGAACGGTATTTTGAATGCCGAAGAAAATGCCGGCGGGCAGAGTGTAGCGGATGAACAGTGTGGTCTAGGCGGAAAGCTAACAGTCGGCATGCCGACTGGTGTGTTATCAGAAAGCGGTATGCATGGCGGTGGCAGTGCACACCCCGCACCGCTAGACGAAGCCCTTCTCAGGGAACGGCTGGCGTATGAACTCGATGTGATCTACGAGATGGGGTATCAGGACTACATGCTGATTGTGCAGGACTTCGTCCGTGCAGCCCGTGAGATGGGCATCTCGGTTGGCCCCGGGAGGGGCTCTGCGGGCGGTTCGCTGGTGACGTACCTGCTCGGTATTACCGAGGTCGATCCTATGGAGCACGGTTTAATCTTTGAACGATTTTTAAATCCCGAACGAGTGAGTATGCCCGATATTGATATTGATTTTGAGGACGAACGGCGGGATGAAGTGGTTGAGTACGTAAAAAGAACCTACGGCTATGACCATGTATCGCAGATTACGACCTTTGGTACGCTCTCGGCACGGGCGGCGATTCGCGATGTCGGTCGCGTCATGGATATTCCGATTTTTGAGATTGATAAACTGGCGAAGAAAATAGCCGGCAAGCCGGGTATGACCATTGATAAGGCGCTTCGAGACAGTGCGGTGCTTCGAAAGGAAGTCGAAGACAATGAAGAGTACAAAGAGTTATTCCGCTATGCTCGGTTAATTGAAGGGGTTCCCAGAAATTTGTCGACTCATGCAGCAGGTGTCGTTATTACCGAGCACCCCGTTTCGAGCTATATTCCGCTTCAATCCAATGGTGCCACCCAGTACACGATGGAAGAACTCGAAGAACTCGGTCTACTGAAAATGGACTTTCTTGGACTGACTGCTCTTACCCTGATAAAAGATACGGTCGACTATGTCGAGCAGCGATTGGGAAGACGTATTGATATTGACGAACAGCGACCGGAGGTCTATGAGTTCCTTCACAGCGCTCGAACCGTAGGGATTTTTCAGCTTGAATCCGCCGGCTTCCGTCGCTTTTTAAAGCGTTTGAAACCGATTTGTTTCGATGATATTGTGCTCGCGATTTCGATTTATCGCCCCGGACCGATGAGTCATATTGACGAGTACCTCGCCAATCGTCAGCGAGGTGCGGTGCACTACGACATTCCTGAGCTGGCACCGATTTTAGATGAAACCTGTGGTGTGATGATTTTTCAGGAACAGGTAATGCGGATTGCAAGGGAGTTTGCAGGGTATAGCTACGGGAAATCGGATATGCTTCGACGGGCAATGTCGAAAAAGAAAATGCGAGAAATGGAGCGAGAACTGCCGATCTTTATCGAGGGAGCGAAACAGCGGGGGATTGATCCTGCGAAGGCGAAGCGGTTGTTTGAGCAGATGACGGATTTTGCCAACTACGCTTTTAATAAGACCCACGCGGTTGCGTATGCCAAACTGGCGTATCGCGCTTCCTACCTTAAAGCACTCTATCCGTTGGAGTACATGTGTATTAAGCTGCGCAGTGTGCACAATAAAACCATGACGGCTCGAATGTTGAATGAATGCAAGCGAATGGGGATTGAGCTTCTTCCTCCTTGTATCAATAAGAGTGAGGCACAGTTTACCATTGAGGGCAATGCCATCCGCTGGGGATTTTTAAATATCAATGGTGTCGGAACGAGTCTTTCGCGGGCGATTGTCGAGGCGAGAGGCGAGAAGGCGTTTCAGGACTTCTATAGTTTTGTGGAGCGAATGCCGACTTCGGAGCTTCGAAAAAATGCGGTGGAAGCCTTGATTTTTGTCGGTGCGTTCGACTGTTTTGGCAATACCCGTCCGCAGCTCCTCGGACAGTACGAGAGTATTATTAAGTATGTCAGCGACATTAAAAAGTATGCTGGCAGTGATCAACTCAATCTCTTTGGGGAGAGTGGTATGCCGCAACTGACATTTGATAAGGTGGACGAATATGAACCCGCCCAAAAAGCAGCATATGAAAAACAGTTTTTAGGGATTTATCTTGCGCATCATCCGTTGGATAAGTACGCGGAAACAATCGATGATATTGCGACCATGAGTGCGGCGGAGCTTTTAGAATTGGCGGAAGAGGATGCCGATGCCCTCGACGGCAAGCGATACAAAGGTATTTTTATGGTCGTGGATAAAATTGAAAAGTACACAAGGAAAGGCGAATTAATGGCGTTCCTCAAATGTGAGGATTTGGACGCGTCGATTGAGATTATCGCCTTTCCGAAAGTCTACTCTACCTATGGAGGCGAACGTTTTATCGCGGTCAGGGGAAGAGTTCAGTCGAGCGAGGGCAGGACGCCTCAGATTATTGCGGATAATATTCTTGACGCCGATAAGATTAAAATTTTGAAACAATCGGTGCAACCGCGTGATAATAAGAAGGCGGCAAATAGTAGAGAAACTGATGCTAATTATCAAAGAAAGATGGAGATTTATCGTAACTCGTCAGGTGCTAATCGAGATTTATCAGCGGCTAACGGCGTTTTTTCTACGAAACAGAAGGGTGAAAGTGATGGTATTCCTGCGAAGAATAAGAATGAAAGGGATGGTAAGGAGAGCCGAGTTCAAGAGGGGAATAACCAAATGGTTCATTCTATGAAGACCATAACGCTTACTTTCTCGAAAAAAGATCGAGCAAAGTACGACAGCGTTTTGGCGTTTTTTGAAACCTTGGAAAGAGAGAAAAGACGCTCCAATACTGCCGGTGTTCAAACCAACTGTAAAGTCGTATTTCAAATGAAAGAGAGTGGGAAAACCCAGCTGTTTAAAGAATCAATGGTTTTCAATAAGGAAACTATTCACGCCTTAGTACAGATTGTAGGAAGGGAGAATTTATCAGTTTTATATTACTCTTAAATTAAAATTATACTTCTTTTCGAATTTCTAAAAGCAATTTATCACCTGAGGCTTCGCTCCTCACTGCGTTCGTCACTGCAGATTCGGCTCTAAATTCTTTTAGAAATTCGTTTATGATATTTAACATATTTTTAAAACGAGATTAGTATTATAATCGATAAATTCTACAAATAGTTCACCAAAAACGCTCCAAACGGTTCACCAAAAACGCTCCAAACGGTTCAATACTTATTGAAATAAAATTCTGTATGTACTATAATATAAGGGCGGAGGGCTTGTGGACAGATATTTAAAAAGAATAACAGATGAGGTCTTGAATGACAGCTTGGATTCGAAGGGAGCTGTCCTTATTGTCGGACCAAAATGGTGTGGAAAAACGACGACGGCAAAGCAGGTCGCCAAGACGGTTATTCGAATGGATAATCCAGAAAAAACAGCGTACTATCAGGAACTTGCTCGCATT
>PDWJ01003151.1_pt1 | contig 17417 bp, 14 predicted proteins | sample 1430881 | NCBI WGS metagenome assembly PDWJ01 (sample SAMN01162460, study PRJNA174530) | Oral metagenome, whole genome shotgun sequencing project. | biome: Marine environment; feature: Marine mammal; material: Swab sample of the gingival sulcus; isolation source: swab sample of gingival sulcus...
AAGGAAGAAATTATTGAAAAAAAGAAAGAAATAACTCCAAATTTCAATCTTGTGAACTTGATTTCTCCCAAAGAATTACAACTATCTAGAATTATCGGCGAGTTTCTAAATCCAAACGGAACTCACGAGCAAGGAAGTCTATTTTTAGATTTGTTTTTAAATAAATTTTATAAAGAAATAAAAGTTCCAAAAGAAAATGTAACGGTTGAACTTGAACTAGCACAAAATGTAAATGGACAAATAGATATCGTTATTGATTTCAATAATAAATTTGGGATTGCTATTGAAAATAAGCCTTTTGCAGATGACCAAAACGAACAAATCGTGAGATATGTTGAGTATTTAGAAAATAAATATTCTGAAAATTATTTAATGATATATTTATCTTCATTAGGACAAAATCCGACTGAGAGAAGTCTAACACAAAAAGAAAAAGAAAGACTTGGTGCAAAGTTTTCTATTCTTTCTTATAAAGATATAAATGATTGGTTATTAAATTCTTCTAAAGAACTTAAAAAGGCTAAAAGACTCAAAACTTTAATATTAGAATTTGTTGAATACATAAATTTAGAATTTTTAAAAACCAATCAATTGAGTAAAAAAATGTTAGGGCAAGCACTTAAAGACAATATTCTGGAAGCTTACGAAATAAAAGAATTATGGAAATCTGATAAAGACGAATTTGATAAAATATGGAGTCAAACTGTTAATGATTTATTTAATAAAACACTCCCACTATTAATTTTTGAAGAGTTAAAAAAACGCCAAATAATCGATGAAAATTGGGAATATATTGAGGGTGATTTTAACATTAAAAAGAATTCGGTAAAAGGTTTTTACATTAAAAAGAAAAAATGGAAACATCTTTCTTATGGTATTTTAAAAAATCAAATCAAAAATGCGTGTTGGTTTTTTCCTGCAATTTGTTCAGAATTTAAAAGCGAAAAATATCAATTAGAAAGTGACCTGAAAACAAAATGGCATAAAGAAACTAACACAAAAGAAGTTCGAGAACAGTGGGACGTTCGTCCAACAATTTGGTGGTCTGATTTTCCAAATGAAGAATTTATGAAATGGGGTTATGAGCAATGGTCAGAAATAAAAAAAGAAGGTAGAACAGTCAAATATTTAACCGATTTTATGGAGCAATTAATAAGAATTAGTGTAAATGACCTAGAAAATATAGAAAATGAGCTTTAATTTTACTGAACAAGAGTTTAGAAATTTTGTTAATAGATTTGACTGGATATTTGCAAAAACTTATGCCGATACCGCTCCTCACGAATATATTGTTCTTAAAAAGGTAGGGATAGAATATAAAGAAGAATTTATTAAAATTGCGAACTTTATAAGAGAAAAAGGTTTTAAAGCATATTATTATTCAAGAGTTGGTTTTTATTATATAATTGATGAAAACTATTATTGGACTATGGACGAAAAAGTAGAAGACACAGACTTAATAAATCGTGCTAAGGTTAATGATTATGAGTTAATTAATAATGTGTGGACTTGGAAAGGAAAATAAGACACTATCCCTAAAAATGTCAAGTATTATCTATAATTATTTAATTTTTTTTAACTTCCTCATAAAAAAGCAATTAAATTTTTTATTTAGATTTAATATACTATATTTGCGCAGAGTTTACATTTATTTAATTAATTTAAAATTTTATTATGAAAAAGACAAAATTATTTTATTTGTTCTTAGTGTTTGCGGCAATGTTTACTGCTGCATGTAGTGATGATGATGACATTGCACAAGAATTATCTCTTGATAAAACTGAGGTGGCTTTACTTCCAGATGAAAGTGCAACTGTTAAAGTGAAGACTGGAAACGGAGGATATGTTGTAAAAGCAGAAGATGAATCGATTGCTAAAGCAATGGTTGCGAAAGGTTCTGATATGATTAAAATAACAGCTGTAAAAGCAGGTGAAACTACTGTTCATGTTACCGATTACAAAGGTAAAAAAGCAATGGTAAAAGTAGTAGTGAAAGCTGTATTAACTCTTGAAAAGAGTGACGTAGATGTTGTTGAAGGTGGAGAAGCAGTTGTTGCGATTAAATCAGGTTCTGGTAAATACGAAGTTATTTCCTCTGATGAAGCTGCTGCTAAAGCTATGATTGATGGTACAAATGTGAAAATAACAGGTGTTGCTAAAGGTAATGCTGTTGTTACAGTTAAAGATACCGATACTAATGTAGAGAAAAAAATAAACGTTATTGTAAAATCTGCCTTAGCTGTTGCATCAGATAATGTTGAAATTATAGAAGGCGGCGAAAAAGTTGTTGAAATTACCAATGGTACAGGTAACTATACTGTTGCTTCTTCTGATGAAAGTATTGCGTCAGCTGCTATTAACGGAACTAAAATTACTATTACTGCTGTTGTAGCTGGTACAGCAAAAGTAACCGTAACTGATACAGAAACTAATAGCACTGTAGATATTAATGTGGTGGTTAAGCCTGCACTAAGTTTTGATGAAGCAGAAATTACTCTATTCGAAGGTGAAGAAAAAACAATCACAATTGATAAAGGAACCGGAAACTACTCTGCTGTATCTTCTAACGAAGAAGTTGCAACTGTAGCTGTTGATGGTAAAAATATTAAGATTACTGCTGTTGCTAAAGGTGAAGCTACTGTGACTGTAACCGATACTGATACACAAGAGAAAAAAGAGATTAAAGTTACTGTAAAAGCTCTTCTACCTTTAGAATTAAGCAAAAATGAAACCTCTTTGACAGTAGGTGCTAAAGAAGAAATTAAGATTGTTAAAGGTAATGGCGATTACAAAGTTGAAGTAGATAATGCTGATATTGTAACAGCTGAAGTAAAACAAAATGGAGAAGAATATGTTGTTGCCTTAGAAGCTAAAGCTATTGGTACTGCCAATGTAAAAATAACCGATGTTGCTGGTAAAGAAGCTACCATTAAAGTTACTGTTAAAGAGGGGTTGAAATTAGCAAAAAATGAGTTATCAGTAAAAATGGGTGAAACTGAGCACGTGGCAGTTGTTAATGTAACTGATGACACTTACGAATTTACTGTGGAGCCTGCCGATGTTCTTAAGGTTGAAAAAGGAGGAACAGACTACGAAGGAAAATATGTTGATGCTTTGGTAATTACTCCATTAAAATATCATAAAGATCCTGTAAAAGTTACCGTTAAGAGCGGCGGACAAGAAGCTGTTTTAATGGTTACTGTAACTCCTGTTGATGGCATTAATATCAAGAAAACCGAAACTGAATTAATGGTAGGCGATACAGAAGAGATTAGAATAGTAAGCGGTAATGGCGGTTATAAAGTTACTGTAGATAAAGCTGAAGTTGTAAAAGCAGAAGTGAAATTAAATGGAGAAGACTATGTTGTTGCTTTAGAAGCTAAAGCTGCTGGTATGGCTAATGTTACTGTTACTGATGCTGCTGATAAAACTGTAACTGTTAAGGTTACCGTAAAAGAAAAAGTTTTATTTGATATTGATGAAAACGGCGTTGTAACCAAACACGAAGGAGCAGTTATTAAAGGCGATATTGAAATACCAGCAGAAGGTAAAATAATTGCAGGCAACGAGGTAAGTGAAGATAAGCAGCCTTTTAAAGGTAATGTTGATGTTACAAGTGTTGATTTAAATAATGTAACAGAAGTAAGAAACATGGCTTTTATGGGATGTAAAGGACTTGTAAAAGTGGAGTTACGAAAAGTAACTAAGATAGCATGGGGGGCATTTGCTAATTGTAATGCATTAGCAGAAGTTTATTGTTATATGGAAGACCCAACTACAGTAACTCTTGAGCAAAGTGTCTTTAATAATAAAGATGAATATAAGTCAAAAAGAACGTTGTATGTACCGGCTGCAAGCTTAGATGCTTATAAAGCTTCTGATTTTAAAAATTTCTTTGAACTTGACAATATTAAGCCAATGGGAGGCGGACAAGCTCCTGATGCCGATGTAGAGATTGACGAGAATGGTCTAGTATATGAAAAAGAAGGTGTTGAATTAGAAGGAGATCTTCGTGTTCCTGATGCTGGTTTAAAAATTGCAAAATATACAGGTGGTAAGAAAAATTCTCCATTTGCCTATAAATCAAAGATTACAAGTATCGATTTTAACAATGTAACTAACTTAAAAGAATCTAACTGTGTAGCTAAATGTAAAGATTTAACTACTATTTATTTAAGAAAAGTTACTGATATTGGTTCTGGTGCATTCTATTATTGTACTAAACTTAAAAAGGTGTATGCTTATATGGATAAAGCTCCAAATATTCCTTTTACTGCTAAGAAGAATGCATTTAAAGGTATTCCTGCCGATGCGGTATTATATGTTCCTAAGGGTAAAAAATCTGCTTATGAAGGAACAAAAATTGCTAAATTCTTTAGCAAAATAGAAGAAATGGAATAATAGAAATTTATTTCAATAAACGTAAAAAGAGGAGCTGAAAAGTTCCTCTTTTTTATGCTGTTAATATTGGTTGTTAACCCTTATTATTTATATTATTAGCTTAGTGCAGATGTAAAGCATCTAAATTTGTAGATACAGTTATTTTTTAGTAAAGAAACAGATATGCTGAAATAATGATAAACATAGGCTGTTGTATGTTTCAGGGCTATTTTATCTGCATATATTTGAACATTATTCTCTTATGCATTACAATTAAAAAGTGTGATGAATAATACGGGTTACAATATTCGTTGTAATAAATATTCATCCTCCCAACCCGTAGCTGTTTTCTGCCACTGCTTTTTTATCCCGATAACTTCGAATTCAGCATGGCTGAACAATTGCAGGCTAACGGTATTGTTAATGGAAATATTGCAATACAACTGGTGTAGATGCAGTATCTGCCGGGAATAATTGCACAGTAAGCTTAAAGCTGCAGCAGCATATCCTTTATGGAGCTGGTCTTTGTCTGCAATTAAAATACCTACTCCGGCCCGAAGATTATAAGGGTCAAAATCGAATAAATCAATACAGCCGATAGGTGTCCGACTGTCTATAATTTCTATAACCAGACGTAATTGCTTAGTAGTAAATATATCCAAATGAGAAGTCTCCAAATACTGTTTTAACACATATTTAGAAAAAGGCTGAACAGTTTGACTCACCGCCCAAAAATCGGAATTATTCTCCCACTTATAAAGCCACTCTAAATCGGTTGGCTCCAAAGCTCGCAATCGGATATTATCTTGTTCTAAAATCTGCATTATTCTTCAAAATAAACACGTGTAAAAGCATCGAAACAGCCTTTTTTAATGATATTAGGCAGTTCTTTTTCTGCCTCTTCTTCATTATTATAAATTCCGTAGAAATATCGAACATAGCCATCGTTGCACCGCATTATTTTTACCCCCTGTAAATTCTTAAAATAACTTGCAGGCACAAAATTTTCTTTTAAAGCCATTATTTGAATCGTATATTTTCTGTTCAATGGAATAGATTCAGGAATATCTGCCTGCAGAGAAACCTCCTCATTAATTGGTTTTGATTCATTCATTGATTTTAAAGCAACTGTATGACTGCTGTTATTTTGGATATGATTAGAAGTAATTTTTTTTGTTACGGGTATAAAACCATCAGCAGTAATTTTTAAATGGTAATTTTTATTTACATCAACAATAAAAAAGAAGTTACCATTGCTTTCATCGGATAGATATTCTTTTATTTTCTGCTGTTTTTCCAATAGTTCAACTTTTGCTCCGTCAATAGCAGTGCCTTTCTCATCTATTATCCTGCCTTTATAAACATAAAGATTCGATTTCTTTTTTTCGGGAATAGTCAGAAGATAAATATCGGTTTCGCCCAAATTGTCTTTACGATACGATGCCAGATAAGCATGTTTACCATCAATAGCGGGCTTATAAAAAATGTCCTCTTCCACTGAATTGATGGGATAACCAAGATTAACAGGAGTCTGCCACTTTCCATTTTTTAATTCACTTTTAAAAATATCTAAACCTCCCATTGTTTTGTGCCCGGCAGAACTGAAATATAGGGTTGTATTATCGTAAAAAATAAAAGGGGCATCGTCATTCTCTTTAGTGTTAATTGTTTCACCAAGATTAACGGCTTTTCCCCACTCACCATTTTCCTGCTTTTTTGCCATATAAATATCCATACCGCCAAAACCTCCCGGGCGGTTACTCGAAAAATAGATTGTATTTCCATCGGCAGAAATTGAGGCATCGTTCTCTTTGTAAGGCGAATTGATATTTTTTCCTAAACTTTTCGGAGTACTCCATCTGCCTCTTTCTAATTTACTGACAAATATATCGCCGACATTTTTTTTGTTGTTTACAATATTATTGGCTTTGTAAATGTAAAGCTCCCTGCCGTCAGGTGATATGGAAATGGAAGCATCGTGTTCATTCGTGTTTAAATCATCAATACCTTTGGCGGGCTGCCATACTCCATCTATTTTTTTCGTCATATAAATATCCTCGAAATATTGACCATCTGCATCTAATTTTCCACCTGTGCCTTTTCTTCTGGAAGTAAAAACCATTGTTTGTTCATCGGCACTTATACTAGGACTATGATCTGAATATGCCGAGTTTATGGCACCTCCAAGATTTACAATCTTTATATGTACTGGCTTTTTAATAAGTTCCGCTGCATTTTTCGAAACTTTTAACGCCTGTTCCACTTCTTTAATAAAAGAAACATTTCGATGAGAGATACGATCAAGTAATTGTTTGTAAAGGGAGATACTTTTATTAAACCTATGCTCTTTGTGATAAGCCTTTGCCAATTGAAATCGAAATTTGTGGGGTATATTTTTAATAGAACGGTTATATCTTATTGCTTTTTCGAGAAATTCGATAGCCTTATTATTGTTTCCTGCTAAATTAAAATAACACACCCCTATTTTATAATTTAATTCGGAGTTATATTTAGCCTTTTTCAGCAATTTGTTATATATTTCAAGAGCCTTTTTATACTTATTGTTATCCAAATATTTATTGGCTTGTTTGTACAAGTATCTGTCTTTTATTTTTCTTTGGGGAGTAGCCCCGTTAACTGTAGGTATTGTTATTATAATACTAAATATTAGGATAATTACAAAAGAAGGTATACGCTTTACTTTCATAGTTACTAGATTGTTGTTAGTTTACCGTTATACTCTGCTCAAATGGTGTTCGATGTAAAATAGATCGCCCCAGTGTAATTTCATCGGTATATTCCAACTCATCGCCAATGGAAACACCCCGCGCAATAGTGGTTATTTGCACATCAAAAGCACTTAATTTTTTAAATAAAAAAAAGTTGGTGGTATCCCCCTCCATAGTTGTACTTAAAGCTAAAATGATTTCAGTAATATTGCCAGATATTGCTTTTTTAATTAAAGGCTCAATTTTTAAATCACTGGGACCAATACCGTCCATTGGCGAAATAATACCTCCCAAAACATGATAAATACCGTTGTACTGCTGTGTACGCTCAATAGACATTACATCACGGATACTTTCGACCACACAAATGGTTCTGTGGTCACGCTTGGGATTGGCACAAATATCACATATTTCAGTATCGGAAATATTAAAACACGATGAACAGTGTTTTATTTCGTTTCGTAACTGAATTATAGTATTGCCGAATCGATTAACGTCTTCTTTGGGTTGATTCAATAGGTGCAGAACCAGCCGCAAAGCAGTTTTACGACCAATTCCCGGTAGTTTTGAAAATTCGGAAACGGCATTTTCTAAAAGTTTCGACGGAAAATTACTATAACTCATAAATATTTGTTTCTAAAATGCAAATATATAAAAATAATATTACTTCTAAAAAGTAAGCGATAATACTATTCCTCCCGAAATTGCTTACTGATTATAGATATAATGGTGATAATAACCTCTCAGTTTCAAATAGAAAACAACATCTTAGGTTGAATGATAGATAAACAATATGTTTTTTATGATGCTTCTTCAGTAATATTGTGGTTTTTCTGCTTAATGTATTTTTTACGTTTCTTCGATTTTGGATTCCAAAAACCATATACCTCATTCACATTGCCTGAGGTCATAAATGTTTGTATTTTATTATCATCGATAAACTTCATCAACATAACAAATTCATTAACCGTTAATAAGGTTACTACTTCTGTGAATTTTTCTGAAGAATAGCCTCCCTGTACTTCATATATGGTAGCCCCGCGTTGTATGTCATTTATAATGAATTCTCTTATACGCTCACTCTCTTTAGATATAATACAAACCTTTTTCTTGGTGTTTAAACCTGCTGTAAAATGATTTACCACCAAACCATTAACCCAAGTACCTATTAGTCCTATTACTACCAAATTAAACGGGTTGATCAAGAAAGCAGTACAGCAGATAACCCCTCCAGCTATGGTTATTGAAGTTCCAATATTAATATGCAAATATTTGTTTACAATTTTAGCCAAAATATCTAACCCTCCGGTTGAGGCATTAATTCTAAACAGATGTGCCTGCACGAAACTAAGAATTAATACAAAACATAACAAATCGAACCAAGGATCTTTCATTATGCTTTCTTTTATGGGGAAAAATGTTTCTAAAAAATAAAGCCATGGCGATAAAATTAATGCAGTGTAAACGGTTTTTAAACCAAACTCTTTACCTATTAAAATATAGGCTAATACCAATAGAAAGCCATTAATAACAAAAGATGCCACCGATACGGGAATCTCTGTTAGATTGAATATAACGATTGACAATCCCGATATGGAGCCTATAATCAATTTGCCCGGTACTAAAAAGAAGTGTACAGCCACAGCTCCTATAAACATTCCGAATGTCATTATAAATAATTCGTACCAAAATTTTTTGGAACGTAATGCTTGAAGTATAATTTTTTTTGCGTTTAATATTTGAAACATAAGAAATAAGTTTAAATTTTTATGTATTATACTAAAATTGTTGTAAATGATAAATTTTCAGTATGCAAAACTCACCTTTTTTTTATTAATACACAAATAGAAAATATTGTTGTATAACAGATTTTGTTTTTTCAGTATATACTATTATTATTTAAATAGTATATCGAATTATGGGATGATTTTTAATTGTTTACAGGAGGTGCGAATATAACAATAAAATTAATTATCTGCTTAAATGTTTTGTAAGATAGTGAAAATCTAACTTTTCCTGAAGTGCGCCAAAGCATTTTTCGATATTTGAAGTTTTATTGTTTTAGACACGAATTTTTCTTCAGACGGTTTAATCCTTTTTTGATACATTTATGGAGCAGTGTTGAACCGGAATCAGAAAGAAGAAATTTTTCGTTATTGGGTTTAATGGTTACTTTTCCCGACATCTTTAGGGAATAGATACGTTTTTGGGTTTTGGTGTCGTAAATTGCAATTTCAAACTCCGCCATGCTGCTTTCCTCTTCGTATCGGGGGACCAGCTGAATGGGACCGGCATCGTCTTTTAGTATTCTTGCCCGGGTGTTGATAATAAAATCGAAATCGGTGGTTTTATCTAACAGCTCTAATACCTCTTTGGAAATATTGAACTGCAAGTTTTTATTGGAGATATATTTCAAATCCACATCGTTGATAAAATAGAGGGAATCTGGTTTTATCTTTTTTAATCGTGCCAAAATTTCACTATCCATTGAGGGTTTTTGCCGCCAATGTGCATCAACACTGTTTAGTAACCACCGCCCTTTGCTGAAATCCACACCGCTGTATATCTCATTGGAAACAGGAGTGAATTTTGATAATACACAAGAACTCAAAGAAAATGCTAGGAGCAGAAAGATGATAATATTTCTAACTGTATTACAATTCATAAAACTGAGGTATAAAATGAATTTATATTTTTATTGCAACTGCAAATAACGGAAATATTTATCATTCAACAATTCTGAGATGCCTTTTTTGTAATCAAAGTAGAATAACCTAATCTGCTTTTTCTTCCTCCTTATCGATACTTTTTTCGATTTTATCTTTTAAATCTTCTATTTTTTCTATGGTATCTTTATTTTTTTCAATTTCAGCAGGTTCTTTTAATTCTTTCTTTTTCTTGCTAAGCTCCTGTTTCTTTTTTGCTAATTCTTCCACTAAATCTTTTTTCTTTTCTATTTTTTCTGATTTAATTGCTTCATCAAAAATCAGATCCTCGGGCAGCGGTTCATCTTTTACTTCTTCCTGTTTTAGCTCATCTTTAGGGATAAAAATCTGCTCGTTGGCATTTCGTTGGTTCATAAAAGCAGGTGAAACAATTTCAATATTTTCTTGATGCAATACATCCATTACATGTGCATTCAATTGTGAAATGGCACTAAAATATTTGCTGCTGTCTTCTAAAAATCCGTGTATTTTATACACCACTGAATAATCACCTAAACTGGTGATGTAAACATAAGGATCTTTTAACTCTGTTAGGATAGCCGCTTCTTTTAAAGCCTCTTCAATTTTTATGCGTGATACATCGTACCCCAGCGATACCGATGTGGAGATAACCGTATCGGTTTTGCGGGTTAATTTTACAGGATTGGCTGTAATGTAAAGATTAGGGATGGTGATAAAATTACTATCGGGCAGCTGAATTTCGGTATGGAAAATACTCTGCTTGGTTACCCTTCCCTGTAAATCGCCTATTTTAATTAAATCGCCGTTTCTAAAACGTTTCATGGTATTGTTCATTATTCCAGCAATTAAATTACCCAATACCGTGGTTGAGCTTAATGCGATTCCGGCACTTATGATAATAGCAAGAAAACTGAGTATCTGCCCCCTTAATTCTTTTTCCATAGGAAAAGTAAAAATAAATATAAGCATTCCTATCATCACTACAAATGCAGCTATCGTTCCTTTTATGACGCTTCCATATGATTTTACAAATTTAATTCTCTTAAACACCCAGGCGTTGAACATTAAAATAAGAATAACAGCAATAAGCACAAAAGTCGGTTCTAATAACGATTTGAATATGTTTAGCAGGTGTTCCATAATTTTATAATTGAATAGGATTTTTATAAAGTATCAAATTTAACTTTTCATATTAAAGAATACAAATTTGGTCGATAAATATTTTCACCCGTTACGATATTGTCTGAAATAATTCATCAATACTATGTAAAATAATTTAACCTCTATTCATTCTCTTATATAATATTTTACATCTTTAGATCCTTAAAGCAGGTTCAACGATAGAAAATATTCTATTTATAGGATCTATTTCTGCTTTTACACCATAAGGAATGGTAAAGACCGGGCAGGTATGTCCAAAATCCATACCTGTAATAATAGGCATGTCTGGTCTTTTCTCTTCATCTGTGATAACTTGTTTTATAATGCTTTCGTATTCTTTTACAAATTGATTATTGTAAGGGCGTCCCACTATTAAACCGTTAATATGGTGTAATATTCCGGACGCAGCATAGTTTCTTAATATCCCTTTAAAAATATAGGGAGGCATCATAGATTCTGATGTTTCTATAAACATAATTTTGTCTTTCCATTGTTCGGGGCTTATCCATAACGAGGTATCTTTTAACATTTCTAAAACATCTAAACAGCCGCCCAGTAGTTCTCCTGAAACTTTTTGTGTTCCTTGCAGAAAATTCCAGCCATTCGATTTTAATAATTTTCTCGGGATGTTTTGGCTGCCGGGAGTTTCCCATGGAATATGCTCAGAGGTCCAGCCTTCAGAAGCGTGTATTTGTCCTCTAATTCTGTTAGAAAACAGCGTTCGCCGAATATCTTCTATTTGATATTGATGCATGCCATTATTTTCGGCAAAACCAACTAAGGTAGAGGTGCCGTAAAAAGAAGTAACTCCGGCTTTATAAAAACAGAAATGTGTAACTGTGGAATCGGAAAAACCTATGAAGATTTTGGGATTATTCTTAATGATATCCAAATTAATATACGGTAACATTCTAATACTATCGTCACCTCCAATATTAGATATAATTGCTTTTATGGTTTTATCTTCGAGAGCCTGCATTAAATCTTCTGCTCTTGCTTTGGGATTTTCATAAATCCATTTGGCTGATTTTAAAGCATGCTTCGTCTCTACAACCTCTAATTTAAAGTTATCTTGTATCTGTTTTTTCCCTATTTTATATCTTTCGGGAATTTCTCCTGCTCCTCCCCAAGACAAAGATATTGTAGCTACTTTATCACCCGCTTTTAAATATTTTGGCTTTATCATATAATACTCTTTTAAGTTACATATCTATTGTCTATTCTTTTTCAATAGTTTATTTAATTTGTTGTATAAATTCTTTTTACTGCTTGGACGAAGTGTATTATATTCTACTACCTTTCCATTCTGGTTGATTAAGATATAAGCAGGAAAACCATAAGCTTTGTAATAATCGGCTAACACATCGTATTCTCGATTGCTTAACAAATAATTTTCTCCTTGTATGTTGTGTTGTTTTATCTGTTTTTCCCAATCTTGTTTCTTCGATTTTGCACACAAGTTAAGAAAAACAATATCTTTGCCTTTGAATTTGGCGTGAAGCTGTTTTGCAAAAGGAATTTCTTTTCGGCAGGGACCACACCATGTGCTGTAAAAATCGACATAAATTACTTTACCCTTATATTTATCGATATATTTTTTCTTTACGGTTTTTAAGATTTTACGATTTAGTTTTTCGGCTATGGCATGATTTTCTTCTTTTTTTGATTTTTGTAGTGCAAATTCTTTATTGGATAATTTTTCTTTTAGGTATTGTAAAATAGATGTATTCGTAATTGCATTTTCTATTTGTTTCCACACTTCTTTACTTGGTTGTATCAGGTCTTTAAAATAGTTGTTGAAAATACTCTGAGCAATGATTACATCTTTAAATATTGGCTCGGTAATTACATTCGTGTTTTTAATTATTCTTTCTACGTTGTATTTACAATTCAACCGATGTAGTATTTTACGTTTATTTTTCATTAATTTATTATAACGGCCTATCGCTGCCGTTCTATCTCCGCTTAAGAGCTGCTTCATTATTTCGAATTCCTCTTTTGTTAATAGATTAGAGTTTTTAATATACTGAAGCTGTTCTTTTATTGTCTGTCCTTGTTTCTCTAATATGGAATAAATATTGGCAACATAATCTATACCATTTCTTGATGCCAGATCTTCTATCTTTTTTACGGGATAGTTTTTATACAGATTGGAATAAAAATCTTTTGGCAGTGTTTTTCTGGGGATAGGAAAACCTTTGGAGTAATCGTATCGGTAGTTGATAACAGCATGGGCTGTTTTCAGCTTTATTTCACTTTCTAAAATGATATATACCTGCTTATTTAACTTCTGTTCTTCAGCATAAGCCTTTAAAACATTTAATTTTTCGGTTTCTAATTGTTTTTGAAATTGAATATATACTTTAATGGATAAACCTTTGGTATGTAATTGCTGTTCTTTCTTTATTTTATCGCCCAGCTTTTTATGAAGAATATTGTAGAAGGCTCTTATCTGTCTTGTTTTCTCGCCGGTTTCACCATTAAATTCCATTGTGCCGTTTTTTACGGTAACCTGATAAACGGTATTGGGTTCAATTAAAAAATTGCCGTAATATTTTCCTTCTAAGTCGAAATAGGCTGCAAGTAAAGGGTGTACTATATTTATATCGAACTTAAAATGTCCTAAACTGTCTATCTTAAATACTCTGTCTTCGAATATTCGCGAAACTCCATCGAAATAGGTCAATTTTCCGGTATTATAAACACCTTTGAAATTTTCAATCTGCCCATTAAAGGTTACAGTATTGTTTTTTAATTTTATTGTTTCTTTTTCTTGTTTACAAGAATAAAATCCGATAAGGAGAATGGCTAATATTACTGCTGTTTTTTTCATTTGTTTTTGTTTGATTATTGTGTAAATGTAATATTATTTTGGTCAATAATCAAGCATAAAAAAACTCAAACCAATACTGATCTGAGCTTTTAAAATATTACAGTTTTATTAAATTCCGGTTATTAAAAATATTGCAAAACGGTATAATTCCGAAAAAATCAGCCTGCTGTTATTTGTATTCTTTACTCGAAATTTCTCGTCCTAACTTGTATTCAACTTCTTTTACCAATTTACCGGCAAGGTTGTAGTGTTTCCAGATACCGTCTTTTTCATTGTTTTTAAAATTCCCTTCAGAAGAAACTTTGCCGGCGACATTATAGTTTTTGGTAATACCGTTTTTAATGCCATTTACATAAGTTGTTTCAGAAATTAATCTGCCGTCATTTTGTGCAAATATTTTCCAAATACCGGTTTTATAATCATCTTTATAATCTCCGGCTTCGTACTTAATTCCTTTCTCTGTGTATTTCTCGAATAATCCGTTTCTTTTACCGTGGGCATAGCTGTTCAGCGATTCTTTATTACCGTTTTCGTAATATTTTACCAGCTGCTGCAGCTGATCTTCTTTATATAATTTTTGAGTTAATAAAACACCATTTTGGTTATATTTTAATTCTTTGCCGTCTAATTTGCCATCTTTTAATGTTTTTTCAATATAAATTTTTCCGTTGGGATAATAACCTTTATGCGTATAGCTTATATTGTTGGTGTATTCTCTTTCCCATTTTAATTTCCCGTCTTCATTTTTCTCCTCGGCATGTCCAAAATATTGGTCGTTTTTGTAGTTTTCGGTAACAATAGCAACAGCTTGATTTTGTGAAGTTAATTTTTTCCACCATTTACCTTCTTTTTTGCCGTTTTTGTAATTTTCAAGTGATTTTACTTCTCCTTTTTCATCGAAATATTTCCACTTTCCTTCCTGTTTTCCGTTTACAAAATCACCTTTAACCCGGACTTTTCCATTTTGATAGAAAGAGGTGTAGGTGCCGTCTTGTTTTCCATCTTTGAAATTCCGCTGTACTAATTTTCTGCCTTCATAATCGTAATCAACGGCTGCTCCGTGTTTTTTCCCTTCTTTAAAGTGAATATCGGTATAATTTCCCCGACTGTCAGCAATTTTATAATGTCCATTTAATAAATTATTATCCATTGATTTGTAAAAAACATCTTTCCCAAACCGTTGGGTTTTTACATCATTTTTCATCAATAATGTCTGGCTGAAAACAGAGCAGGTCATCAGTAGTGTAATTACTGCTAAATTGAATTTTTTAATCATTTCGTTTCGTTTTTAAAGTTTAATGAATTGATTTCTTTATGCTTTAAATGTTAGCGTTATTTTTTATATTCTCTTAAATCAAAAGATTAAATATAGGTTTTATAAATCTATAGAATATTCTATTCCTTCTACTGATATACTGACATTTTTATTGCAGTCTCTGTCGACATCGCCACCTCCAAAATCGGCTATTGCTTTGCCTAAGTCTGAAAGTTCTATTGCAGCTTTTCCTCCAAGTATATTCTTACATCGGTAGGTGTATTTTAAATCTTCTTCGGTACTGAAAGCGTAGGTAGCGCCATCGGGCATAACACCATCAAAAGAAGAGGTAAATGTAAACACATCATCGATATAGTCGCGGTCTTCTTCTTCGCTGCGTATAAATTTATAAGTGCTTTTGTAGTTTGAAATAGGAAATTCGGTTACTTTATCGGTAGTTTTATCGGTTATAACATATTTTAGGTTGGCAGAAGATATGGTAAAATCATCACCTCCTTTATTTCCGGTAATAATAATCTCAAAATCACCAGAAATACTAAAATATCTCGATTTTAACCGTTTTAGCGTAACATTGAATTTTTTTAGATTGTCATCAGCAGATTTAACTACTATTCGGCCTAAAAATTCTGCTCCATTGGAATAACAAATTCTTCTATCACCATAATCCATAACAATAGAATCTAGAGTTTTAGAGGTTTGGTTTCTGTAAACTAAAGCTTTTAAACACTCTGGAACGTTTGATTTTATTCTGTTATTGGTGGTCTTCAGATGATTTAAAGCAATAGCATTTACTTCCATGGCAATATCATTGGTAACATTGGCAAACCGTAACGCATAGTTAATGGGTATTTTAAACATATCGTTTACTGTTGGCTGTGGGTCACTACCCGTTGAACAAGAGTGAAACGATATTGCAAAAAATAGTATTATTGTTGTAACTAAAAGGTTTATCTTTTTCATCTTTAATTTTTTTTACTTCGGTCTTCCGACTTCCGTCTTCGGACAAATTAGCACATTAAACAATTATTATTTGCTAATTATTCATTGTCTTTACGTAATCAATAAAGGAATAAGCATATGGATTTTTCTCGTCGGGTTGATGCTCTTCTCGTTTTATCTCTTTCCACTGTTTGGTATTGATAACCGGAAAAAAAGTATCGCCCTCAAAGGTATTGTGTACTAATGTAAAATATATTTTATGTGCAATAGATATGGCTTGTTCGTAAATAGAACCGCCGCCTATAATAAAAACTTCGTTTTCTTTTTCAGCAGCTTTTAAAGCTTCTTGTAAAGAATTTACCACAATGCAATCGTCTGCTTTATAATCTTTTTGGCGTGTAATAATAACCGATGTGCGGTTAGGCAGTGGCCTTCCGATAGATTCAAAGGTTTTACGCCCCATAATAATTGTATGTCCTGTGGTTAGCTGTTTAAAGCGTTTTAAGTCGGCTGAAAGGTGCCAGATTAAATCGTTATCTTTTCCAATAACATTATTTTTTGCTGCAGCTACTATTATATTGATGTTCATTTTTTATTTTGGTTTTAGTTCTTAGGCTCTTCTAACTTTTGTCTTCGGTCTTCCTTCTTCCAACTAATTGATATATTTGTTCATGTTAAAAGTGAGGATTGTTTCTTTTCGCAATAACGAAGAGATTTGCATTTAAGCAACGTTCTAAACAGATATTGCACCCTTTATATGTGGATGTGGATCATAATCTGTTAATTCAAAATCGCTGTAATCGAAACTGAAGATATCAGTTACATTTTTATTGATATTCATCGTTGGCAACTTGCGAGGTTCCCGTGTTAATTGTAATTTTACCTGTTCCAAATGATTATTGTAAATATGTGCGTCACCTAACGTATGTACAAATTCTCCCGGTTGCAGGTTGCAAACCTGTGCCATCATCATGGTTAGCAAGGCATACGATGCAATATTAAACGGCACACCCAAAAATATATCAGCACTGCGCTGATACAATTGGCACGAAAGTTTACCGTTTGCCACATAAAATTGAAACAGTGCATGGCAGGGTGGAAGTGCCATGTTTTCAATATCGCCGGCATTCCAAGCACTTACAATTAATCGGCGAGAATCGGGATTGTGTTTTATATCGTGAACCACCTGTGCAATTTGGTCGAGTGATTCGCCATTGCTTTTGGGCCACGACCGCCACTGGTACCCGTAAATATGTCCTAGTTCCCCGTTTTCGTCAGCCCATTCGTTCCATATTCTAACGCCGTTATCTTGTAGATATTTTACATTGGTATCGCCATTTAAAAACCATAACAATTCGTAGATTATCGATTTTAAATGTAATTTTTTTGTGGTAAGAACAGGAAAACCTTTG
>PDWJ01002850.1_pt1 | contig 17416 bp, 17 predicted proteins | sample 1430881 | NCBI WGS metagenome assembly PDWJ01 (sample SAMN01162460, study PRJNA174530) | Oral metagenome, whole genome shotgun sequencing project. | biome: Marine environment; feature: Marine mammal; material: Swab sample of the gingival sulcus; isolation source: swab sample of gingival sulcus...
TGATAAGAAAAAAATAGGATAATGAAACATTTAAAAAAAATAAAAGAGGGTAAAGTGCCATTAGTAGCAATTGATACTAAATTGGATAAGTTGAAAGGGGAAATTTTGTTTCCTAAAAAGTTTGAGTTAGCAAGTAAAATGTTGGAAAATGCAAAACTTCCGGAAATAAAATACCACAGCTAATACACCAGGACTATAAGCGGTGCACAGCACCCAGCGTGTAGTCCATGTTGAACTACATCCCGGTATCATGCGATCGTCTATGCACTTAATAATGGTTTTAGGAAGTTTTTGATTGAGATATTGGAGTTGTTTTTGCTTGTTCTGAGGTAGATATGGCAGCCTTTTTTACCGTGTTTTTGCACCTTTGAAGTATCGCCACGCTTATTTTTTAGCAAGCCTCTAAGTATTAGGCAATACCATCCCGATACGCCTGCAAAAGCGTAAATACGGACATTGCTTGACATCGAAGCCTGTAAGGAGAAGGGGGCGCTGAATTTACCCAATATAAACCCATTATAAGCCCATTGGATTTTTTACTGAAAAATACTACCTTAGCAGACAATGGAGATATATCCGCAATAAGGCTGGTTTTTTATTGCGTATATACAAATGTTAGGTATCACCAGTTAGAACTGCTATTTTGAAGTAAAAATAATTCCCCAAACATGAAAGAAAATACACTTTTGGGGAATTTTTATTATCTTCGGAGTCTGAAACAGGTAATGATGTATCGAACTATTGCATATATTTCTGGGCTCATTTTAATTGTTGGACTTTTTATTACAATATCTGACCAGACAAATAAAGCTATGTTCGATTTATTTTACGAGTTTGTAGTATTGACAACTTTTACATCGACTTTTCTATGGCTCAAAAGAAAATTATTATTTATAGGACTTATTTTTTATTTATTTAGCTTCAATATCGACCTACTTTTTAACCCTTTAATAAGAACAGGCTTAGATTTTTTAAGCGAGACTTTATATTGGATTGGGACGGTTTTTAATGGCATTGGATTCGTGTTTTTGTTGCTTGGATTTTGGGATAAAATAAATAATAAGCCGTGGAATAGATTAGACTTACGATTAAATACAATATTGATTATTATATTTCTATTTTCTGGACTAACCCAAACTGTTATTAGACTGATATAGAAGATAAGAAAAAGAATAGACTTAAAAGTTACAACAATTTGGCTGACACGAGAATTACGATTCATATCAACAACAGAAAAAGCTGTTTGGTTTCGTAACTAATGCGTTCGGCAAAGGTTTTTAGATTACGAATTTAAAACAAATGCAAGTAAAGATTTGTTAAGCTTGATACTGAAAACAAGATTATTGGAATAATTTTATGTAAAGGCAAGAAGGGTGCGCTTGTAGAGATTTTTTTGCCTAAAAATAATGAACAGATTTTTGTAAGTAAATATCGGACAGTTTTTTTCAGTACGAAAGAACTGAAACAATTGATTGAAAATAAAACAAATATGGAAACAAAAATGAGAAATCCAATTGGGTGGTTAGAAATTGCCACAACAAATCTTGAAAGAGCAAAAACATTTTATGAAAAAGTGTTTGGACTGGAATTTCAATTTATTAATATGCCGGGAGCGAAAATGTATGCTTTTGGGGCGGGAGACCCGAATGCAGCAGGAGCAGCTGGGTGTTTGATGCAATCGGAAGATAATAAACCAAGTACTGATGGAACGGTTGTGTATTTTAGTTGTGAAGATGTATCAGTAGAGCTTGAGCGTGTAGAACAAGCCGGTGGGAAAATAATTGTGCCAAAAACAGATATTGGTGAATTTGGATTTTTTGCTCATATTATTGACACAGAGGAAAACAAAATTGGTTTACATTCTCAAAAATAGACAAAGTTGGGTGTTATGATCAAACAGAATTTTTTAATTTTAGTCGGATTATTGTTTATCATTCTTTCTTGTAATACCGATGATGAAAATTCACAACCTGAAATTAATGGTGAATACGTTGGAGTTTTTGAACGTGATGGAAATAATTCTAATGTTGAGTTGACATTTAATAATGGGAATTGGACTGGTGAAAGTGAAATTGTGAAATTTCCGGCTTTGTGTAATGGTACGTATTCAAGTTCAGGAAATGTAATCACCTTCGAAAATGCCTGTTTTTGGACTGCTGAATTTGATTGGACGCTGATTTTAAGTGGTGAATGGAATTATCGTTTAAATGGAAATTCGTTGATTTTGACAAAAACCAATGGAGATAAATATACTCTGACGAAACAATAAAACGCACGACAAAGGCTATAAGCAGTGCGAAACATTTAGCGTGTAGCCCCGGTTCAACTGTGGGTAATACCATTGTTGATATTGTTTGGCATCGAAGCTGTGTGTGGGGGGTACTTCACTGTACCTAAGATTAAACCATTATAGGGCATTAAAAAACGAAATAAAATGGTATCAGATTAAAATATTCCATGACAAAAAAATATAGAGCCTTTCGTGCATTGCTAAGTCGCTCAACATGTCGACGCACACACTAAGACTTATCAATGAGTATGGCTACTTCAGTACACGATCAGACTGCGGAGGATAAAGCACGAAAAAACAATACACCAAAACTATAAGCAGTGCGTAGCACCCGGCGTGTAGTTCGTCTAGCTTGAACTGCATCCCCGTGTCGGGCGAGTGGCTATGCACTTAATAAACTTCAAAAAAAATTTGTTTTGTAATAAAAATAGATTACTTTTGTTCTCAAAAGAGAATTATTCTTATTTAAGATTTATTCAAATGAGTGATTTAACAGAAGATATTAGAAGTAAATTTTTAGAAAAGGGCTTGAAAATAACCCCTCAGCGAGTTGCTATACTTGAAGCTATTTACAAATTAAACAATCATCCTACTGCTGATAATATTATTGAATATGTTAGAAATAACAATCCTAATATTGCCACAGGAACATTCTATAAAGTTTTGGAAACGCTTGTTAAAAATGGGGTGATACAAAAAGTAACTACCGAAAAAGGCATTATGCGATATGATGGTGTAATTAAAAATCATCATCACCTGCATAGTTCTGATTCTGATGTGATTAAGGATTATTGGGATGAAGAATTGGATGAGTTGTTGCGTAACCATTTTAAAAATAAAAATATAGATGGATTTAAGATTGAAGATATAACGCTTCAAATTAAAGGGACTTTTATTAAATAGTATTGCGGAAAGTTAATTTATTAATCAATATAAAAATTAAAATTATGACAAGTAAAAAGTACAGGTCTATTGTGAAATTAGATTTCCAATATGCACACCGATTTATGAATTATCAAGGAGAGGCAAGTTATCTTCATGGACATTCCGGGTATTTAACTCTCGAAATTGAAGGGGGATTGGATGAAAACAACTACGCTTATCCGGTAAAAGAAGCCCAGAAATTAGCATGGGAAGTTGCTGACAATTTTCATCATGGTACAATTTTTCAAGAAGGAGACCCTTTGCTTGATTTAGTGTTGCAAGGGTATGAAAAAACAGGTATGAAAGATACAACAAATAGGTTTGGAACACCAGCCAAAAAACTCAATCATGAAATGGTAAAATCCTATCCTGAAAGTAGAATATCTGTTAGTAACGGTCCTTCCACTTGCGAATGGTTTTGTACCGTGTTTTATGAATTATTAAAGGATAAATTAAATATCAAAAAAGTAGAATTCCGCTCTTCTTCGTTAAATTGTGCTTCAATGGAGTTTTAGCATAAAATCCACAAATAGATAAAACGGGGTAAAACACCATGACTATAAGTACTATTTGCTGCTTGAATGTACCGCTTAGGAAATTCGTTTAAAATTATTTTGTGAGTTCTTAAAAAACAGTATATTTGCGCAGCATTTCTTCAGGGCAGGGTGACGTTGTAGGTAACAGCAAATTCCCGACCGGCGGTGATAGTCCGCGAGTCCGTTATGGATTGAATCTGTGAAATTCAGATACCGACAGTATAGTCTGGATGGAAGAAGGAATATCGGTTGTAGTTTTTGGATATACTTTTGGTGTATGCCGATAATGATATTTTTTCCTACCCTGAAGTTTTGAAACTTTGGGGTATTTTTTTATGAAAAAATCATTTACATCAGCCGATTATCAATACATGCAACGGGCACTTAGCCTCGCTAAGCAGGGGGCAGGACATGTGAACCCGAACCCTATGGTTGGTGCTGTAATCGTGAAGGACGACCGGATAATTGGCGAAGGTTTCCATGAATTTTACGGCGGACCGCACGCCGAAGTAAATGCAATAAAAAATTGTACCCAAAAAACAGAAGGGGCAAGCATATATGTTACCTTAGAACCTTGTAGCCATTACGGCAAAACAGCTCCTTGTGCGTTAGCATTGATTCAGCATAAATTTCGCCGCGTTGTAATCGCCATGAAAGATCCCAACCCTTTGGTTGCAGGGCGAGGAATTAAAATGTTGGAAGATAAAGGTATTGAGGTGCACTGCGGGCTTCTCGAAGAAGAAGCTTATGCCTTGAATAAGTTTTTTATCAAAAATATCACGAAAAAGCAGCCTTACATTATCTTGAAAACGGCGATGTCTTTGGATGGGAAAATTGCAACACGAACCGGTGATTCTAAATGGATTAGCGGTTCGGAATCTCGATCAATTGTCCATCAGTTGAGGCATGAGATGAAAGCTATAATGGTAGGTGTTAATACTGTAATCAGTGATGATCCTTTGCTCAATTGCAGGGCGGCTATTTCCAATCCGAATCAACCCATCCGAATCATTTTAGACTCTAAACTTCGAATTCCCGAAAAAGCTAAAGTTCTGGATACAACATCACAAGCTACGATAGTTTTGTGTACTTCTGCTGTGTCGAAAACAAAAGTCGGACGATTGCGGAAAAAAGGAGTAGAAATACTTTTTGTTGAAGCTAAGGATCAGCGTATTGATTTGCAAAAATCGCTTGAAATGCTTTCAAATCGGGGAATTGATTCCATATTGTTGGAGGGGGGCGGAACGGTAAATTACAGTGCTCTGGAGGCGGGAATTGTTGATGAGGTCGTTAGTTTTGTTGCTCCAAAAATTATTGGAGGTAAGGATGCGAAAAGTCCGGTTGAAGGGGTTGGTTTTGAAAATATTGCGTCATCTGTAGAACTCGATTCGCTTCGCTATAAGCAAATTGGAAATGATATAATGATTTTAGGAAAAATAAAAAAGTAAGATGTTCACAGGTATTGTAGAAGAAATAGGAACGATAAAAAAAATACAAGGCGGCAGTAAGTCTTCCACGATTACTATTTCGGCTGATAAGGTTCTTTCGGACGTGAAAATTGGTGACAGCATTTGTACACAGGGTGTTTGTTTAACAGTGACGAGCTTTAGCAAAGGCGAATTTACTGTGGACGTTATGGCTGAAACCATGCGAAGAAGCACCTTTGTGGATATGCAAGGCGGCGAACGTGTGAACTTGGAAAGAGCTCTTGCCGTTGGTGATCGCTTGGGCGGACACATGGTTTCCGGACATATTGACGGTACGGGAGAAATTATTGCCTATGAACGTGAAGAAAATGCAGTTTGGGTCAGTATTCAAGCCGATAAGAAAATACTTAAGTATATGATACCCAAAGGTTCGATAGCCATTGATGGAATATCGCTTACAGTTGCTGAGCTTGCAGATAGCTATTTTAGGGTTTCTGTAATTCCGCATACCGGAGAAGAAACAACTTTGTTAAAAAGAAAAATTGGCGATAAGGTGAATTTAGAAAATGACCTTGTCGGAAAATATATTGAACGCTTTGCCGGCTTTAGGGCAGAGGAAAAGAATGAAGAGTCAAGTAAAATAAATATGGATTTTTTGTCCAAACACGGTTTTATTTAGTGTTTGCGTGGACTGTTTCGGCATGTCCGCTTCATTGGAGATATAAAGAAATCCAGGGTTTTGTGTAAGCACGATTTATTTAAGAAAGATAGTAGTTAAATTATGAATAAATTCAATACAATAGAAGAAGCACTTCAAGACATAAAGGATGGAAAAATGGTTATCGTTGTTGATGATGAAAACCGTGAGAATGAAGGTGATTTGATTCTAGCTGCCGAGAAAGTAACGCCTGCGGCGATAAATTTTATGGCAAAACAAGCAGGAGGGCTTATTTGTATGCCGGTTACCAAGAAAAGACTCCAACAGTTGGATATTGGGATGATGGTAAATAAAAATACGGATACCAATAAAACGGCTTTTACTGTATCTATTGATTCGTCTGAATGTACAACGGGTATTTCAGCTCAGGAACGGGCTCTTACAATCCGGAAGGTTATTGACCCCAATTCACAAGCTGATGATTTCAATAAACCGGGGCATATTTTTCCGCTCGAAGCAAAGGATGGTGGTGTTTTGGTACGTGCAGGGCACACCGAAGCGGCTGTCGATTTAGCACGTTTGGCGGGCTTGAAGCCGGCAGGCGTAATTTGCGAAATTATGAATGATGACGGTACAATGGCTCGTGTTCCCCAGTTGAAAGAATATGCTCAAAAACACCAACTTAAACTTATTACAATTGCAGACCTTATCACTTACCGACGAAGTCATGAAAAGATGGTTGTGCGTGTTTCTGATGCTGATATGCCTACAAAATACGGGAACTTTAGAGCTTATGGCTATGAAAATAAGTTGAATGGTGAGCATCATGTTGCGGTTGTGATGGGCGAAATAAAAAAAGATGAGCCCGTATTGATTCGAATTCACTCCGAATGCCTAACGGGCGATGTGTTCGGATCGTTGCGCTGCGACTGTGGCGAACAGTTGGATACTGCAATGAAAGCAATTGCTAAGGAAGGAAAAGGAATTTTGCTCTATATGCGTCAGGAGGGTAGGGGAATAGGTCTTTTGAATAAATTGAAAGCTTACAAGTTGCAAGATAAAGGCTTAGATACTGTGGAAGCAAATGAGGCTTTGGGATTTGCTGCCGACTTGCGTGACTATGGTATTGGTGCTGAAATTATTGCAGATTTGGGGGCAACAAAACTTCGCCTGATGACGAACAACCCGAAAAAGATTTCAGGCATTAGCGGCTTTGGCATTGAGGTGGTCGAACGGGTTCATATTGAGATGAACCACAATGAAGTAAATGAATATTATATGACAACTAAAGCGGAGAAAATGGGGCATCTTCTCAAGAAAATCCCAAAACTTCACGTTTAGTTCAAATTTGACAGACAATGTCTGAGATAAATTAAAACAGACAATGTCTGAGATAGATGAAGACGGAGAGAGTAGGGGGAATAAAACTTCTGCGCTTGGTTTTGGCATGGTTATAAAATTTTAAATAGATGAAACAGACAATGTCTGAGATAAATGAAGAGACTCAGCAGGGTGGTTACAGCTTTGCACTTGCTTCGGACATCGTCATAAACTTTAAATAGATGAAAATATACGAAGGTAAATTAACGGCTGAAAATGCAAAATTTGGAATTATTATAGCACGTTTTAATGAATTTATAGGGTCAAAGCTTCTTAGCGGAGCTGTGGATGCACTCAAACGACATGGTGTTCGTGAAGATGATATTGAGTCGGCATGGGTTCCGGGGGCTTTTGAAATACCGCTGGCTGCAAAGAAAATGGCGAAATCAGGGAAGTATGATGCCATTATTTGTCTTGGTGCAGTTATTAAAGGTTCAACGCCTCATTTCGATTATGTTTCTGCGGAAGTATCGAAGGGTATTGCTTCTGTAAGTTTGGAATCTGAACAACCTGTGATATTCGGTATTCTTACTACAGACACTATTGAGCAAGCAATTGAAAGAGCCGGAACAAAGGCGGGCAATAAAGGTTTTGATGCTGCTGTCACAGCAATTGAAATGGTTAATTTATTAAAACAGTTTTAGACTATAAAATAAATGTAGTATGAGCCAAAAAATAAAATCAGAAAATAAGAAGTTTAGAACTTTGGATGTTTTGCTAATCTCGGCGGCGCATTTGTTGCACGATATTTTCTCTTCTTTTTTGGCTCCTTTACGTCCTTTATTGATTGAGAAGTTCAATATGTCGATGTTCCAGTCTTCGTTACTGGATGTATTTCAACGCATACCGAATCTTTTCAATCCTTTTATCGGGATATTGGCGGAAAATGCTCCTGCTCGATATTTTGTGATTATCACTCCGGCAATTACGGCAATCAGTATGAGCTTGTTAGGAGTCGCCCCCGGTTATCCGATGATTGCTATTCTGCTGTTTACGATGGGGTTGAGTGCTGCATTTTTTCATGTGCCGTCTCCGGTGATGGTCAAAAAAGTCTCCGGTGATCGTGTAGGGCTGGGTATGAGTTTCTACATGGTTGGTGGCGAAATTGCCAGAACAATAGGTCCTTTGGTGATTACTGCTGCAATTTCGTGGTGGACGCTCGAAGGGACTTGGAAACTTATCCCTTTTGGCTTGTTTGCTTCTGCCTTGCTGTTTTTTCGATTGCGAAAAATTCATATTCGAGAGGATATTACGCATCAAGAGGAAAAAACAAGCATGCGTATTTTATTCAAGTCATATTATCCTTTTTTGATCTTACTTCTCGGCTTGACTTTTTTCCGATCGTTAATGAAATCGAGTCTTACAGCCTTTTTGCCTACTTATTATTACAGTGAAATGGGTAAAAGCCTTTTGTTTTCCAATTCATCTTTGGCAGTTTTACAAATCGCCGGAGCGGTTGGGAGTTTCTTTGCCGGAAGCATATCCGATAAATTGGGTCGGAAGCATGTTTTGGTGATTATTGCCCTTATCACACCGTTACTGATGATTTTATTTACACAGGTGAATGATGCGTGGGCTTTTCCTATGCTTTTGTTTCTTGGTCTTTTTATTGTAGCACCAACGCCTGTTGTTTTGGCTCTTATCCAAGATTATAAAAGTAAAAATCCTGTTTTTATCAACGGGATGTACATGATGATTTCTTTTATGGCGGGATCGGTTGCCGTTATGATTTCCGGTTACCTCGCTGATATTATCGGATTGAAAATGACATTTATTATTACAGGAATATTTAGCTTGGGAAGTATTCCTTTCATTTTAAAACTTCCTGAAAACAAATCGAAATAATCTTCGAGCATTCATTTGTTGTGATAGAAACATGATTTTATTATTCATCGGAAACGTCTATCAGTTTCTTTCTGTAGGCATTAAAAATATTGGCTCTTGACACAAAGCCGACGTACTTTCCTTTATGGATAACCGGCAGATTGTAATTTCCTGTTTTATTAAATTTATCCATCACAAGCTCCATCGGGTCATGTAGCGATACTTCTTCCGGTGATTGGATTAAATAATTTTTTATTGGTCTATCATACAAAGAATTATTAAACATGTCTTCGCGTACATCATCCAAAACAACTAACCCGATGTAAGTATTGTCATCTTCGACAACAGGAAAGATGTTTCGTTTTGATTTTGCGATGATTTTTGTCAGCTCTCCCAAATTAGCTTCCGGAGAAATGGTTTTTAAGTCCTTGTCAATTAGGTTGTCTACTCGCAATAAGGTCAGTACTGTTTTGTCTTTATGATGCGTTATTAACTCACCTCTTTCCGCCAAGGCTCGGGTGAAAATACTGTGCGGTGCAAAAGTTTTTATTGTCAGGTAAGAAATACTTGTTGTGAGCATCAGAGGCACAAACAGGGCGTAGCCGTTGGTCATTTCTGCAATAAGAAATATGGCTGTAAGTGGAGCATGTAACACGCCGCCAAGTACTCCCGCCATGCCGATGAGTGTGAAATTTGTTATGTTTAAATGTCTTACAATGCCCCATTCATTGAGTGATGAAGAAAAAATAAAGCCTGCCAATCCGCCTGTAACAGCACTTGGAGCAAAGATTCCGCCAATACCACCGGCTTCGGTAGTGAAAGTGGTGGCAAAGACTTTCATCATCATAATTAAAAAAACAAAACCAATAAGCATCCAATGGTTGTCACGATAATCATAAAACAAACTATTGTTTAACAATTTGTCGGCATCACCATTGGAAATGATTTTAATCATTTGATACCCTTCGCCATAAAGGGCGGGAAGTAAGAAAATCAGAAGCCCCAAAAGGATACCTCCGACCAGTGTTTTATTGTAACGAAAACTAATTTTACTCATCCACTTTGAAATGCCATGATGCACAGCATTAAAATAGAGCGATACAATTCCGCAAACAATTCCAAAGAGAAAGAAATATGGGACTTCGGACAATGAAAAACCTTCCGTAATTACAAAATTGAAGAGTATTTTTTCAGCTAACAGCATTTTTGTTGTTAGTGCTCCGGTAACGGAAGCGATGGATAGCGGAATGATGCTTGAGGTTGTGAGGTCGAGCATGAGCACTTCTAAACTAAAAATAACAGCTGCAACGGGAGTGGTGAAAATCGAAGCCATAGCTCCTGCTGCTCCACAACCAATGAGCAGTGTTCTGTTTTTGTAGTTTAAGCGAAAAAACTGCCCCAAGCCGGAACCCAAGGATGAACCGGAAGCTATAATTGGCGACTCTAAACCGATGCTGCCACCAAATCCCGCAGTTACTGATGCTCCAAAGATTGATGAGAAAAACTTGTGCCTTCGCATATTGCCGTCCAACTTAGAAATCACATACAGAATCCGAGGTATGCCTTGGCTAGTGTGATCGTTTATTAAATATTTAACGAGAAATACCGTCAACAACACTCCCACCGCCGGATAAAGTGCATACAAATAGTTTTGACTTTCCGTTTGGAATCTTGAAGTAAGCAGGTTTTGAAGAAAAAAGACTGCTGATTTGAGAAAATATGCCGCTATGCCGGATCCTACACCAACAAAAGCACTTAAAATTATTAAGAAATATCTTTCATCTAAATGTTTTCGCTGCCAGATTAAAAAATTACCAATAATATTAAACTTGCTCATAAGTTGTAATATTTAGTCTAACAAATGTACATGATAATTTTCGATTCTCATACCGGCTCAATAAAATAAACTATTTTGAGGTTTGTGTTTTTTTATCTGTTCTTTCAGCTATTAAATACTGATCTTTGTCGTAGGAATTTCTGGCGATTAATTCGGCAAGAAATCCTGTGAGAAACATTTGTGTACCGATGACCATAGCCAGTAATCCAAGATAGAATAGGGGGCGTTCGGTCATTTTGTATTCGTGCATAAATATTTTTGCGTAGGCTAAATATGTAGCAATGCCAAAACCTGCGATAAAAAGAATGGTACCCCACGATCCGAAAAAGTGCATTGGTCGTTTTCCGAACTTAGCCGTAAACATGATCGACATAAGGTCAAGAAATCCTCGAATGTAACGTTCAAACCCGTATTTTGAAACGCCATATTGGCGTTCACGATGATCAACCACCTTTTCCCGAATGTTTGTAAACCCTGCCCATTTTGCAATTACAGGAATGTATCGGTGCATCTCGCCATATACCTCAATGGATTTTACAAGGTCTTTTTTATATGCCTTCAAGCCGCAGTTGAAATCGTGAAGTTTTATGCCCGTCACGGTGCGTACTGTCCGATTGTAAATTTTTGACGGAAGCGTTTTGTTTAAGGGGTCTTTTCTTTTCTTTTTCCAGCCCGAAACAAGGTCGTAGCCTTCATGGGCAATCATTGCATACAATTCGGGAATCTCTTCCGGGTTGTCCTGAAGGTCTGCATCCATGGTAATAACCACGTTGCCCTGTGCCTCATGAAACCCGACCGACAATCCGGCAGCTTTTCCGTAATTGCGTCGAAACTTAATGCCTCGAATGGATGGATTTTTCTCTGAAAGCTCTTCAATTAAGCTCCATGAATTATCCTTGCTGCCATCATCTATCAGCAGTATTTCATACGAATACCCTTCTTTGTCAACAACTTCTTCTATCCACTTACACAGTTCTGTAAGTGATTCTTCTTCATTAAATAAAGGGATAACTAATGATAAATCCATGAAATAATATCCTTTAAGAAAATTTATAGTGACTTTTCTCTCGTGTCTTTTTTAACAAATATTGCAACCAGCAGCGCGTAAATAAGCGTACCTAAGATGCCGTTTATGAAGTTCTGTTTCACGATAACCATTGGGTCTCGCATAGATTCATACTTATCAACGAAAATTTGTATCATCTCGTCCGTTAGGTTTGGAAGATTGGCAAATACATCTATTGCTTCGTCAAGCATGGCATTAAGACCTTCTGTATCAATAATAACAAACTGTAAATATGCCCAAATCACACCAAGAAGCAACGAAATTAGTCCGATGATTCCGGCAATTCCAAATGCAGTGCCAAAGCTTATTTCATCGTCATTGGCAGTACGATATTTAATGACTCCGCTTCGCATAAAGCCAATAGTAAGAGTTAATGATACGATAAATGTTAATATTGGTAGTGCAAATGAAGCAAATGTGTTAATACCTGCAAGCCAAATAAGGATTGAAATGATAACTAAAATAAGCCCCAAAAATAAGCCGTATTTAACACCTATTTTTGTAAGGTTTGCGTCGTTTTTCATAATGTAGTGATGTTTAATTTAATTTTTTACTCTCAACATTTTGAACAAACATAATCAATTTCATTGAAAAACGGCTTTTTTTACTCCGAAAAAAAAGAATTTCAAAAAAAAATTATGTGTAAATGATTTCTTAATCAAAGCTTTATAATAAGGGGTGTGGGAAAAGTCGCAAAAAAAAATTCAAAGTCCTTGCAAATTCAGGAAGTATATGTACTTTTGTCGTCGGGTAAGTCTTGTACGGTCAGCTCCTGCTGAATTCCCCCAGGACCGGAAGGTAGCAAGGGTAGGTGGTTGTAGCGACGCGATATAAGTAGCTTACCCTTTTTTTTTCTACAAAATATACTTTACAAAAAAATGAAATAACGATGATGATTCGAATATTTCCCGAAAACCCCAATCCGAGACACATAGATCAGGTTGTTCAAGTATTGCAAAAAGGAGGTGTGATTACCTATCCGTCCGACACTGTATATGCTTTCGGTTGTGATATTACAAAACCAAAAGCTATTGAGAGAATTGCACAACTTAAAGGCATAAAAAAGGAAAAAGCCAATTTTTCTTTTGTCTGTGCTGATCTTAGTCAACTTTCGGAATACACAAAGCCCATTGACAATGATTTGTACAAATTTATGCGCGCAAAGTTGCCGGGAGCTTATACTTTTATCCTGCATGCGAGCAGTAAAGTTCCGAAATTGATGCAGAATAAGAAAAAACAAGTGGGCATTCGAGTTCCTGACAATAATATTCCATTAGAAATTGTAAGAGCATTGGGAAATCCAATTCTTACGACCTCCATTCATGATGATGATGAGATTGTAGAGTATATGTCGGATCCGGAATTAATTAATGATAAGTATAATCATGTTGTGGATTTAATTATTGACGGAGGCTATGGGGATAATGTTCCCTCTACAGTAATTGATTGTACCGGCGATGAATACCTTGTAATTCGTGAAGGTAAAGGTGTTTTGTAATGTGTTGTTTTTTAGTTTCTTGTGTAAAAATTAAAAAAATAATCAAATTAAAATTTATTTTTATTTGGAATAGTCAATAAAAGCTTCTACTTTTGCATCCGCAAAAATGATAAGAATAGACTCCTTAGCTCAGTTGGTAGAGCAACGCCCTTTTAAGGCGTGGGTCCTGCGTTCGAGCCGCAGAGGGGTCACATTTTCTCAGAGGGTGAGAAAACTTATTTTTTTGACTCCTTAGCTCAGTTGGTAGAGCAACGCCCTTTTAAGGCGTGGGTCCTGCGTTCGAGCCGCAGAGGGGTCACTTAAAAGCCTGCTTCGTGCAGGCTTTTTTGTTTAATATTGTACACGTTTGTAAAAAAAATAGCAGCCTGTGTGAGACTGCTATTATCGTTTTTCTTACTGCTTACCTTAGATCTTGTCTGTTTTATAATTTGAGTAATTTTCCTATATTTAACAACAGATAGGCACGGTTCTCATAAATTTCCGGATCGTTTTTTCCGCTGAAGAAAGGTGTGAACATTTGTATGTAACCAAAACCCAAACCATATTTTAATAATCGAATTTCTGCATTCCATCCAAATTTTGTTTTGTTGATGTTAAAATTCTTGAAGTCTTTGTTTCTGATTACTTCTTTCTTTTTTTCTCCGTTTTCTCGAAACTTTCTTTTGAATTTTCCACTTAGATAAAGGTCAACAAATGATCCGCCGGATAGTAGTGCAAAATCTCCAAGTTTTATATTTAAGCGTACCGGAACATATACAGAACCATATACCAGCTTTGTTTTATCGTGTCCGAAGAATGAATTGCTAAATTGGTGATCCGGATTTTGGTCGTAGCCCACAACTACGTTATTATTTTCGTATTGCATAACCAAGTTGTTTGAAAATCGAAATTTCATAATGGCAAGACCAACACCTGATGTCAAGAATACATGCTCTGTTCCAATTGCAATCATGTCAAGGTCGGAACGGAAAGAAAAAATATCAAAAACAAAACCGGAGCCAAAACCGTTAACGGTTGTTTCAAACATTTTGGAATCGGTATTCGGACCAACAGTAAAGAAGTTGTAAGCGACTTTTTGGTATCCTATTCTTTCTTTTGGGAAAAATCGGATGAACTTATGGGTTTTTTCGTTTTTCTCTTTTCTTTTTTGTGCAGACACAAAACCAACACTTGAGAAAAGCATGATAAATACCAGTGTTAATACGTAAATTTTGTTTTTCATAATTTAGTTTTTTTGTTAGATTGAATTTTAATTACAAATGCAGCTTATATGCTTCCTTACCATAATGGTTTGACTTGTTGTGAGTAATTGGTTTTACAAAAGTAATGATTTTTGTCTTTTATGTCAAATGAAAATGTTAGCAAGCATTATCGCCCATCCTGTTTGCCTGCGATTCATGTCCCTACAATTTTCCGAATAACCTGAGTTCGGTTTTAAAAAATCGTTAATTAATTGAGCTTTGAGGGGGAATGAAAGTTATCTCTAAGATATAAAAGTATGGGCTTGTTCCGGCTTCTGTACCTCTCTTCATTTGATAAACCTGACGATAGGTCAAGACCGAAAAAATAGTGCTTAAGAAAACAGGATGTCCTTTTGAGACACCCTGTTTTTTATTATAATGACAAGATTGTTGTTTAGTTTATTTCTTGATTCGAAATAAAGTCGCGTTGTGCCTTTAGTAAGTTTAAGGCGTGTAACAACATTTGTCTGGTTTCATTAAGGATATTTAAATACAATATCGTGTTTTTAGTTCCAGCATCTTTATTTTTAGCTCTCTTGATTTGTTCTTTTTTTGCTTGCGATAGTGTTTTTATGATTTCGTTAGCATTCTGAATTAAATTCTCAAGAGATTGGAAATCAGAAGACTCAATGATTTTTATTGCGTCTTTTGTTATTTTACTGATTTGTTTATTGATTTCGTTAAGTTCTTCTTTTTGAACATCCAATAATTCTTTGTGATTGTTGTCAACATGGTTGAAAGCCGGTTTCACAATAAATGTAATATTGTGCGCCATTTCTCTCAAGTAATCCAATACTTGAACATAGTAATGACCATTTTCAACATAATTATTATTTAGATTCTTTAAGACCTCTGAAATGTTGTCCTTGCTTTTCTTGATACTCTTATTCAAAGCTTTTACTTCTTTAAATTCTTGTTTTAAGCCTTTCAGGTCTTCCGAGTTAAGAGCATCAATGGTAGAACTGTAATGTTTGTATATTTGAGTGATTGAATTGATAACATCTTGTGTACACATTTCAACAATATTATCATCAGTAATTGTATTTTGTTGTGCTTCTTCTGCGATTGCCAAGTCTTCTTTTTTCTTGTGCAGAATGTGTGTTCTAATGATAAAATACAGAGCCAGAGATATAAGGATAACAATCGCGTATATTTCGCCATAGTATATGAGCATAGCAACCACGAATGAAACCATAAAAGCAGCAAGAGCCGTTAAGAACCAACCTCCAATTACTGAGAACACACCTGTAATTCGATATACAGCGCTTTCTCTACCCCAAGCCTTATCGGCAAGAGACGTTCCCATAGCAACCATGAAAGTTACGTAAGTGGTTGATAAAGGTAGTTTTAGTGAAGTTGCAAAAGAGATAAGGATCGAAGCAACGATAAGGTTTACTGAGGCGCGAATTAAGTCGAATGCAGGAGCATTGTCTCCCATTTCTTCGATTCTTTTTATGTAGGCTGATTGGTCAAAACGTCTTTCTACACGTGATTTTACCAATTCAGGAATAAATCTACCCGCGTTTCCTGCGAAGTTTTTTGAACTGTGAACAATGGTTCTGGCAAGATAGGATGAGCCGAATCTTTCTTCCCCTTCTTCCTGACGACTTAGATCAATGGAAGTTTTTACCACAGTTTTCGCCTTTTTTGAGGTGTAAAGTGTAACAACCATGATAAGTCCGGCTAATAATAAGAATAGTTGAGGTGTTTCCACTTTACCAGCTAAGTCGGTCATGATAAATGCCATCGGGTCGGCACCGTTGGAGGCAACCCATATTTTGAACGCTTGGAATCCTGCAATCGGAACACCAATAAAGTTTACCAAGTCGTTACCTGCAAATGCCATAGCAAGTGAGAATGTACCGACAAGAACAACTACTTTAAGGATATTGACCTTAATTATCCATGATAAAATTTGTAGTAAGATTGTCCAAGTTACGAAACTAATACCAATAATCAAAAGGGTGTTTTCTTTGATGAAATCTTTGATCTCTGCACTCATAAATACGGCTCCTTTTGCACCTTTTACAAGGATGAAGTAGGTAATAGCCGTAATAGCAATACCTCCAAAAATACTGCCATATCTTCTCATTTGTTTGAAATAGTCAAATGTGAAAACCAATCGGGTAAGATACATGATAAGAGCACCAACAGTGAATGCTACGAAAACAGATAGTAATATACCACCTATAATCTGCATGGCTTTGGAACTGTTTATTAAATCCGCAATTTCGGCGAGCTTGGTTGATCCGTCTTCCAGTGTAATTTCATAGTTACTCATGGTCATAATCACTGCAACGGCAACAGCCGATCCAAGAAGCTCAAAAACAATTGATACTGTTGTGGATGTTGGTAGACCAAAGGTGTTAAAGGTGTCCAATAGAATAACATCTGTGATCATTACTGCCATAAATATTACCATTACCCCCCAAAATGTATAATATTCCGGATGCATAATTCCTTTACGGGCAACTTCCATCATGCCACTGGAAAATGTTGCACCAACAACAACTCCAATTGCGGCAATAAACATAATTACTTTAAATGATGCAACCTTTGAACCAATTGCTGAGTTCAGAAAGTTAACTGCATCGTTACTTACTCCTACTACCAAATCAGAGATGGCAAGAAGGAATAAAATTCCCACGATGATGAGAAATAAAGTTTCCATAGTTTTTCTGTTATAAATTTTAGTACAATATTATTGATTTCATTGCTTTGATCGCCATTCTAAT
>PDWJ01002852.1_pt1 | contig 17401 bp, 11 predicted proteins | sample 1430881 | NCBI WGS metagenome assembly PDWJ01 (sample SAMN01162460, study PRJNA174530) | Oral metagenome, whole genome shotgun sequencing project. | biome: Marine environment; feature: Marine mammal; material: Swab sample of the gingival sulcus; isolation source: swab sample of gingival sulcus...
CTCGACCTTTCACGCCGCGGCGCGACGCTGGTGACCTTCGGGGACATGCTCCGGGTCCCGGGCAGCCGCGCCACCCTCGCCTCGGCCCGCGCCGAGGGCTCCAGCGTCAAGGTCTGCTACTCGCCCGCCCAGGCCCTGGAGTGGGCGGCGGCCGAGCCCGACCGCCCCTTCGTGATGCTGGCGATCGGCTTCGAGACCACGGCGGCGCCGCTGGCCGCCATGGCCCACGCCGCGCGCCGCCGGGGCCTCGACAACCTCACGCTCTTGACGGCGCTCAAGACCGTCCCACCGGCCCTCGACGCCCTGGTCGCCGACCCCAACGTCGCCATCGACGGCCTGCTCTGCCCCGCCCACGTCAGCGCCATCATCGGCGCGGACGCCTTCACGCCCTACGCCGAGCGCCATGGCCGCCCGTGCGTCGTCGCCGGCTTTGAGCCCCTCGACATCCTGCTGGGCGTCGAGGCGCTCTTGGCCCAGCTGGTGCGCGGCGAGGCGAGGGTGGACAACCGGTACCAGCGGGTGGTGAAGCCCGCCGGGAACCTCACCGCGCAGCGCCTGATCGGCGAGGCCTTCGCGCCCGTAGACGCCGCCTGGCGTGGCCTGGGCGTCGTCCCCGGCAGCGGCCTCGGCTTGCGCGCAGGGTGGCAGGCGCTCGACGCGGCGGTCCGCTTCGAGCGCCCCATCGTCCCCGGACGCGTCCACCCCGCCTGCCGCTGCGGCGACGTGCTCAAGGGGCTGATCGAGCCCCAGGGCTGCCGGCTCTTCGGCCGGTCTTGTACGCCGGAGCGCCCCCTGGGGCCGTGTATGGTGTCGAGCGGGGGCCGCTGCGGGGCCGCCTGGAAGTATGAGCGGAGGTCCTCATGAGCGCGGACCGCGTCACCCTTGCCCATGGTGGCGGCGGCCGGGCGTCGCGCAGGCTCATCGACGACGAGATCGTGGCGCGCTTCGGCGACGGGCCGCTGGCGGGTCTGCCCGACGCGGCGACCCTGCCGCGTCCGGGGGCGCCGCTGGTGTTCTCGACGGACGGCTTCGTCGTGCGGCCCCTGGAGTTCCCCGGCGGCAACATCGGGCACCTCGCGGTCCACGGGACGGTCAACGACGTCGCCGTGGCCGGCGGTCGGCCCCGGTGGCTGTCGCTGGCCATGATCCTGGAGGAGGGCTTGGAGGTGGCGGTGCTGCGCCGGGTCCTCGACGCCGTGGCGGCGGCGGCGCGGGACTGCGGCGTGCAGGTCGTCACCGGCGACACCAAGGTGGTCCCCCGCGGTCAGTGCGACGGTATCTACCTGACCACGGCGGGCGTCGGCGAGGCGCTGCCCGGCCTCACCCTCGACCCGGGCCGCTGCGCGCCTGGAGACCGGATCATCGTCAGCGGGCCCCTCGGGGATCACGGGATGGCCGTCCTCGGCGCCCGGGAGGGCTTCGACCAGGGGCCGCTGAGCGACACCGGCCCGGTGCACCGGCTGGTCGCCGCGGCGGCCGAGCTCGGCGGCGCGATCAGGTTTCTGCGCGACCCGACCCGCGGGGGGCTGGCGGCGGCCCTCGGTGAGGCGGTCAGCGGCCGCGAGGTCGAGGTCGTCCTCGCCGAGGCGTCGCTGCCGTTTGCGCCCGCCACGCGTTCGCTGGCGGCGCTGTTGGGCCTCGATCTGCTCCAGGTCGCCTGCGAGGGGCGAGCGGTGGCCGTCTGCGAGGCCGGCGCCGCCGGGGCGCTGCTCGAGGCCTGGCGCGCGCGGCCCGAGGGGGCGGGCGCGGCCGACGTGGGTCGCGTCGAGGCAGGGCCCGGGCGGGTGGTGCTGGAGACGGTGCTGGGCGGCCGCCGCCTGGTCGACGTTCCCCGGGGCGAGCTGCTGCCGAGGATCTGCTAGGGGGGGGTCAGGCGTGGTCTGCAAGAAAACCAGGGTCGCGTCAGACCGGCCCTGGCGCCTGGCCACTACGGCACCGACGGTGACGGCGTCGTTGACCCCCAGCCCCTCGTCCATCCGGGTCGTCGGCGCCTGTCGCTGCGGCGCAACGCGGAGGCGCCCGCGGCGCTCGCGCCGACCGGACCGAGGCGGCCGAGCGTCGCCGGAGGCCTCAGGCGCCGTCGTAGAGGACGAGTTGGCGGCCGTCGCCCTCGTCGGCCGGGTCAGCGGCTGCCGGCGCGGTGGCGGCGGAAGGCCTCGGCGACCGCCTCGCCCTCGGGGACGAAGACCGTGGCGAAGCCGTTGACGCAGTGGCGCAGGCCCGTCGGCTGGTGCGGCGCGTCCTCGAAGATGTGGCCGAGGTGGCCGTCGCAGCGGGCGCAGCGCATCTCGACCCGGATCATCCCGTGGCTCGTGTCGTGGCGCTCACGCACGGCGCCTGGCTCGATCTCTTGGAAGAAGGACGGCCAGCCGCAGCCCGAGTGGAACTTGTGCTCGCCGCCGTACAGCCGCTGACCGCAGCCGGCGCAGTGGTAGGCGCCGGCTGCCTCCTCGTGGAGGTAGCGACCGGTGCCGGGGTGCTCCGTCGCCGAGTGGCGCAAGATCCGATACTCGACAGGGTCGAGGATCGCCTGCCACGCCACGTCGCTGAGCGTCATCGGGTCGACGCTCGGGTCGAGCGCCGGGTCGCGCGCCTCTGTCATGCCTGCCTCGCCTGGCTGCCGGGGGATGGAGGACAGCGGTAGTCACCTCACCGCCGCAGGCAACGTCGCGCGGCGCCGCAGGCAACGCGCGCGGCGCATGGCGGGTGGCGGGGCCCAGCGCGCGGGCAGCTGCCAGCCTGCCCTCGTTGCTCGGGCCGAGCGCCGCCCCGAGCACGCTGTCGTCGTCCCGCCCGGACACCGGGTCCCGGGCTGAGCCGCGGCCTACCGCGCGATGGCGTCGGCCACGCTCCGCGACAGCTCCGCGAGGGTGAAGGGTTTGGCCAACACCCCGCGCACCTGGGGCGGGAAGGGGGAGCCGACGTCGAGCCCCGAGGACACTAGGATCCGCACGGCGGGAGCGCGCTCGATGAGCAGGGCGAGCGCCTCTTCGCCGCTCATGCGCGGCATCCGGAGGTCGAGGAGCACCAGGTCGTATTCGTCGGCTTGGGCGCTGAACAGGCTCACCGCCTCGACGCCGTCGCGCGCCGTGACCACCGTGTAGCCCAGCTGGGTCAGCACCTCCGCCAGCAGCCTCCGGACGACGTCCTCGTCCTCGGCCAATAGCAGCAGGCCGCTGCCGGTCACGATCGCTTCCTCGAGGGCGGCGCCCTCGGCGTGGGGGCCGATGCTCGTGTCCAGGGGGAGCAGGAGGCTGAAGCAGGCGCCGCCCTCGGGGCGGTTGCGGGCCCGAATGTTGCCGTCGTGGGCGGCGACGGTGCCGTAGACGGCCGCGAGGCCCAGGCCGGTCCCCTCGCCGGTCTCCTTCGACGTGAAGAAGGGCTCGAAGATCCGTTCGAGGTGGGTGTCGGGGATGCCGCCGCCCGTGTCGATGATCTCGAGCTCGATGTAGCTGCCCGGCGCGACCCCGCGCACGGCGCCCGTGGTCGCGTCCACGTCACGCAGGCCGGTCGCGTAGGTGAGCGTCCCGCCGGCGGGCATGGCGTCGGCGGCGTTGAGCCCCAGGTTCAGCAGCGCGCCCTGCAAAGCCGTGCGGTCCCCCGACACCGTCGACAACGCCGCCTCGAAGCGGGTCTGGATGACCACCCGCCGGTCCGTCGTCCGGGCCAGCAGCGCGATGGCAGCGTCGATGACGCGGTGCAGGTCGACACGCGCGCGCGTCAGCTTGCGTCGCCGCGAGAAGGCCAACAGCTCGGTCGTCAGGTCGGCCGCGCGGCGCGAGGTCTCGAGGATGACCTCGGCGAAGTGGTCGAGGGGCGCCTTGCCCGCAAGCTCCGTGTGGAGCAGATCCGCGTAGCCCATGATCCCCGTGAGGAGGTTGTTGAAGTCGTGGGCCACGCCCCCGGCGAGCCGGCCGATGGCCTCGAGCTTGTGCGCCTGGCGCAGCTCCTCTTCGATGGAGACCCGCTTGGAGACGTCTCTGATGAGGATCACCACCTGCCCCGTGGCCAGCCCGTCGGCGTCCTTGACCTCCGTGCTCGTGCTCACCACCGGGCGGCGGTCCCCGCGGGCGTCGACCAGCGTCCTGCGGCGTCCCGCGTCCAGCCGGTCCCCGTCTTCGGTCTCCTCGAGGTGCAGGACGTCGCTGAGCGGCCGGCCTAGGGCCTCGTCGCGGCCATAGCCGGTCAGGGCCTCCGCGACGGGGTTGATGAGCGTGACGCGCTCGCGCAGGTCCGTGGCGATCACTCCGTCGCCGAGGCTGTCGAGGAGCCTCGATAGGCTCTCGTGGCTCTTGTGCAGCGTGTCGCGCGCCCGCCGCTCCGCCGTGACGTCGATGATGTAGCCCTCGAGGGCCACCAGGCGCGCCCGATCGAAGACGCCCTGGCCTTGCTCCCATACCCACTTATGCTGTCCGAGCCGCGTCACCAGCCGGTAGGAGATCGCGAAGGGCTCCCGCCGCCGGACGCTCCCCTGCACCTGCTCCCACAAGGTCTGCGCGTCGTCGGGGTGGACGACGTCCGAGTACGACAGCTCGTCGCGGACGAAGGCCTCGGGCGGGTAGCCCGTCAGCGCGAGGGCGCCCCGGCTGACGAATTGCATCGTCCAACGCCGGTCGTTCAGGCAGCGGTAGGCCATCCCGGGGAAGGTCTCGAGGGCGACCCACGGCCGCTGTTGCGAGCCGAGGCGATCGGCGCTCCTGTCCGTCAGGGTGAGCAGCGCCGTCTCCGCGTCGACGCGGCGCAGCTCCCCGTCCAGCCAACCGCCGCCCGGGTCGGCGCGTCGCGCGCTGAAGCGGCCACCGTCGGCAGGAGCTGCGCCGGCGTCGGGCCAGGCCAGCAGCGTCCGCCAATCGCGCCCGACGATCGCCTCGCGCGGCCTGTCGAGCAGGACGCACAGCGCTCGGTTGGGTCGCAGCAGCGCGCCGTCCGCCGCGACGAGCGCTTGGCCATGCGGCGCATGCTCAAACGCGGCTGCAACAAGATCGTCGTCGCTTCGTGGGGACTTGGAGCTCATCAGATGAACCCTCACTGTGCCCCCGCAGCCGCCGATCGTAAACCCGAGCGGCGGTCGCGCGGTCACGCCGGTGCGCTACAGGCGGTCACGCCGGTGCGCTACAGGCGGTCACGCCGGTGCGCTACAGGGCAATAGCTGATACCTTCGCGCGACCATGAAAAAGCCAATCGTTGTTCTGTTCGCGCTCTCGCACCTGGCGCTCACCGTCCTCGCCGCCTGCGAGAGCGAGGGCGCGTTCACCACCTTGTCGGACGCCGCCGACGCCGGCGCCGATGGCGCTGATGACGGCGACGCCGCCGACGCCGACGCCGACACCGGCGCTGACACCGGCGCTGACACCTCCACGGGGCCGCACCCGGCCCTGGTCGACGCCGTCGAGGCGAGCTTCGAGGTCCGCGCGGGCGTCGAGACCGTCACCGTCACCGCCGCCGCCCCTGGCGCTCTACTGACCCTGTACGACGCGGCCGGCGAGCGCCTCGTGACCATCGAGGCCGATGAGCATGGCCAGGCCCACTTCGCCTACGTGCCCGCTGAGCACATGCTCCTCGACCTGGCGAATATCTCTTCGTCCGAGGTCGTCGTGGGCGGCACCACCGTGCGCCCCGGTGGCGGCTACGTCGTGCGGGACGACACCGTCGATCCGCCCGCCGCCGTCGGCCCCTTCCAGGTGCTCGACGTCGACGACACCCCGGACACGGCGCTATACGACGGCCAGGTCCTCCAAGGCGTCCACTACGGCATCACCGGCTACAGCTCCGACCCCAACGACGGCTTCAACTACATCACCGTCCGCGACGGCGTGCAGATCGGCGTCATGGTTCGCCTGCCCGACAAGGCCATCTGGGGTGACGGGCCCTATCCGACGGTCGTCGAGTACTCGGGCTACTCCCCGTCGAACCCGAACAGACCCGATGCTGGCAGCAACGTCGCCACGCTGCTCGGCTGGGCCTCCGTCGGGGTCAACATGCGCGGCACGGGCTGCTCCGGCGGCGTCTTCGACATCTTCAACGCCGCCCAGCAGGCCGACGGCTACGACGTCATCGAGACCGTCGCGCGCCAGCAGTGGGTCCTCGGCCACAGGGTGGGCATGGTGGGGCTGTCCTACTCGGGCATCTCCCAGCTCTTCGTGGCGCACACCAACCCGCCGCACCTCGCGGCCATCACCGCGCAGTCGGTGATCGCCGACCCCTGGGCCCAGCTGTGGCCCGGCGGCATCTACAACGACGGCTTCACCCGCCAGTGGCTCGAGGAGCGCGACCGCGAGGCGGCCCCGGGCGGCCAGCGCTGGACCGACGAGCGCATCGACCTCGGCGACGCCGTCTGCGAGGCTCACCAGCAGCTCCGTAACCAGAACATCGCCTTCGAGCAGTTCTTCAAGCAGCTCGAGTTCTACCCGCTCGCGGCCGCCGAGCGCAGCCTGCCCTCCCTGGTCGGGGAGATCGCGCTCCCCGTCTACCTGACCGGCGCCTTCCAAGACGAGCAGACCGGCGGCCAATTCGCCGAGATGCTCGACCGCTTCGCGAGCGCGCCCGTCACCCGCTTCATCGTCTACAACGGGCGCCACATCGACGGCTACAGCCCCATGGTCCTCACCCGCTGGTGGGAGTTCCTCGAGCTCTACGTCGCCCGGCGCGTGCCCAAGCTGCCCCAGTGGATGCGCGATCTCGCCGGCCCCGAGTTCTCCAAGATCTACGGCGTCGAGGGGCTGGGCTTCGAGCCCGACCGCTTCCCGGACCTCGGCGCGGACGACTACGTCGAGGCCCTCGCCCGCTACGAGGCCGAGCCGCCCGTCCGCGTGCTCTTCGACAACGGCGCCGCTGTCCCCGGCCAGCCAGGCGCTCCCATGCACCGCTTCGAGCTGAGCGCTGACCAGTGGCCCCCCGCGACCGCCAGGGCCCTCGAGCTCTACCTCGGGCCCGACGGCAGCCTCGCCGAGGACGCGCCCACCGCCGCCGGCCAGGACAGCTACCGCCACGACCCCGACGCCGGCGACAAGACCTTCTTTGGCCCCGCCGGCTACGAGCTCTTCGCGCCCCTGTGGGATCTCGACTGGACCTACTTCCCCGCGGGCAAGAGCCTGTCCTACCTCACCGCCCCCCTGACCGAGGACGTCGTCACGGCGGGGCCTGCCTATGTCGACCTGCTGCTGTCGAGTGAGGCCGCGGACGTCAACGTCCAGGTCACCCTGACCGAGGTCCGCCCCGACGGCACCGAGTACCTCGTCCAGTGGGGCTGGCTCCGCGCCGGCCACGACAACTACAGCGTGGCGGGGCCCGCCGACGCAGAGATCACCTACAGCTACCTCGAGGAGGACTTCACCCCGCTCGAGCCAGGCGCCGTCAGGGCCATCCGCGTGCCGATGCCCTCCTTCGCCCACGCCTTCCGGGCCGGCTCTCGGTTGCGCCTCGAGATCGCCACCCCCGGTCGCAACCACGGCACCTGGGAGTTCACCAACCCCGACTACGACGGCGCCGAGCCCGTCCACACCGTCGCCTGGGGCCCCGACGCCCCCTCGCTCCTGCACCTGTCGATCATCGACGGCGTCGCCGTCGCCGAGGGGTACCCGCCGTGCCCGTCCTTGCGCGGTCAACCTTGCCGCCCCTGGCCCCCCACGGAGCCCGGCTTGCCGACCAGCTGCTCCGGCGGCTGCGCCGAGACGACCCTGCGCGCCACGCCCCCCACGGGCGCCTCCGAGGGCCTCGACGACGGGCGCTTCGGCCTCAACATCTACAGCTCCGGCGACCCGACGACCCTGCACATCGAGGTCAGCGCCGGCGGCGACGGCCAGTGCCCCACCGAGGGCTCGCCGACCCCCAACTACCTCATGACCCTCAACCACCTCCCGCTGCCGCTCCACGGCGACGTCCTCACCGAGGCCGACGGCCTGACCGTGACCCTGATCGACTTCGCGACCGACCTGCTCCCCGAGGGCACCATCGTCGCCACGGCCTCGGAGCTCACCCTCACGCCGATCGCGGCCTCCCTCTGCGATCGCTGCGCGGCGCCCATCACCGACGTCGACGACGACGCCTTCGTCGCCTTCGACCTCGAGGCCACCCTGGTGGACGCCAACGGCACCGCCGCGGGTGCGCTGACCGGCCACGTCTACGCGACCCCCTGCGACACGCTCTTCGCCACCCAGTAGCGGGCGCGGCGGCGCGCCACGCGCGGCGCGGATCTCGGCCGCCGCTACGCCCTGGAGCGAGGCGCGCACAAAAAAGTGGTGTGGTGTCACAAAAACATTTGACACCGCCCGCGACGCCCGCATAGAAGCACCCAAGTGGCGCCGCGAGCGTGCGCCGACGACCCGACACCGACAAGGAGACGGGACGCATGAACATGTATCAAAGTCATCGCCTACCGACGCTTGGCGCGCTGTTCGGCCGCGTGATCATGGGCGCCTCGAGCGCTCCATCCGCCAGATCCAGCGTCCGCGACGACAGGCACATGCGTCCGGCCTTCTGAGCCCCTCGAGAGAGGATCCGCTCGTAAGGGCCGGGACGCGAGTTCCGGCCCTTTTTCTTTGTGGTGATTGGCTTGTCTGCCATCGCCTCGCGCTCGGCCGGGAGCTCAGACAGCAGAGGGGCATCAAATTGAAAGTGTCGAATTGACACTTTCCGTGATCACCTCGACCACCAGGCTTTGACACCCGCGAGGCCCGCGGCGTACGTCGTAGTCTCTACGATGGCGTACCGACAGGGGTTCTGAACCGCGCGGGGGTCTGAGCGATGGAGAGACCGAGGGCAATTGCCTTCGGCGTGGGTTCGACTCCCGCACTCTTGTAATAACGTCCTTTCAACGACGTACAACCAAGACCGCCCGAGGGAGGCGGTCGCCGGACCGCGCCCGCGGGGCGCTCGACCTCGCCCCCGGCCTCGCCGGGGACAGGGGAGGGCGCCGCCGCGAGCGGTAGGGACGCCAGCAGCCCGCCGGGGGCCGCCGCGCGACCGCCCGGGGCCCAAGGTCTTCACCAGCGTGCTGGCGAGACTTCACGGCCCGGGCGCGGCCGCCGACGGACGACGCGACGCTCCGCGAGCCCCGCCGTGGCGTGATCCTGCGGCCTCCTCCCGACGGCGACCCCACCACGGTCACCGCCCGGCCCCCATGGCGAGCGGCGACAGACCCCCGGCCCGCGGGAGGCAGCTGATGATGGCCATACTGTTCAACAAGATCCACGTCCGCGCCTGGGAGCTCGGCCTCGTCTTTCGGGACGGCGAGCTGGAGCAGGTGCTCGAACCGGGTTGGCACAAGGTCTTCCGCTGGGGCCGCCGCGAGGTGCAGGTCGTCTCCAAGCTCGACGTGTGGTTCCGCCACGATCTGTTGCCCGTGCTCGTGAAGGACGAGCTGTTGCCCGTGCTCGTGAAGGACGAGGCGCTCGCCCGGCACCTCGAGGTCCTCGACCTGGCCGAGCACGAGCGCGCCCTCGTCTGGATCGACGGCCGCTACCAGGAGCTGGTGGGCCCCGGCCTGCACGCGCTCTTCAAGAGCGCGCGCGAGCTGAAGGTCGAGCGCGTCGACACGCGGACCCTGCGGTTCGAGCACGCCCAGCTGGGCGTGGTGCTCGGCCACAGCTCCGCGAACCTCGCCCACGGCCTGACGGCGGTGGTCGTCCCTGACGGCTGTCTGGGCCTGGTCTACGTCGACGGCGCGATTGGCCTCGAGCTCGGCCCCGGCGTCTACGCCTTTTGGCGCGACGTCAAGCGGCTGGACACGGCGCTGGTCGAGCTGCGCGAGACCATGACCGATGTGTCGGGCCAGGAGCTGATGACCGCCGACCGGGTGACGCTGCGGCTCAACGCGGTGGTGGTCTCCCGGGTGGTCGACCCCAAGCTCGCGCTGCGGGCGACCAAGGATCACGGCCAGGCCCTGTACCGCGACGCACAGCTGACGCTGCGTGCCGTCGTGGGCGGCCGCGACCTCGACGCCCTGCTCAGCGACAAGGACGCCGTCTCCCGCGAGCTGCTCGACGCGCTCCGCGCGCGCGCCGCGGCCTACGGCGTCGAGGTCCTGCGCCTCGGTATCCGCGACGTGATCCTGCCCGGCGACATGAAGGAGCTGCTCAACAAGGTCACCGAGGCCAAGAAGGCCGCGGAGGCCTCGGTCATCACCCGCCGGGAGGAGACGGCGGCCATGCGGAGCCAGGCGAACACCGCCAAGCTCCTCGCGGCCAACCCCACCCTCATGCGGCTGCGTGAGCTCGAGGCCCTCGAGAAGGTGGCCGAGCACGGCAAGCTCCAGGTGGTCCTGGGCGAAAAGGGGCTCGCCGAGCGCATCACAAACCTGATCTGACCCGCCTTCGCCACCAGCGGCCGGCCGCGACCGGCGGCTCCGGCGACGAGTGCGGGCGGGACCCAACGCGGAGGCCCCGGACGAGCGCGCTCGCCGGGGCCCTCTGCCCTCGAAATGGGTGGCCCAGCCGCCGCCGGAGCCGTATCATCCGACCCGATGACGCCCTTGCCCAAGCCCCTCGCGCGCCTGGTCGACGCCCTCGACGCCGGCCGCCCTGCGGACGCCAAGCAGGCCGCGACCCTGGTGAGCGAGGCGGGAGCCTGTGCCGAGGCGCTCGCGCCCTGGGCCGACTATGACCACGATCCGCGCCACTGCTATGGGCGGCGTCTCGTCATGGCCGGCGACGGCTTCGAGCTCCTCGTGATGTCCTGGCGCCCCGGCGACGCCTCGGCCATCCACGACCACGGCCGCGCCCGCTGGGGCGCCATCCAGGTCTTCGGCCCGGCCGTCCACCGCGTCTACCGCGCCGACGCCGCCACCGTCCGCGAGGTGTCCAGCGAGCGCCTGGCGCCGGGCCGGGTCCTGCGCATAGGCCCCGCCTTGATCCACCAGATGGTGAGCCCCGCCTGTCTCGACGCGCCCTGGCTGAGCCTGCACCTGTACGGCGGCGACCCGGGCGCGAGCCCCGTGACCGGCGACACCCGGCTGTACGACCCCGCCGAGGGCGTCGTCCGCCACACCGACGGGGGCGCCTTCCTCGCACCGCTCGCCGAGCACTTCGGCGCCATCGAGCGGGGCCCCGTGGGTGACGCTGCCCTGGTCGCCCGCTTCCGCGCCGAGACGCGCGCGCGCCTGGCCGCAGCCATCGACTGACGCAGCCCCCCGCCCCGCTTCGTGCTACCGTCCCGGAGTCGACCACGAGGTATCGAGGATCACGCGGTGGATCACAGCCAAATCCTCCGAAACGCTTTGCGGGCTTGGGTGCTGCTCATCGCCTCGCTCGCCGCTGGGGCCAGCGTGCGCGCCGCGCCGCCCCGGCCGACCGAGGTCCTGCTCCTCGACTCCTACAACTCACGGATGGGCTGGACCCGCGACATCATCCGGGCCGTCGAGGACGAGCTCGCCCTGTCGGACGCCACCCCCGAGGGCACGGGCCCCCGACCTGTCGTGCTCCACGTCGAGTTCATGGACTCCAAGGTCTTCTACGGCGAGTCCTGGCTCGACCGCTTCCGCGCGGCCCTGGCCGAGAAGTACCACGATCACGGGCTGTCGTTGGTGCTCTGCGCCCACAACAACGCCCTCGAGTTCCTGCGCCGCCACCGCGACGCGCTCTTCCCAGGGGTCCCTATCGTCTTCGGCGGCATCAACGCGTATCGCCCCGAGCTCATCGCGGGGATGGCCGACATCACCGGCGTCGCCGAGGCCTACTCGATCCGCGAGACCGTCGACGCCATGCTCGCCCTCCACCCGGACACCCACACCCTGTACGTCGTCAACGACCACCTGACCACCGGGCGCGCTCAAGAGCGCGACATCGCCCGCCAGCTCAAAGGCCTCGGCGGCCGCCTCGAGATCGTGTACGCGCCCCTCGGCACCCTCGCCGAGCACCGCGCCCGCCTCCAAGCGCTGTCGCCAGGCACCCTCGTCCTCCTCGGCACCTTCTTCGCGGACACCGCCGACGCTCACTCGAGCTACGAGAACATGAGCCGCCGCCTCACCGAGGGCTGCCCCGTCCCGGTCTACTGCCTGCTCCGCGACAACGTCGGCGCCGGCTGCGTCGGCGGCCGCGTCGCCAGCGCCTACGACCACGGCAGGGCCATGGCGCGCCTTGGCCGCCGCGTGCTCGCCGGCGAGGCGCCCGCCGACCTGCCGGTCCAGTCCCTCGACATCAACCCGTGGCTCTTCGACGCCCCGGCCCTGGCCCGCTGGGGCATCGACGAGGACTCGCTGCCTGCCGGCAGCACGCTCGTCAACGTCCCGTTCTCCCTGTGGCGCGCCTATCGCTGGCCGATCGTGGTCGTGCTCGTCGTCGTCGCGCTCATGATGACGACGATCGCGCTCCTGTTCGCGGCGAACCGAGCACGCCGCCGGGTCGAGCGGCGCCTGCGCGAGAGCGAGGAGCGGCTCGCCGCGATCTTGAACTCCATCGGCGACGCCGTCTTGGCCACCGATGCCCGCGGCGTGCTGGTGTCGCTCAACCCCACCGCCGAGCGCCTCACGGGCCTCGACGCCCAGGCCCTATGCGGCGCGACCCTGGCTGAGGCCCTCCCCATCGAGGCCGTCGACGCGGACGCCGACGCGGCTTGGGGCGACCCCGTCGCGGAGGCGGTCGCCTCGGGTGCGGTCGTGGTGAGCCCGCGCGGCCGGCTGCGGCGCGCCGAAGGCGAGGCGCGCCTAGTGGACACCACGAGCGCGCCGATCCGGGGCGCTGGCGGCGCCGTCAGCGGCGTGGTCCTCGTGCTGCGCGACGTCACCGTTCGCGCCGAGATGGAGGCCCGCCTCCTAGAGTCCCAGAAGATGGAGGCCGTCGGGCAGCTCGCCGGCGGTATCGCCCACGACTTCAACAACGTCCTCACGGGGATCAGCGGCTTCGCCGAGCTCATCGCTACCGGCCTCGCCGATCCCGGCGAGTATCGCGGCTTCGCCGAGCAGATCCTCACGGCGGCGGGGCGCGCGCGCGCGCTCGTCCGGCAGCTCCTCGATTTCTCGCGCAAGGGGCCCGTCGACGCCAAGCCCACCGACGTCCACGCCCTGGCCGAGGAGACCATGGCCCTGCTCGAGCGCAGCGTCAGCAAGCGCATCACGGCGGAGCTGCGCCTCGAGGCCGATGACGCGGTGGTGATCGCCGACGCGACCCAGCTCCAGCAGGCGCTCCTCAACCTCGGCGTCAACGCCCGCGACGCCATGCCCGACGGCGGCCGCCTCGTCTTGGCCACCCGCAACGTCACCCAGGGCGGCGAGGGCCCGCCTGGCGACGGTGACCGCTTCCTCGAGGTGAGCGTGTCGGACACCGGCCCCGGCGTGCCGCCGGAGCTCGCCGAGCGCATCTTCGAGCCCTTTTTCACCACCAAGCCGCGCGGCGAGGGCACCGGGCTGGGCCTGGCGGCGGTCCACGGGATCGTGCGCTCCCATGGCGGGATCCTGCGCCTCGACAGCCCTGCCGGCGAGGGCGCGACCTTTCGGATCCTGCTCCCCATCGCGACGGCGCGCCCGGCCCTGTCGCCGCCGCCCGCGCTCGCTGAGGCGCCCGCCACCGTGGGAACCGTCTTGGTCATCGACGACGACGACGTCGTGCGCGGCATGGTCGGGGCCATGCTCGCGAGCGCGGGCTACGCGGTGCTGTCCGCCCGCGACGGCGCCGAGGGGCTGCGAATCTTCGACGCCCACCGCGACGCGGTGTCCGCCGTGCTTCTCGACATGATCATGCCCGGGATGCCCGGCGAGGACTGTCTGGCGGCCCTGCGTGAGCGTGCGCCGCGGCTCCACGTGGTCCTGGCGACGGGCTACTCTCAGAGCGATACCCTCGGCGAGCTGCTGCGTGACCCGCGGACCGCGCTGCTGCAAAAACCCTTCGTGCGCGCCGACCTGCTGGCGGCCCTGACCGGGCCGGAGCCATGAACGCCGCGCCGCTCTGTCTGTCGGCGCGGCCACGGGCATCACCGCGGTTTCAGCGGCGTCGGCGCTGGCGACGCTGGCGACGTGCGCGCTCGGGCCTTGTCGGCTAGGGTGGTGGGCACCCATCTCGGTCAGCTCTCCAAAGGGACCCAATGAATCGCGCGGTGATGGCAGCGCTCTTCCTCTTCCTCCTGCTCGCCGGATGTGGCGCCGACGAGCCGCGTGTCGACGCCAGCGAGGTGTCCGAGGACGCGGCGGACACCGCGGATGTCTCCAGCGCGCCGGACACGGCCCCGGACCCCGACACGGCCCCGGACCCCGACACGGCCGCGCCCGTCGATACCCACCAGGACACGGCTTTGGAGGTCGACACGGCCTCGGACCCCGACACGGCCCCGGACCCCGACACGGCCGTGGTCGTCGACACCCACCAGGACACGGCTTTGGAGGTCGACACGGCCCCGGACCCCGACACGGCCGTGGTCGTCGGCTACTTCGACGACCTCGAGGGGCGGAGCGGCGACGACCTCGAGGGGGCCCTGCGCGAGCGCATCAAGGACCACACTGTCCTTGGATATGCGGGCAATGGGCGCGCGAGGCAGGCGCTCTTTTCGGTCGTCAACGTCTTTGATGGGCGCCTCGAGTGCGTCTACACCGGGCGCACCGTCGCGGCGGAGGACCCCGACGCGCCCCCCTGGGGTGACAACCTGTCTCTGGAGGAGATCGACACCACCCCCGACGACGACTGCCGCTGGCCTGACGGCGATCTCGTCTCCGGGGGCTGCGAGTTCAACGCCGAGCACTCCTGGCCGCGCAACCACGGCGCCGATGGGGACCCGATGGAGTCGGACCTGCACCACCTCTTCACTACCGAGTCCCGCGCCAACAGCCGTCGCGGCAACCACCACTTCGGCATCACCACCTGCGACGGAGGGGGCTGCGACTGGGATGAGGGCGGCTCCGAGCTCGGCGACAGCTCGGGCGGCGCGCGGGTCTTCGAGGTCCGCCCCGTGTCCCGCGGCGACATCGCTCGGGCCCAGTTCTACTACGCGGTCCGCTACCAGGACGACATCCCCGTGGGCGTCGAGGCGACCCTACGCGACTGGCACGCGGCCGATCCGGTGGACGAGCGCGAGCTGCTGCGCCACGAGCGGATCTACTCGCTGCAGGGCAACCGCAACCCTTTCATCGACCGCCCCGACTTCGTAGAGCTGATCGATGACTTCTAGCCTGGCCTCGCTCGCCCTCGCGCTCTTGCTTGCCCTGGGCGCGTGCGACAGCGCCTCGGAGCCCGACCTGGACGCCGCCGTCGCCGACGCGATCGCGGCCTTGGACACCGCCGCGGCTGACGACACCGCTGCGGCCTTGGACACCGCCGCGGCTGACGACACCGCTGCGGCTGACGACACCGCGCCCGCCGCGGACACGGCCCTGGCTCCCGACACGGCCCTGAACCCTGACACCGCTGCGGTCGCCGACACGCAGGCGCCGCCGGACACCGCCGCCGCCTCCGATCCCTGGCCCGAGCTGTCCGATCGGGCCCTGCGCGACGCGCTCCAGGCGTGGACCTCCGCCGGCCACACCCCCCTTGGCTACAACGAGGCTCGGGATCGAATGTACGCTGAGGGCGGCATCGACGACCACGGCGGCCGCATCGAGGGCATCTACACCGGCCGCACCGTCGACACCGACGGCTCGCGCACCCCCGACGACGACTGCCAGCTGGCCGACGGCGCCCGTACCACCTGCGACTTCAACACCGAGCACAGCTGGGCGCGCTACCACCTGCGCCAGGCGCTGACCGAGGGGACGGACGCCTACCACGCGGCCGAGGGCGACATCCATCACCTCTTCCCCTCGGACGCGGACGTCAACAACGCCCGCTGGCACTTCGAGTTCGGTGAGACCCAGTGTGCGGCCGCCGGCGACTGCAAGATCGACGAGGGGTCGCGCCTGGGCCTGCGTCCCGGCAGCGACGGCGCCGCCAGCTGCCCCACCGGCAACCTGGACCTCGACAAGGACTGCGTCATGTGGGTCCGCGCCGAGCGCCGCGGCGACATCGCCCGCGCCCAGTTCTACATGGCCGTGCGCTACGACATGCGCATCCCGGCCGAGATGGAGGCCTGGCTCCGCGGCTGGAACGATGAAGACCCGCCGGACGCCCGCGAGCGCGGTCGCAACGACGCGGTCGAGGCAGCCCAGGGCAACCGGAACCCCTTCGTCGACTGGCCTCACCTCGTGGATCGTATCGCCGATCTCTGATCGCGGTCCACGGCGAGGCCGCTCGCGGTCATGATGTGGCGTGTGGAGGCCGAGCGCTGAGCGGGTGAGGTGATGGCGTCGACGCCGCGCCGGCAGCGCGTGGCCGGGGCCCCCAGCGTAGACCCCGCAGATCACACCGTCCTTGCGCCGCAAGCGCTGGTGAGTATGCTGCCGCGCAGCCCTTCGCGGGGTGATCCCCCGGGCGCCGCCCCCCGGCGCCCCCCGAGAGCCCGCGAACATCCTTTGACCAGAGACGAATCAGCGCCGCGCCGTGCGCGCTCGCGACTCGCTAGCGCACGCCACGGGCCACAACGCGGCCCCAAGCCCAGGAGCCCCATTTGGGTCGAAGATTCCGCCATCGCTTTGCAGAGCCCACCGAGGACGAGTACCGCGTCAACCACCGGATCCGGTTCCCCGAGATCCGCGTCATCGGCCCCAACGGTGACCAGCTGGGCGTCATGAGCCCCGACGAGGGCCGCGACATCGCCCGCGAGGCTGGCCTCGACCTGGTCGAGGTCGCGCCGAACGCGCGGCCCCCGGTGTGCCGCGTGATGGACTACGGCAAGTTCAAGTACGACCGCGCCAAGCGGGCCACCGCCGCCAGCGGTCCCGAGGTCAAGACGGTGCAGATCCGGCCGAAGACCGACGACCACGACCTCGGCACCAAGCTCAAGCGCGCGGTGAAGTTCCTCGAGCGCGGCGACAAGGTCCGCCTCGTGATGCGTATGCGCGGCCGCGAGCAGGCCTACCCCGAGCGCTGGACGGCGCTGATGCACGAGCACTTCGAGGAGTGGCTCCAGCACATCGGGCAGATCGCGACGCCGCCGTCGCGCCAGGGCCGCATGATCTCCATGCTCGTGGAGCCCTCGTCGACGCCCATCGCGTCAAAGAAGGAGCAGGGGGCTCAAGCCTCGGCCTGACCCGCGCTCCTCGGCGAACAGACCGGACGGCTCTTTGCGTGGCGAGCGCGCCGACCTCGGCCGCGCGAGCCCCGTGCGCTGTGTCGAGCCCGCCCCGTGCCGTGACGGCCACCCGCCGAGCGACTATCCTCGCCTCACGACGACCAAGCCCACGCAGCGGCACCCATGGCCGCCCTACGTCGCCCCGCCGCCGACGCTCGAGCAGCTGCGGCGGCACGCCGCGGAGACCGACGAAGGGATGGAGTCCGACGCCCACATGTCCCAGGTCGCGCTCCTGCGTGACGTCCTGCGCCACCGCTATCGCGAGCGACAAGACGTGTTCGTCGGCGCGAACGTGCCGCTGTACTACAGCGCCCTTCAG